>JAABUQ010004791.1_pt1 | contig 22543 bp, 34 predicted proteins | sample 5560001 | NCBI WGS metagenome assembly JAABUQ01 (sample SAMN10711888, study PRJNA513371) | rock metagenome | isolation source: Antarctica rocks | place: Antarctica: Victoria Land, Finger Mt nord | collected 2015-12-18 | reverse complement strand
AAGTGAGGTTTTTATATGGTCGTGAAGAGAAGTGGGTGCCATTGCATAAGCTTTTCCTGGAGCGATAAGATGAGGGATCGTGCTTGAGAGATTGTTGGAGGGTTATAGAGTTATGGTTGTATGCGCTGGCAGGGTGCTGGAATGGGGGCTGGATGGATGGGGGATTAAATTTGGGTGGGGATTGATAGTGGGGTGGGGTGGGAATGGGGTGGGGGATTGAATGATCCGTTATAGTCTATTGAGAAAGTGGGAAAGGCGTGAGGAGTATGAGGGACATGGTTAGAGGTAGGAGAAGGGGCTTTCATAGGGGCTTTTGAAGAGGAGTGGGTGCCACCGCATGGGAATGTCTTCTCTTACGGTATGGTGTCTTCAAAGCTCGACGGCGTTCCCGCTAGCAGACGCAAGAACCTAGACGATAGTGCATGGACCACACTCTCTCACCCACCTCCTTCTCATTACGCATCCGCCGTCTCTCCACATTTCCCATTTCCACCCTCCTCAAATACACCCCCCGCCCTCCCTTACCCACCCTCCTCCCCCCAACCCCCACACCCCCCATCCGCAATAACCCACCCTTCACACCCCCTCCCCACCCCATCCCCCCTATACACCGCCGCCACCCTCCCCGGCTCACACCTCTCAACCCCCACATACCCACACGTCCCATTCTTGAAATACGACCCCGCGCAATTCGTCTGATTGCGGCAAGCTTGCGCGCACCCACATGCGCTTGTGATGTTGGGGAGGAAAGTGCCGGTGGTGGTGTTGTCGAGGGCGGCGAGGTAGGTGATACTGTGGTTGTTGACCTGGCCGAAGAGGGGGATGGGGCAGGACAGGGCGGTGGGGGAGAGGCAGCTGGGGGGAGGGAGGGGAGTTAGTGCGGGATGAAGGGGGGGGGGAGGGATTAGTGAGGGGAGGTGAGGCGGGGGGGGGGCAAAGGAAGGGGGTTACGGACTTTGTGACGGTAGCGGTGGAGGTTGTGAATGTGAAGGAGTCGATTTCGATGGTGTGGAAGGTGGAGGTCGAGGTGCGAGTTCCGTGGGTGATGGTGCGAGTGGTTCTGTGGATGATGATTGAAGTTATTGCGGCGGAGGGTTTGATGTCGTAGTAAGTGTGCGTTTTGGTCGAGAATAGCGTTGTTGTGGCATCTGCTATTGATGAAGGCTTGGCGACGTTTTCGGAACAGGCGGAACCGAGAATGTCTGGTGGATAGGTTTGTAGTGGGACTGGCGTGCTTAATGAAGTTCTGGAGGGGGGATTTCGCTTTTCTTGGTGGGATCCGCTTGGAGACGGTACGGTGGTTGTGGAGGTTTGCGTGATTGTGTAGTAGACCGTTGTATGGGGTGTCGTGGTGATGTCTTCCGTGGTCGCGGGAACAGTTGAGGTGGCTAGGGAGGTATACTCGGTATACTGGGTAGTGGTGTCGTCCGTAGGATAACGAGTCACCACCGTGCTTGACTGAACGGTATGAATGACCGATTTGGTTGAGCGATACGTGGAATAGCCCAATTCGGCAGAACAGAAGCTTCGATAGTTGTGACTAAATATGATGGAGCTGGCCTGCGCGACTAGGTCGGTTGATGTGTTCGTTGAGGCAGAGCTGGACGGCTGGCTCGAGGAGGATTTTGTTGTTGTGCTTTTGGAAAGTTTCGACCTTGTGGGTGAGCTTGAAGATGACGTGCTATGTTTTGTTATACTCAAGGAGGTTGTGGCTCTCGTAGAAGCAATCGGATGTGGTGAGGGTCTGGTGCCGAGTCGACTGCTTGAGCGCTGAGATGACGTCGTACTTGAGAAAAATGAGCTGCTGCGCGACGGTGACGTTTTGCTGCCAAGACCTGAAGGCCTTCTCAATAACGAGCTCAAAGTGGAAGAGATCCAGCTAGAAGATGAAGTGCTCGGGCTCTCTGTAGTCGAGTAGATCGGCGAAAACTCGGTCGATGTCAAGATGCTGCTACTAGTGCCATGCATATTGCTGCTTTTACTGAGGCCGGTCGTACTTGAGTTGAAGTATCCAAAGTCAGAATTTGAGAGGGCTTGCGTAAAGCCCGCCGAAAGGAGCAAACTTAGAGACAGGACTGTCAAAAGCATAGCTAATGGCGGTGATAAGAAGAAAAACGAGAGCGAGCTAGCTTAATGTACGGGAAGGAGGAATGCGGAAATGGAAATGACACAAGCGAGGAATGCTGTTTGGCTCCGAACTGTGAGCAACAAGTACTCAAAGCGGTAGCTGGATGATAGGACCCATTTTCCAGAAGTATAGTTCAGCTCCACACAGTCATTATCTGACACGCTTACAAAGGCTCAAATATCAGAAATTGGTTTCCCGGCGCCATATCTCGTGACAACGTCGGATGCACTGGTACGTAGGTGCTAACTGAACCTTTGATAGCCTCTAAGTCCCATTTTCAATTTCTTTCCCTTTTGGCAATTCATACCAGGTGTTGCATTTGTAAAAATAATACTTCTGAGCGTTCCGTCCGTTTACCAATGGGTCCTTACCAGTAAGTGAGACCAGCAACGATCCGCAAAAACAATGTAAAGTCGGTGTGAAGGGAAGCAAGTCTTGAAAAAACACCCCTGCTAGTGCATGGGAGGGTCGGCCGTCCATGTAGGTGTACACCAAAGGCGCGTTGCCCCCTGACAGAGGCTAGGGATTAAACAGAATTCTTCCCTTCTTCACCGTAATCCATCCGCAGTCCATCGAGCCATCGACCGAAAGTAGGTAATGTTCATGCCGGATATCCGAACGTAAAGAGACGGATGCCCCGAAACCAGAAGACGCTTATTGTTTTGGTTAGCTGATTTCAATCGCAGCCGAGCAAGCTTTCGCTGAACGACGTCTATTTGGGGGGTAATGATGATTGTCGCGATAGGACATCGATCAAGTGGAGCCTTGTACGTCACGATGCTGCCGCCCCGGCAGACTGTAAGGACATTGCTCTTGGCATCTTGACTTTGCAACCGAAGAGGGCTGACCCATCAGTGCTGGTGGGGCGTCAGTATCATGTCCCAAGCTGTCCAAAAGCTACACCAAAGATACCGAGCCAAGCCGCCTTTGACAGCAAACCCGCAACGGCAAGTGATCCTAGGGGAGCCAAATAGAGCGATCTGAGCGCACCAGTTGCCGGAGCTCGGTGAGCAGTCAGAAGTCTTGGATACGTCAATGGGCGTTGAGGATGGTGGTCAAGGAGACTACTGGCTTCAACCATGATCTTGTGATAGATGCGATGTCAATGTCTTTCCAAGCTTCTCCAACGAGAGTGGTTTGGTCAAAAAATCGTCCGCACCGGCGGACCTGAACAGCTTTTGAGCCTCGGGACTGACAACAGCGGTAACGGCAATGATGGGGCGCTTTCGGGAAAGTGTGCCAGCTGTCTCCATTGAACGGATCTCCTTGGTCGCTGTCACACCATCTTTGACGGGCATGGACTGATCCATTAGTATAGCATCTATTACAGCATCATGCCTCATGATCTGCTGAATGGCTTGCTCCCCATCATCCGCCACAATGACTTGGTATTTCAATGCCATGAGCATCTTCTTACCGAGCTTCTGATTAATCTGGGCATGTGGTAATTAGTACGGCACTCGGGAGAGTTCATATGGACTTACCGGATTGTCCTCGACTAAAAGTATCGTGAGGTCCTTGGACGCCAAATGTTCATGAGGCCGTTTATCGTCACCAGCATCGACTATGTCCACCTTCGATGCAAATCTCACAATCCTGGAGAGGGCATTGGGACTCTTACGCTCGTTTGCGGTTGCAAGTCTTTGCTGGAAGGAATGCCATACCAACGGCTTCTGCAAAGGCATGCAATTACGAGCTGCAAGAAGTCCAGGAACCTGATGCAGCGCCTCCCGGGTGTCGTACGGTACAAGGACCAACCATTCGTCTTGCGTCAAGAGCTTTTCGCGAACCTGGGGACTCTTTCTGAGAAAGCTCACATCCGCCCAGATGTACTTCCAGTCTGACCCAGAGAGCTCAGAAAAGTCCCTAACCCTTGCAACGTCAAATTCGGCTTTCTCCCAGGCGGTTTCTATGCCTTCAAATGCTCTTTCGTTGGTACCGTGGAAGATGGCGACCTGGGGCCGATTCCCAGGACAACAACTCTCGCCCAACGGTGAGCTCAGTGGCGGCGCAGGTAATTTTATGGTGAAGCTACTGCCAGTGTCTTCAGGATCGATACCTGCGGTATCAGGATGCCGACTGGCAACCTCGATGGTGCCATTCATCCTATGCAGAAGTTGCTTGATGATACTCATGCCGAGGCCAGTACCTCGTTGGGAGCCTCTGGTGGTTGCCTGCTTGAAAGGTTCGAATAATTCGGGTAGGAAGGATGATGGTATTCCAGAGCCGGTGTCCTTCACAGTGGCAGTAAGCTTGCCATCTTCCATCTCGACAAGTAAGAGGACGAAGCCAGAAGTAGTAAATTTAAGTGCATTGGAAAGCAAATTCATCAGAATCCGCTGCATGTAAGTGTCATTTAGAAAGAGAGAATGCGGTACATTTGGCGCCACAGCCACCAAAAGATCGACTTCAGCGTCGTCGTTCTTGTTGGGTAAAAGCATCAGCGTCGATTCGCAAACCGTCCTCATGTCCAAGGCAATGGGTCGGCAGATATCTTCAGTGTCCTTTTCCAGCTTTGACCAATCCAATACATTGTTAGTGACTAGGAGCATCTTAATAAAGTGTACATCAAGGAGGTTATTAGAACATACTCAACGAGAGTGTCTTCGTTGCATGTTGGATTGCACATAGCAGTGTCCGGCCTTCATCGGTCAACTCGGTCCTCGAAAGTAAGTCGCTGTAGCCCTGTAGATGGTGGAGCGGTGTACGTATCTCATGGGAGGCACAGGCTATGAAATCACTTTTGGCTGCGGCGGCTGCCTCGGCGTTCTCCTTCAGGGCAATCGTCCTCCAAAGCTCTTTTCGAGTCATCACAATCTCCGCCAATTTGTTGCGTGAGAGGGTTGCGACATGCGCCAAAAGGAAATTCGCTGCGATGCAGGTAACAATAGCAATGCTAGCTACCGCGAAAGTTACGGAAGAAGGATATCCTCTTCGATCAGAAGGCGATGCATAAGATCGAAACGTCACCGCCCACATCCCTACTTTGTATTAAGCCAGTATGCCAAGGTAGGCAAGCAGATCGACTTACCAGTGAAATGCATCGTAGCAACGCCGATGCACGCAACAGCAGCAAATAGGAATTGCTGTGCAATGTTGGTCTCTATGTGAGACATGAGAATGCATCCGACTAAGCATACCACCCAGCTAATCAGTGCCGACAGAATTACCAAAACAGGGTGGAGTGTGAAGGATCCCTGAGGTATACGTAGGGCAGCGATGCCCACATAGTGCATGCTGGTGATGGCGAGACTCCAAAAGAAGCTCTTGACAACGTTTTTGAGGGTACATCTGGTATAGAGAGCCTCTCCGGTAGCGATGAAAGCATTTTTGGCGGGCGCCGTACTTCGATAAGCTATGTTCATTATACGATCAAGTCCATAGGTACTCAGAGTAGATCCCATGAACGAATCGGATCGCTGAGATATCGAAGGCCCGCTTGTATGGCTACGGTAGAGACTTGGACGACCGTCGATTTCCCCCCGTAGTGCTTTGGGGCTTGGCGAAGAGCCTTGAGATAATAGCTGCTTGCTCAGGGTTGACCCGTTACAAGAAGACGTATTATCTTCGTGGCCTGAGTTGATCCTGGACGAAACTCGAAACATGTCGAGTGTGGGTTGCCTCTCTTCCTCGGCATCGACCACCATACCCGCGGCTACCTCCTCTTGCAAGTCCTCGAGCGGCGGCGACTCTAAGTCTTCTCCATCGAGACTGTAGTCTTCCTCGTCTTCGATGGCGGATTGACCAAGGAGAGGGTGCGAGGACGAGTCGTGCATCGACACGCTGGGACGTTTGATCATCCCGTTTTCGGCTCCACGCAACGCCAGTACACGCCGTCTCTTCGGCGGGCCTCGTTTGTACGCGTTCCATAGTAGATCAGATGCCAATGCAGCAAAGGTAATCAGAACAGCCAAGACCGCGCTGAGCAGGGTCAAGGGAACGTTGATTCCGATGGGCAGGTCGAGCTCGCATGCCAGCATAGCAACAAAATGGAGGCACCAAATGGCGCAGAAACCGAAAGTGAGGCTGCCGAGCATCGTCCATGCCAGTACGCTCGAGAATTGTACGGACATCCTAGCTTGGCACATCCTATTGACTGCATTAGCATTCACAATGATGAGGGCCACGAACTCATCGCTGGTACGAACAGCTGAGTGGAGGTAAAGGCTCCTAGGAAAGAGATGGCAATCGACGCTGCAATCATTCCGGCGTTCCAATGAGGCTCCAGCGGGCGCAGCAGTACCTCTCGGCCCACAGTCGCTGTTATATTCACGCCTGTGGCGTGATCCATTGAGGTTGACATGTCTGCGGTCGCGGAGGTCTAGAGAGATCATTTCGTGGTGGTCGACACTGCAAGCTTGTCGCTGGAAAGCTGCGTCATGGCAATTGTCCGAGGGATTGGCTAGGAAGGCGGCGGAAGACTCATGGTTGCCACTAGACAGAGCTGGAGAGGTCGACGAAAGGTAACTAGCAGTAGGTTTGAGGATGAGGGAGACACCTTCCATCAAGAAGAAGCAGTGTTGGACTAGCGACTAGAGTACCTTTATTTTAGTTCCCCGATCGGTAGATCGCCGGGCCAGACCACGGGCTGGGGCTTGGCATCTCGAGAGTCTATTTTGCTACCTTATCCACATTCGTACATTAAGTACAGCATCCCGTCCTCGCCGAGTTACACAGTACTCTATGCTCTACTTTACTTTCAAAGACTCATCTACTTTACTTTCAAAGACTCACATCATAGACACCATCAGATATGGTCAGATATGGCCCTCGACGCATTAACGCATGAGATATAGCGGTTTTCCACTGTTCAACCTCTTTCCGCCATCTGTTCCTCAATGCTCCCTCATCAATTGTATGACCTTTTCCCCCTGGGGTACCAGATTCTTGAATCGTAGACCTGGATGCAAAGAGAAGGAAGGCCTAGTGTTAGATCTAGTCACTGCGAGGATCTACTCTCAGGATCTCTGTGATGAGTATTCTAGTCCGATGTCATGTGTCTTACATTCTTTGTGCTACATTGAGCTCGCTAGCTCTACTCTGAGATGTCGGAGTACTGCTGGCTCTAGAACTGAGCACAAAGCCCTGAGCCTTTCGGTATGTAGAACAGACCATCCATCGCGAAATGCGAGGCTCCAGTCTCTGTCAAGACAACGCTAGGCATTCCCACCAGCACTTCAAGAATCCAGCGCCGAACTATCCCTCGAACGGTATGCCGTCCCATGCACAGTGATAAAGTCAAGGTATCCCTATCTCGGCACTGTTCTACAGTACGCTGCGCAATGCTGATCCGAGATCATCCCTCTCTTCATCGTCGTGCCAGGCACGCACGCGATTCTCGTTTCCAAATAGGAATTATTATCCACGGCCCCTCGCAGACTCCAACCCTCTGAAAGGCGTTGTCCTCGTGGGATAGACCATCTTTCAGATTCGTCTCTTCGAACCTCGTGAAGTCGCCCACCTGAAATAATCGTGCGCCGGTTCCTGCAACATTTGACGATCCACTCTCTCGGCAAGGCCAGCAGGGGACACCACTTTCGATGACTAGTCGATGGGGCCCGAAGATATTTCCTTCATCTTGGGCATACGTTCTCGTCCGCGTATGCCTTGTATCGTGAGAGAAGGTCTGTCTGCTGAAGACCGTTATACTGAGCACCGAAGCTGAAATGGGATGCCATTGCTTTGCCATGCATGACGGCATCTAATACCGCTAAGTCAGTCTTCCATCAAAGGGTGAGTATGGGCATGAACTTACGGCGACCAAGCTTTTTGGGAAGCTCGACAGTCAAGAATTGTTCGTCGTCTTTGAAACCAAGGTTGTCAACGATGTCGTCACCCCATATACAAATCATGTTGATACTAAGACGTCCGTAGTGGTAGTCCCACAGATCGTAATGGTATTTCTCCAAATCGTTGCTCTCGAGGTGCTCGAGGAAAGAGTAATGCTCCTGTGCGGCAATGGCCCAATTATTCCATGCTGATCCCCAAGCTGAATATTCCGTGGTCGTTATAGGTGTGCCATCGAGCGTATATCCCGGCCCCAAAGGCAGCCACCGGTGGTTTTCCGATGGGGGATCGAAACGCTCGCGGTGATAGAAATTATCGCTATCGTGCCAGGAAGGTAGCTCTGAGGCGCGCCAGGAAATTTTGGTCTCGTTCTGCGGCCGGACAAGCTCTGGGAGATAGGGACGTATTGCTCCCATGAGATGATAATGGACCCAAGACATTGCCGGGTTGTTAATCACATTTGCCGAAACTAGAAGCTTTTCTGGATGGGCAGCTTTGGCCTCGACCATGTCTTTGATGGTGGAATTGCCTACAAATACCACGTCGTCATCAATCTTCACGTACATTACGCCGCGTTCGACAACCTCCCAGGCCAAACCGTGAAGGCCCTTTGGATCGTCGATTGTTTGCTTTTTGTAGCTCTTGGACGTTTCGAGGAGCTGGTCCAAGTACGCTAGGTCATCAGCGTTGGTCGTCTTGACGACGAATCTGATCTCGTCCAGGACTCCGCCGTTCTCGACCAGGTTGCGCTGGATCATCTCGTTAGCTGGTCACCCACACCTTAGTGCTCTGTCTCGGAACGCTTTTACCTTCAGATAGCAGTCCAGGATCTCGACTCGCGATTTTCTGCCAAAGAAGACCAGGCCCACGGTTTTGAAATTTTGAGGTATATGAGGAATGACGATGGTATCTGGCCCACGGACCTCTCCTAACAAGGGCTCGTCAGCTGCTGGTGGAGGAGGCGGCGGGTCAAGTTTGTTGGGTGCTGGTGGAGACAGTGTGTCAAGCTCCGGGGTTGCTGGAGGAGACGACGAGTCAAGCTTCTCGGCTGCAGCTGAATCATAGTCATCGGGTAGTGTGTTATCACCATTGTAGTTTGAAAAAGTCATGCGCTTGATGCCTGACACATGCAGTGCAGCGAGCACCAGAAGAGTGGCCGATAGGACAATCCCGGCGTACTTCAGCACGCCTACCCAAGTGCGACGATTTGACCATGGCTTCTCAGTCAAAGGCGTATACCGCACGTCTGAAAATGACGGAAGTAGCATTGTAACAGAAGGAGAGCTTTGACGAGGGTCTCGAGATTTCTATATGGGGAACAGTTCAGGCGTGTAGAAAAGGATGTGAGGAACGAAGTGGATCCGAGAGGTCTTTCACAGAAGGAGACTCAGCCACATCGCTTCTGGTAAGATTGAGATGCCAAGAAGGGAGTCTCACAGCCTTGGGGAAATAATAGAGGAAAAGCGGCGTGAAGGATTCATCGTGTTGGAGTTGGTTTCCACACGAGCATTGCCTCCTGCAAGCCCGTTCACCCGTATATGCCTCGCTGTAGACGGTTGGCCAATCTTATAACAGCGTTCCAGCATGCGGAAATACAACGATACATAGGACATGGAACAAGGCATATCTCCCAACGAAGTGCGCAAGAACGTCCAGACAGCGTAGTTCGCAAGCGGATGTTCTGATGCAAGATTGGCAGGCAGGCGCAACGGGCTGGAGTGTTTCACTCTCGAATGGAAGGGCTGAGTATGCCAGGATCCCCAAGCCGATCCTTATTTTAGCTAGTCGGTTCATAGGGGCGGCTGAAAGCGATAGGCAGAAGTACGAGTACTTCGTATCCACGGGATTACTCCGTATCTTTAAGCGTGACAGGATTTATTTTTGTCCAGCTCTCACCCAAATAACCCCTGTCACGCTTACATATAATCCTGGGGATACGAAGCACGACCAACATTGTGGAAATGACGCCTTCTAATAATCTGTGCCAGTACTTCAATAATTATGGAAGCCCTCTTCACCGTGCGATCATATATTTCGTGAGCTTCCCTTGCACGTCCAAGCTCGCCCTTGTTGGCATGCGCTTGTATGAAGTAATGATAATAACATGAAGAAGGCTGTTGAGCGTCGGCAAGGCGGCAGAGGCCTTCTTCCGGCAGCGGGTAACACGTCTCATCTATTGGTGTGTCCCATTTCACCATTTCCTGATTGGGAACGCCGGACTTCTGTAGCGTGGTTGGAAAATGGCCGGACCCATTCTTTTGCGCTGGTGGCGCCGTATTTCGCGAAGCATCTACTTCTATGAAAATTGTCTCAATTGTCTCTCCTGTGGGCATGCGTAAATGGCAACAGGTCCATTGCAATTGTGTTGACGCTCATGTGGTCACCGAGCCCACCTTAAGGAGCGACGACTTTCGCATGCGATATGCTCAGATCTCATGCTGTCTTGTCAAGGGTCCGTGAAAAGCTTCGATGCAGCAGGCCTTCTTTGGTTCGTCTACGACTATAGCCCTGTGGTGGTAGAAAGTCAAGGTGAAAGCCGTCGTTCATGTTGGAAGGCAATGTACTTTGGCATCGCTGTCGATAGTCGAAGCTTCGGCAAGACAAATGGAAAAGGCCCCTCGCTTGGCCCCAGGCCGGTCCCACTTCGGGACATAAATTTCGCTAGCTTTATCCTGATTTGCACTGGTGCAAGCCAAGCTTTTCAAAAATAAGTAAGCACTTAATTCCAACCATCCGCAATCGAATCGACGTATCGCTTGCTTTGCGGACCAACATCACGTGATAAGGTAGGTATTCGTCTCGGGTAGACACCGCGGAAGCCTCCAGGTGCATGCTCTGGACTCTCAGCATGCTTCAACGTTGCGATCAAAACGTCCAGTCAGCGTCAACAGCGTCACACCCTCTCTATGACATGCTTACAAAGGCCAAGCCTATACGATTTTGGGCACGCTTGCAGACGTTGACACAACGCTCGCACTATCGACATGACTTGCAGAGCTGACCAATATGGCTTGCACCAGCTTGAGAAGAACAAACCATCTTGAACGGCCCACGAGGGTAAGGTACCTTAGCTTCCCACCCACCCTGCGCCCATTAATTGCATATATACTCGAATATCTCTCTCTCTCGCGTTGTCCTTTCTTTTCAGCCCACCTGGAACGATCGAGTAACATTGTCAAAGCTGCAAAAAACTATGCATTTTTCTCAAGCACTCGCTGCTGCGGCTCTTGCTGCTTACGGCGCCCATGCATCTCCCATGCCAGACCTCGATAGTTGAGATCTGACCCCTGCTCAATGCTCCAAAGTCGCTGCCGTCGTAGACGCCTTGAAGCTGAACAAGGCGACGCCGGTCTGTTCCACGTTCCTCTCAATCAAGCCAGCAACGTCTTCTACCACGGTCATGGTGACATAGACTGCGTACGCCTGACTAACTGCAATGAGTTCCTAAACCATTTCACTAATAGACAAAAGATCTAAATCGACAACTAGGACCGTTACTAAGGGAACTCCTTCGTAAGCATTCTGGCCATGAGAAGCTGTCAAGCGCGTTTGAATGAATGAAGGACCTCCGTAGTGTTTAGAGCTGGCAATCCTCCGGCCGTCAAGGCTCGAAAAGATTCAGAGAACGCTGCTCTGAGCCAAGAAAAGCGAGGCTCGGTTCCCCAGCTGGCAGGGCGAGAAGCAACACTCACGATCCCTGCCTACGTGACTGCCTATGCAACATCGATTATCTCAAGTGCTTGCGACTGTCTCCACAAACCAACTCCTACAAGCACGGTCAGCTCAACGAGGACTACGACTTCCACCACCACCATCACTGCGTCAGAAACGGTGGGTGCACAATGACTGTATGCTTTCCCAGGATATGTGCTTATACATACCCTAAAGGTCACTCCCCCGGCCGTTACATCCACATACTACCGTATGCAGTCCTCCCTTCCATAATCTCCATACTTAACCCAAGTCTCAGCATGCGCAACCCCCATCCCCACCCTATCACCCACCCTGCGCTACGGCCTCGCCAACCAAGGCGGCGTCATCACATCGGGAAATACGCTTTACGGGTCTAGTACCCCCTATGACAGCCTCGAAGGGTGTTGCAACCTTTGCTTCTTCGGCATATCGAATTGCATCCAAGCGTATTGGAACTCCTACGAGGGGTGCGTTATCATGCAAGCCCAGACGGGGAACGGCATGGGCGTGGGCGTTAGTAATGTCTGCCCCCATGGTAGAATTGATGGATTGGTGTACAACACGGATAGCAACGCTCCGTTTAGGAGCACGGGTGATATTGCAGGGCCCTGCGGAGTGCGGTATAATAACTTGTGAGTCAGTGAGACTTGACTCCGTCGCTCACATTGCGATTGCGAGTAGTAGGGTATCCGTTGGGCAGGATTATGCCGACGTCTTAAGAGATGGACATTTGGGCGGAGCTCCGATGTCCGCTTGGTTGCCAGCCAATAAACGATGTTCACGACTGTTCCATCTCGTGATTGACCTTGATTCTCAACTGGTCACACTTGGCTGGCGACCCTGGGATTCCCCCTTCCACTATTGTTGTGATCATCCCTAAGCAGGTCTCTTTCTTCCTCCCTCCCCCTCTTGCCCTCCCACCTCTCTCGTCTCTTCTCCCGTATACATTCCAAACATCTCCGCCTCTTCCTCCTCCACACCCGCAGGACGCACTGGACGACAACCACTGCATGCACAATCCTATCACCTCACAGTCAGCCCTCTCCCAAACCTAGAAGCCCCCTCCCCAAGCAACAACCCAAACAACCTCACACCCAAGGGGACACTCACCCCAACACCAACCACAACCCCGCATCCCACGTCATCAGCACGGTCCTCCCCACAGTCTCCAACCCATACCAATAATGCGGCCGCCCGACCATGACCATCCCCACCACAAACAGCGCCGCAAACGCCGCGGCCAGGAGGCTCTCCACGATAGCGAGTATCCAAATTCTCAACGGGGCGTAGATGTCGAGGAGGTGCCATAGCAGCGAGAGGGAGAGCTGGGGGCGTGTTAGAGATGAGGGTTGGAAGTGGGGGGGGGGGGGGAAAGGGCGGAAGGGAGAGGAGGGGAGGGCGCACGGGGAGGTAGGCTGATGAGGTAAGGAGATGGGCGGGGTGGTAACGGAAGGTGTGGGTGGTGAGGGTGTTGAGGATGAGGCTGGCGAGTATGGTTAAGAGAGCGAGTATGCGGAGCGGAAAGCGGTCATGCTGGCGCATGGCTTTCTTCCTCCCCTCATGGCGCATGGGTGTGGGGGAGCGAAGGATTGAGGCGAGGGGCATTCTCTCGTTGTCGCCTGGCTGCCATGAGGTGGAGCGCGTTAGAGATAAGTAGAAGAATGCGATGTAGCTTTCTAGGGATAAGGCTGTGGCGTAATCATGGATATCGACATAGCAATAGATGATAATGCGAAGGATAAGAATAATAAGATGGTGATAAAGTTGAATGTTTCGAGGCGCAAGGCGACAGAGGATGGCGCGCGAATTAATCGATTATCGGCTTAATTTCGGGTTCTTTTCGGATCCCTGTACATCGACAACTTGATATACTGTTTGCGCTAAGTCTTCGCAACATCCGACATAATGTTTCTTGTTCTGGACACAAATGTTTCTCTCTCTCTCTCTCTCGGATTTCATTAACATTTATTGACTATGCAGGCACCAGAATCACCTCAACCCAAGCCAAAGCTCAGGGTATGGTGGGGTCGCCGATCTCCCGAACGGGCCGCCTTCAGGCCACTCAACTTTTCCACAGAACCATCAACACGTGAAATGCTTCAGAGATCCTAAGGTAGCGATCGAGGAGCAGCGCGCAGGAAAGCAGCACGGTATCCGAATACGAACGGAACAAAAAAAGAGTAGATTAGGTTCAGTAGACTGGGAAAACCAAGACTAGAGGAAGAGATTTATTGATGTTTGGTATCTCGCTACTCATTTTATCCTGGAGGGGGAGGTGAGCGTTGCGTGGTGGGGGGTGAGGTAATCGTTGAGGCTCTAGGACAATCAGAGGGAGAGGGGAGGAGAGTGTGGTGTGTAAGTAGGGAAGATTGGGAGTGGCAATTGTTGCTGGGAAGGCACGGGGTGGATTGACGGCTAGACTTTTGGGATCAGTGGGTGTTGGGACAGGGACGGATGGGAGTGATTCTAGTTCTGGGAGAGTATGGGGGTGAGGATGTGGGTGAGGGTTGGATGTCTGAGTTTGGGCAAGATAGGGGTGAAGATAGGTAATACTCCTTCTCGGGTTTCGATAAATTCCTGGGAGAGTACATGTTGGTATACGATACCAACGGGACCCCGATTGCAGTCATTGGGAGTGGATTGAGGCTCGTATTTCAATGCCTCTAGAATATTTCCATGTACTCCGACAACGCGGGCTTATATACAGTAGATCTCGATTTGATCCTTCCTGTCTCTCCGTCCACCTTTTTCTTCTTCTGCGTCTGCATTTACCAGCCACTTCAGGACGTAGCAGCTTAGGCGCACAGCACAGTACTAATAGCGCACCACGCGAAATAATACCCCAAAATTACGCACGATGCGCGAATGCTGATTAAAGGTTATGTGGCGACTGGCTTCCTGACAGCTACTTTTCAATCAATGTCGGTTATTGATCCGTCTTGGGACTCTGGAGGTGAATTCAGTGTTGTGCAACGGCCATGTATACTCTAAATAATGAAACCTCAGCGCTAACCCAGTCTCCCGGGGGCTCGTTGATACAACCGTGGTCTCTCAAAGGATGAGCCACATGTCTTGCCTTCGGCTGCCTAGCAACCATATCAACCTTCTCACATGCGAAGCCCACCCAGACATGCCGAGCCTGTTAATCCAGTATACCGAAAAACATACTCGTCCGTTCGCATTCGCTGCACTCTATACTAGGGGCGACGAGATAACTGAAGGGAATCTGAATTGCAAGGAAGATGATGGAGCACAAAAACGAGAAGAAGAGGTAGGCGACTATGGTCATGGAGCAGCGCCAGGGAATCTCTTGCCAGTGGATCAGCGGAGGATGACCTTCGGGCTTGAAGGACTTGATGTGGATGGAGCTGGTGCTCCTTAGCGTCAAAACGCTACTGTGTAATTTTCCCCTTTCATTCCTTCTATCCAGATATGCTTGGGAACTCGATCTGGAAGTGGTACAAAATTGGGAGGTCACAATCGTCTTCTCTCTTGCCTTCTCATATGTGGTCTATGCCATACCTCGAGGGTCATGTGATATGTGTTCCCAATCGCTACCGCCTCCTCCAAAAGCGCAGTCACATTGATGTTTTTGATAAATACACCCCAGGCGTCGAAGTTGTACACCGCATGTCGTACCTCCATTAGATCGTTATTGAACGTTGAAGGGCGTGGAACCTGCCAGCCCGGATGATGTGGCGACGATTGACGACTCTCTTTTTCAAGGCCTCCGCGAGCAATTCCCCGAGTCATGAGGGTCTTTGTAATCAAGATCCAGCCATAGAAGACCTGCTCGTATCCTAGGGAGGCATACCATTGTAATCGACGATAAAGATGGCGTAGATGCGATCGTGAACAGCCCAATCTTGTTCCTATCACGATCTGCACGCGAAGCTAAAAGGTAGGTGAAGATGCTCACATGCCAAGAGGAAATCAAGGATGCAAACCGACAAGACCAGAGCTATTCGCAAACCGATCAGCAAACGTCCGATAATACAATTTCAGTGCTCACGTACTCGTCTGCGTTCACAAGAAGAGCACTTGTTTACAACAGTGATAGATAGATGGGTGGAAACAATGGACGAGCTTCGGAAGTCCATATCGCTGCCCTTCGGTATCGTCCATTTGGTCATTCGCCATAGTCGAGGTATATTCAGCTGGTGGGAGCTCGGATGAGGGATGCTTTGATGCTTTTGTACTATGTGGGTTAGGGGGGCTGGCGGCTTAGGCGCGAAGCAGGAGACTTAGGTGGCGTGAGAGTCAGGACGGGGCAACGAGTGCGAATAGAGGTGATGGAGAACCGATTCAAGGGATTGAAGTCGAGATGGAGACAAAGCATGCAGCGGTGTCGATTTATTGATAGCGCATTTCCGTAATTAGATCTGTTCTTTGCAGAAGGAGACGCAGACCCATGTTAGAGCATTTCTATGTCATGCCGATTCCAGTTCCCCCTTCCTGTATTCTATCCGACTCAAATTCTCGAATCGCAACAGTAGTAATCGAGAAAACAGTATTCTTGATTTGAATATATCGGAAGGTAATCGAAAGTACTTCAGCCATTGGTAAGTGACTACCATGGTTCTGGCTTTCTAACTGTGAAATAGATGGATGAACAAGACCTGCGCACATACCAAGGAGAGAACGTCGCTACCTTGGAGGGTCCACAGTGGTCAGAGTCATTCTGTATATCATATATATACACCCGAGTTCTGAAACTATGGCCCTTTAGATTGACCAATACATAACAAGAACGATGCCGGCCAAGCTCGCAAACTACGACATCTGATGGGGCGCAATCTCAACCACAGGCCCATCATACACTTTCCTAGCATAGAGATAGTAGTACGCCACCGCAAAGATCATGACTGTCCCAGTCATCAGACAGCTGAAATTCATATGCGCAGAATCCGGATTGACGCTCTGAGGGAAAAAGCTGAAGATGAAGACAATAATGCCGTAGCCGACAGCAAAGGTATTGAGCAACATGCCCCAGATCCCCGGCACGTGGAAGGGACCCCAGACCAGCTCATTAGCTTGCCAGGTGTCACCGGCCATTTGATTGGGAGATCGGATCGTCCCGCAAATACGGTGCCAGAGGAGGAAGGCCTCGGTGAGAACGTAGGAAGCGTACAAGCTGCTCACGCCGACGGAGATGACATCGTTGAATGCTGTGGTGGAGCCGATGTTGATCAGACCGATGGCGCAGGAGACGCCAGCCATGACCCAGATTGCGTAGATGGGAATAGCCGAGTTTGACTGGACCTATAGTGCCGTGTCAGTTCCGTCGCGAAGACCTTCAGCGATGGGAAACCGCATACCTTACTCATAGTCCGCCAGAACGGGAGGCCTCGGTCCCGGCCAAAAGCCCAGACGATGCGCGATGAGGTTGCCAAGAATGCGATTGCAGCGGCAATATCCATGATAATGATAATGCAGATCATGGCGGAGGCCCCAGATAGAGAGCCGGTGGCGTCGTAGAAGATCTGGATTAGTAAAGGGAAACCCCAATTGCCCTGTGGGGCTTTGGAGGACAATTTCAATGTTCACGGCAACAAAGAGCACAACGATAAGCATGGCAAACCCCATGATTCCGTTCAGAAGTGTAGTTGACACCATGCACCAGGGTATGACAACGTTTGCGCCGCGGATTTCTTCGGCCATCTGCGAACAAGTCTTAGTTCAGGCGACAAACCATGAATACGAGCAAGAATCAGCAAGCATACATGGACCGCGCAGTCAGTACCTGAACAAGAGACTAGTCAGATGAAGTCCTGCCCATTACTTTTCGGAAAGAAGGGCGCATACCATATGTAGCGAAGACGCTACCCAGGAGCCCTACAAAGACCGATACAGTCGTAGAGGGCCAACCCCCTCCGTTCTGGAATACCGTAAAGACGTCGTGGGCGGATACTTTCTGTGGAGCCATCTGAGTCGAATCAGCTAGCGGAATGTAATTGGGATATGACTTTCATGTACTTGGACCAAAGGGATGAGGATGGCGAAAAACCCCAAGATATGGAGGATGAGAATGAAAGATTCCAGTTTTGGTAGGATTTTGCTGGCAGTCGTGTTGATAAGAATGGCAACAGCCATGACCCCCCAGTAGACCAATGTACCCTGCCATAGAGCTGGGGTGTAGCTAGGATATTTGAGCTGAGCGAGTGCCAATATCATGTTGCCGCCAAGGTATGCACTACCAGCAACGATTGCCTGCCATCCACAGATGACGAGCCGGCCTTTCCGCCAACATTAATGTGTCTCCCAATATATCTTTGCATGAATCAAAGTAGAGCTCGATCTGTACCCATGATATAGCTGGTGAATTTCCTGCAAGAAGCCGGTGCCAGCATGGAGATCCAGTGATATTGCCCTCCAGAGGTGGGGGCCCTGGCTCGTATGTCAATATCCTGCCCAGAAGTTCCTCGTTGTCTGTGGACCAAGACTGCCTCACATTGAAGCCAGCTCGCCCATTGTCGTAAAAACAGCTATGCTGCCAATGAACGAGAAAAGATAGCTATAGATCAGCCCAGCGGAGCCTCCACTAGACACGCAGACGGGTCAACTCGCGCTCTTGAGACTAAAATGACCAGAACAACTTACTTGGTCAAGCCCAGTGTGAAGACACTAAATATGTGTTCAGCGAAATTCTTGGTAGTACTTCTTCTCATCGAAGCAGTATCTCACATCAGCTCGGCTTCCCAGGTTATCAAGATGGTGCAAGTAAAGCCAAAAATTGAAATAAACGTGAATCGTCGCTTGTATTGTCAGCATGATCGAGTTCGAGGACAAGACGTGTCGCGCCGGATCGACCTTCAGGACAGGCTTCTTCCCTAGGCGAGCCAATGCTGCCACATCACGATCTGCTTCGGAGGAAACCTCGATTTCTGTGTTGTGGATTGCCTTCTCGATGCTGCCGTCGCCGACAGCATTGACAGGCGGAGGGTCCAGCAAGTCATTCATGACTTGCGATGATTGGTGTAAATCGAAGCAAGCTACAATGGACGACACATGAGACTGGGAAATGCGGGAGGATGTGGTGTCTTATGTATTGATGGAAGGCTGATAGTGTCGTGCTATCGTCTCTGACTCCTCTATTTTCTGCTCCTCCTCCAAGCACGCTGATCGGCATAATTTGTAAAATTAGCGTAGGATTCTTGACCGCGCTTTTGATTCTCGATGAGGAGATGGGGTTTCAAACAAGCTATCGGAACCATGCAGGAGTTGACAGCGCCCTGCAGCATGGTGGTTGGATCGAGCTGCGCTAGCTCTTCATCCTGAAGACATGGGGTGTTCACACAGAGTGCTGTGAAGAGAGTGTGAAGAGAGGCAGCACAGTGGTTTCCCACGCTCGCGTGCATAAGTGCGATGCTAGAACCCTTTGCCTGTCCACCTATGGCTGGATCCTCGCTTGAGGGGAGCCTATGCTGCTCTCCTCGCTGGCGCTCAAACCCAATGAGTCGAGAGGATCGTGACTGAATTCGAAGGAAGGCAGCAATCACAAAGGTATCTGCAACTGGCGCGTTGCAGTCCCGTGCGAGAGTTGCGATCGTTGAAGTTGAATGAGGAGATCCAACAGCATCCAGACCGAGCGCCAAGCGCCAAGTGCCAAGGATCGCGATAAAATTGTTTTGGGGCGGGTCCTTGGCCTCTTCACTTGATCTTTGAATTGAATTTTGTCTACATTATACCTCCAATGTTCGAACTGACTCAACAGCGAGAATCTACTACCAGCTGCTACTGCCGCGCTTCCCCTAGACAGTACACTAAAATCTCGTCATATAACATTAAAAGCAACAAACATGTCTCGGCACGGAATCTCTCAGCACATCGATTCGTCCATCTAGTTCCGCATTCGACAAAGACTTATACCCTCATGCTTACATACCGAAGTAGTTTTCAGGCCTCGACGCGGCTAAGATCATCACGTACAGGATTTATGTTTCTTCGTGACTCGCATTGCCGTTTACTCCAGGCTTGCTTGTCAATTAGCCGATATGGACGCTGATCACTCACCATGTGTCGAATATCACCCAGGTCTTGCGAGGTCTCCGTAACGGGATTCCATTATCTCGTCAAGGGTCAGTCTGTCCCATTTTCCGGTGGTCTTAGTCCGAATCAAGAGGACTGTCCCTGGTCTTCCATTTTTTTTCTTTTCTTTTGGACTGGTTTCGTCGATGGCGCTGATGATTCTATCGAGTCACCTGAGAGCTGCACCGGAAGCGATATACGCGCTGATAGTATGATTGAGAGGTGAGCCAATGGCGCCACCCACGTTCTGGGGACGGCCCAGACATGCGACAGAGGCACTTCCGATAGCGCATTTGCGAGTTATAGCTTCTTAAATCCCGGCTGGGTCACGCAAGTCAAAATTTAAGTGTGGGGTCGCCCAGATGCTTCTTGATGTGACTTAGGATATGCATATACAAAAAGTCGCTGTCAGTCCTGCCTGGTACTGAGCACTCAATTATTGTGGATGAGTGAACAACAATTCTAAGAAGCGGTCCGCAATAGGTCAAGCAAGATGCGTTCAGTATTACTTGCAGCCGCCATCTTAGTGCACAGCACAAGCATTGCAAACGTACTTCCTCTATCACCCGGCAGTAGCAGTAACACCTCTGTGCCGAAGGACACAGCTATTGCGAACACAACATCAGATGCCAACAGTTCATCAAACATCTCTAAGTCGCCGAACATGGCTACGAAAATCAGCTGCGATGGAAAGAAGTTCGGCAAAGGTCTTCAGTACCTGAGTTGTCTGGATGCCCTGACTAGCATTCCAATGGATGATAGTGTAAGAACCATTGGTTCTCGGGGCCTGGGTGTCTCCGACATCCTCCTCCCACTTCGCTTCATCAGTGGCAAGCTCCATTCTCTCACCATGTGGCTATTGTCACTCCTTTACTTATGATGCTTTTCAGGAGACGGGCTTTGTGCGTTCGATGTTGATACCATAATCCCATTATTATCTGATGAAATTACCTCACACTATCTTCATAACGTGGCTCGCGTTCTCCTGCTTGCATGTTTAGTTGAGCGTGACCGCTCGGAGGGTGGACAAGCATACAATGTTGGTAGGTTTGACATACCGCCATCGCAAATAAATTGGCTCTTCGTTCTAATTTCTTGCAGGGCGACGTGGCTACCTAAGCCTTACCATGACTGCCTATCAGCCAACCGTGCGATGCGCTCAACAGTCTGAGCCACCAGGCACTCTGGACAGTTGTGGTGGTGCCCTAAGCACCGTCTCGGTATCACATCAAGCAGTAAACTTCGCACATGAGCCCGAAGACTACAGCGATATCGAGCTTCCGCATAATATCCAATCAGGTGCGTGACGTTCGCTGGAATCCATTCGCACTCCACAGCCATTGAGTTTTTGGGTCTGCAACTGATCGCTTGGTTCCCACTCCAGGGAATTGTTGGTTCATTATTGACTCCACGCATGGAAGAGACACTTCGAGCTGGTACGAGCTGTGGCAGGCAATGGTCGCTATCGATGGGATGTGTACAAGGTACAAAAAGCGTGGAACCGCATACGCACTTGGTAAGACTGGACTCCTGGCAGCGCTGTGGCCCGAGCAAGTGTGATTGACCTAGCTAGGTTCTCGAAGAGGACTCATCGTAGACCTTGTCGGTCCCACAGGGGCTGTCTCTTGACCCTTGAAGAAGCGATATCGTTGAATCGATGGCAGTGGCTTGGAGAGCCGAGGAAATCCAGGATCGTACTTGCCCTGTATTGTATGGTCATCCAGTAGCTTACCAACGCATCTTGGTGCATCGCATGATTAGCTACTCGAAGAGCGCGGAAGGAGTGAAATGACTATACTGAGTTCCGCATGCTGCGAAAATGTGACCTGTTAGTACCATCTTACCTTTCCCAAGGCAAGGGCTTGCAATCGACCAGTAAGATTTGACCTGGGTTCGGGAAGGAGAATGGTCGATACATAGTGGAGGCTGCGAACCTATGTCTTCAAATCATCAGAGCCAAGGGGCACAGAGACACAAAATTTCGGGTTCGTAACGTGACGTCCCTAATCTCGACGCTCTTTCCCTTTATTACCGAGTAACTCTACGTCTGCCCATACTATTGCCTCCGATATCTTGCACAGACTTATACTTCCTCAACTCCCTAACATAAAACGACAATAGTCTCCCATACCCAAGCGATAGCTATGGTTATGTTAGACATTCAACGAGCCGACGTAATCACGTATTGCTTGCCATCAACGCAATCAGAGAAGATCTATTACTCAAATGAAAATCATCATCAAAATTGATATGTTATTATCGATCGACTATCTTAGTAATCTCGAATCTAGACAAGATTATATAATATTTCTTGTTAACAAGAGACAATTATTAATATATATAGTTATAGAACAATATATAGACAATCTTATAACTAAGATAGATTATAGTTAATAATAAATATAAAAGCAAAAAGTTCTTTATTAAAGAGAAATATATTAAATTTAATTATATTTTGTAATTAACTAAGATATATTGCTAATTACGTATATATTCGAGAGCAATACTTAAGTGCGTTAATTTATTAGATATTTAAGATAATTTTAATTGTCGCTTAAATTTGAAAAACTACTATTAAATTAAAAAATTGCATTTTAGAATAAAGCAATCTACTTATTTACAATTCTAGTTATATAAGATGCAAAGATATATTAATAATTAATTGAATAGTTTCTTTATCTTTAGTATATTTGTATTGTATAAGTAAAAAGATTATGCAAATCTATTTAATTATCAAATCAAATCAAATCAAATCAAATCAAATCAAATCAAATCAAATCAAATCAGGGTTAGGGTTAGGGTTAGGGTTAGGGTTAGGGTTAGGGTTAGGGTTAGGGTTAGGGTTAGGGTTAGGGTTAGGGTTAGGGTTAGGGTTAGGGTTAGGGTTAGGGTTAGGGTTAGGGTTAG
>JAABUQ010004790.1_pt1 | contig 22549 bp, 20 predicted proteins | sample 5560001 | NCBI WGS metagenome assembly JAABUQ01 (sample SAMN10711888, study PRJNA513371) | rock metagenome | isolation source: Antarctica rocks | place: Antarctica: Victoria Land, Finger Mt nord | collected 2015-12-18 | reverse complement strand
TTCGGGTCTCTTACGTCAAAGTCGTCGAGCTGCAACGACGAGCCGTCCCCCACTTCCACACTGTCGTCCGCCTCGACGCCACCGGCGACCAACAGGAACCGCCTACTCCACCTCAGACCGCTCTGGGAGCCAACGAGCTGGCCGCCCTGGTCATCCGGGCCGCGGCGGCCGTCCGACTGGGCGTGCCAGGACCGGCGGGCAACGTCACCGTGTCCTTCGGACCACAGACCGACGCCCAGCCCCTCGACCAACCGGTAGGACCGACAGACCACCCCAGCCCCGAGGGGCTCTCAGGGCGGCGGGTAGCCGCCTACCTGGCCAAGTACGTCACCAAGTCCGTGGCCGACTTCGGCATCGGCGCCCGACGCATCTCCGATGAAGCCATCCCCGAGCTCCCCGTCACCGACCACATCCGACGCATCCTCGAAACCATCACCTACCTCGCCGAGCTGCCCAACCATCACCGCATGGTCGAATGGCTCCACACCCTCGGCTACCGAGGCCACATCACCAGCAAGACTCGCCGCTACTCGACCACCATGGGCGCCCTGCTCGCCCAACGCGCAGCCTGGCGCCAACACGAGCAAGGCCGAGGGCCAGGCGCCACCGACTCCGAGGCCGGTCCTGGTCAAAATGGCGAGCCGAGCGACTGGCACTTCACCGGCTACGGCCACGCCAACAACGGCGAACGCCTCCTGGCCCTCAGCGCCGCTGCCCGTATCGCCGAGGAACGCCGCGTCGCCCGCCAAGAACTTTCTGACGAGGGCGAGGACTCGCCTTGACCGCTCACGTCCAGGGCGGCGATGTCGCCCTGATTCCAACCCACCAGGTGCCCGCCAGGCACACGAAACAAGGATGATGAACATGGAAAAGTTGCTGCTCAGCCCCAGCGAAGCGGCCGAGGCGCTGTCGATCGGACGCTCCAAGCTCTACGAGTTGCTGGCCGACGGTCAGCTGGAGTCGGTACGTATCGGCGCCTGCCGGCGCATACCGCTGGCGGCCGTGATGGACTACGTCTTGCGACTCACGAGAGACGAGGCGGAACCCGGCACCCGTGATGGCGCAGCGTGACAACAGCCTCGATCCGGGACACGCATACCCTGCGCCACTGAGGTGTGAATAGGCAAAATGTTGACGCAGAGCGCGCAACTCGCGCCGAGCGTGGCCGATTCTCATCCGCCGAGGGCGGCCCCGCCAGGGGCCATGGGAGCTAAAACCCTTGTGACTCGCAAGAGTAGTTTGTTAGCCTCTTCTCATGGACCAGCCCGTGGTTGGGCTTTCGGAGATCGCCCAGATGCTTGGGGTCACTCCCCAACGTGCCGATCAGATTGCCGGCGAGCACCACGACTTCGCCGAACCCATCGCCCATCTCGCATCTGGGCGGGTGTGGGACCGGGTAGCCGTCGAGGGGTGGGCTGAGGAGCATTCGGACAGGCGCCCCGGAAGGCCGAGAAAGGAAAGATCGGATGAGCATTGATCGGCGGAAGACGGCGCAGGGGTCGGTGTACGACGTTCGTCTGCGTGCCCCTGATGGCCGGGCCTACAAGCGGACGTTTCGGACCAAGCGTGAGGCAGAGACCTTCCAAGCCCAGCAACGGGCGGACCGGAGTCGTGGAGGTTGGGTGGATCCTGGAGCCGGCAGCATCACGTTCTCTGACTTTGCCGCCTCATGGCTGCACAACCGGGTCAACCTTCGGTCACGCACTCGGGAGCTGTATGAGGGCTTGCTCCGGGTGCACCTTCTCCCCCGGCTCGGGCCTGTCCAGTTGAGCGACCTCTCTACCAGCGTCGTGAGGACCTGGCATGCCAGCCTCGTAAACGCCGGGAGACCCGGCCCTACGACAGTGGCGAAGTGCTACCGGCTACTGCGCACGATGCTGGCTACGGCCGTAGAAGACGGGATCCTGGTCAAGAATCCATGCGTGATCCGCTCGGCGGGGGTGGAGCGTTCCGACGAACGACAGGTGGCGACGGTCCCTCAGGTCGCAGCCCTCGCCGACGCCATCGACGCGAGGTACCGGTCCATGGTCCTGTTGGCGACGTTCTGCGGCTTGCGCTTCGGCGAGCTGGCCGGCCTCGCCCGGGAACGGCTCGACCTGCTCCACGGCACCGTGACAGTGAACGAACAGATGCAGGAGCTATCCAACGGCGTTCGGACCGTGGCGCCACCGAAGTCGGCGGCGGGCCGGCGCACGGTGGCTCTACCACCTCACCTGCTCTCCGAACTCGAAGCTCATCTGTCGACACACGCCGCCCCTGGCCTGCGCGGGCTCGTCTTCCCCGCCCCCGAAGGTGGACCGCTCCGGCGCGGCAACTTCCGGCAGCGCACCTGGGCTCCTGCGTGCAAGGCGGTGGGGATCGAAGGGTTTCGCTTCCACGACCTCAGACATACCGGGAACACGCTTGCCGCGGCCACAGGAGCGAGCACCCGCGAGCTGATGGCTCGTATGGGCCATGCCAGCCCGAGGGCGGCGCTCATCTACCAGCACGCCACCGCGCCGACCGGGACGCGGCAATCGCCGCCGCCCTGTCCGATCTGGTCGCCGGCAGGGGTAACGCTCCAGGGCGGGTGATCCCCCTGAGCAGTGCCACCAATGTGCCATGAGGCCGCTATGGCGCCGAGGAGAGCACGAGCCGACCGTCAAAAAAGCCATCTGACCAGGACTTTCGCGGTGGAGACGATGGGAATCGAACCCACGACCCCCTGCTTGCAAAGCAGGTGCTCTGCCAACTGAGCTACGTCCCCGGATTTCAAGAAACCTCGGGCCTACGGACCGGCACCTTCGGCAACTCTAGCAAGCGACACAACCACGACCATGACCCAACGCGCCGACCAACGACAAGGAGGGCTGGGGGTCGGTCGAGACTCAAGCCTCCCCGCCGGCCCCTAGGAAGTCGTCGAGTTGTAGCGCCGCACCGCCAGAATGACGAACACGGCCCCGATGGCGACGGTCCACAGCAGCGCCTGGATGACCATCGAGGTCGTGCTCTGACCGGCGAAGAGCGCATGGCGCTGCTCGACGTTGACGTTGCCGAGTGTCAGGTCCCGCACCACGTTGATGACGATGCTGACCGGTTGGTGATTGGCAAAGCCGGCCAGCCAGCCCGGCATGGTGGCCGTGGGGACAAACGCGCTGCTGGCGAAGGTCAGGGGGAAGATGACCGGGAAGGTGGCCGCGTTGACGGCCTGGGAACTGCTGGCGTAGAGGCCGACGAGGGCGAAGAGAAACGACGTGGCCAAGGTGAAGGCCAAAAGGACGGCGAAACCGAGCACCAGGCCAGGCACGCTGTGGGGACGGAAGCCAACGGCCAGGCCGACGAGGACGATGATGACCAGGCCCGCGGCGTTGCTCAGCGCATCGGCCGCCACCTGGCCCACCAGCACCGCGCTGCGAGCCATGGGCAGCGAGCGCAGCCGGTCGAGAAAGCCCTTGCCGCCGTCCTCGGCCAAGGCGAAGCCGGTGTTTCCGGAGGTGAAGATCGCCGTCTGCACGGCGATGCCAGGGATCAGGTAGTTGACGTAGTTGATGCTGCCCAGTCCCTTGATCGCCCCGCCAAAGACGTAACGGAACAGCAAGGTGAACATGATCGGCGAAATCAGGGTGAAGACGACCTGATCGGGCGAGCGCAGCCTCCGGCGCAGGTTTCGCCCGGCCATCGCCGCGGTGTCTCCGATCACCCAACCGATGCCGGAGCCTCGTTGCGTTGTCGTGTCGATCATCGGATCCCCGTCCCTTCCGACGCCTGCTGGCCGTCGCTGACCTCCTGGTTGCCGCTCTCCTCCTGGGTGCCGCTGCTCGGCTCCCGGCCGGTGAGCGACAGAAACACCTCGTCAAGGCTGGGCTGGCGAAGCTGCAGGGAGCTCACCTCGAACCCGGTGGTCTCCAGGCGCCGTACCACCTCCGATGTGGTGGCCAGGCCTGAGGTGGTGGCCACCCGGACGGTGATGCCGTCGACAACGGGCTCGGCGTCGCCCAGACCCCGCATGGCCTCCGCGGCTCGATGCGCGGTGTGCTCGTCGGGGAAGACGACCTCCACCGCCGTACCTCCCAGCCGGGCCTTCAGCTCCGACGCAGTGCCTTCGGTGATGACCCGACCGTGATCGATGACGCAGATCCGGTCGGCCAGGCGGTCCACCTCTTCGAGGTACTGGGTGGTGAGCAACAGGGTGGTGCCGTCGGCCACCAGGCCGGCGATGACCGACCACAGGTCGATCCGGCTCCGGGGATCCAACCCCGTCGTAGGCTCGTCGAGAAACAGCACCGGCGGCCGGGCCACCAATGCCGCGGCCAGGTCGAGGCGGCGGCGCATGCCTCCCGAGTAGGTCTTGAGCGTTCGCCCCGCCGCTTCCGCAAGATCGAACTGCTCGAGCAACTCGGTGGCGCGCCAACGCCGCTCGCTCCGGCGCAGATGGTTGAGGCGCCCCACCAGCACCAGGTTCTCCATCCCGGTCAGGCCTTCGTCGACCGCGGCATACTGGCCGGCCAGCCCGATCACCCTCCGGGCGGCCTCGGGATGGGCCACGACGTCGATGCCCACGACATGGGCGTTACCCGAATCGGGCTTGAGCAACGTGGTCAGAACTCGCACCGCGGTGGTCTTGCCGGCGCCGTTGGGACCCAGCAGACCAAGGACGGTCCCCGTCGGGATCTCGAAGCTCACCCCATCAAGGGCCCGCACCTCACCCTTGAAGGTCTTGACCAACGCGTCCACCACAACCGCAGGAGCAGACGGCGCGGCCATGTCCAAAAGGGTAGCGTCGGGCCCGCCGTTCGGGCTCGGAGTTTCTCCGGGCTCGCACGCACCGATGGCCCCCGGGAGGCGGCGCCCGCCGTCGCTAGGGGACCGGCGTGGTGCCGACCACCGAGGTTGGCTGCCCGCATCTGGTCGCCAGATCAAGGCCCCAGGTCGACGAGTCGATCCCGAGCGAGGGCAGGAAGGCGCCGGCCTGGAAGGTGGCCGAGAATGTCCCCGGCCCGGCGGGGTTGGTCGGCAGGCAGGCCGTGAACACGGTCAACGCCTCGGGGCGACGGCCCAGCCAGGCATCGAACCAGGCCTGGGCCAAGCGCGCCACCGGCACCATCCGCGAGCTCGGGTAGGAAAAGACCAGGTGGTCATAGCCGGCCAGGGGCAGCTCGACCGAAGCGACGCCGGCCGCCCGCCACCGTGACCATCCCGACTGTTTGAGGCTCGAAGAGCTGTCGGAGGGTCGCGACGGGCAGACCCGATCGCTGGCAAAACCCAGGGCGGGGGCGCGGGCCACAACGGGGCCCTGCGTCGGAGGCACGCAAAAGGTGAAGGGGGCGCCCGAGTCACCGAGCAGGGATCCCCGAAGGTTGTCCAGGGCCACGATGGCGCCAACCGCGCCCGTGTCGGGCAGGCCCTGGGCCACGGAGGCAGCAACCGAGCCCTCCGACCATCCGGCGATGCCCACGGCTCCGGGATCGGTGACCGCTCCAAACGGGTTCTCCTGCGGCGTGGCCAGGTAGTGCACGGCGGAGCGGGCGGCGTCGATGGCCACCCCGTAGCTGGCCAGGGCGAAGGCAATGGTCGGGCTGGTGAGCGTCAGGGTCACATAGCCGGCACCGGCCAGGTAGCGGGCCAGCCACCACAGCTGGCACTGATCGCCGCCGAGGCCGTGGAGCAGCACCACCCCGGGCCGGGCTCCGGGGAAGCGGCCGCTGTCGTCGGGACGCGACAGCGTCGCCTGATAGGCCCGGGGGACGTCGCCGGGCCGGGGCTGGAACGGGCCCGGGGCGCCGGGGATCGGCGCCGCCGGCAGGGCGGGGACGGCGACGCTCTCGGCCAGGACCGGACCCTGGCCGGGCAGGGGCTGGTCGAGGCCCCGACATGCGTTGTAGGACGGCGAGCCCAGCGGGCCGGGCCCGGCGGCCATGCTGACGATCGGTTGGTTCAGATGCACCGACCCGGTGGAGCCGTGGAATCGGGCGTTGCCGAAGGTGAAGATCCCCCCGTCGGAGGCCACCAACCAGTAGCCGATGCCGTCGGGGGAGGCGGCCATGCCCACCACCGGCTTGTTCAGCCGGATCGAACCGGTCGAGCCCGCGAACACCGCGCTACCGAAGGCGAAGATCCCCCCGTCGGAGGCCACCAACCAGTAGCCGGCACCGTCGGGTGTGGCCGCCATGCCCACCACCGGCTTGCGCAACGGCCGACCGGCCAGGGACCCATAGAAGCCGGCGTCGCCGAAGGCCTGGACGAACCCGTCGGCGCTGACCTCCCAGTAGCCCCCGCCGTCGGCCGTGGCGGCCATGCCCACCACAGGAGCCCACAGTGTCTCGCCCCCTGCAGATCCGAAAAAGCCGGCGTCGCCGAAGGCGAAGATCCCCCCGTCGGAGGCCACCAACCAGTATCCCCCGCCGTCGGCCGTGGCCGCCATGCCCACCATCGGGCGGTTCAGGGACACCGACCCGGTAGATCCGTGGAAGGTGGCATCGCCGAAGTCGAAGATGCCTCCGTCGGCGGCCACCATCCGGTAGTCGGCCCCGTTGTCTCCCACGGCGGCGGCGGCATGGACGTCCGAGGGGCCCGGCGCCAGGTCGCCGGCTGCTGGGGCCTGTGGGCGGGGAGGGGGGATCGCTTGGGCGCCGGCGGTCGGTGCCGGCAGACCCCAGACCAAGACGCTGAGCACCGCCGCCGACAGCGTGACCCAACGGCGAAGACGAACCCGGCAAGCGAGGATCCCGCGACGCTCCGTCATGGCCGGGCCAACCGTACAGGGCCGCCGGCCTCCGCCACCTGCACCAGGCCCACACCGCCGTCACAGACCAGGAATCCCCGGCCCTGCGACATGTCCAGGTGCAGCCGGCTGGGCAGGCGGATACCCAGGAGATCCCCGTCGAGATCGAGGTTGGGGTTGAGAAGCAGTCCGGCTTTGGAGCGGCGGACGGTCTGGGTCCAGTGCCCATACTGGGTCCGGAGCACATCGGAGCGCCCGGCGATGGCCACATGGACATTGGCCCGGCCCCTGGCCAGGAGCTGGGTGATACGACCGTCGCTGTCGTCGATACCCTCGGCGTCGTCGATGAGCACGAGCGTCGGCCCCGATGCCACCAGAGCCGTGTCGAGGACCCGGGGCATGTCCTCGGCGGTGACGGCCACCTCGTCGATCAGGGGATGGTCCCGCAGCGGTGACCGCCGGCAGGCCACCGCGATCACCTTGGCCCGGGGGTCGGCTCGGCGAAGGGCTGCGGCCAGGGTCAGCAGGGCCGTGCTCTTGCCGGCCCGGGCGCCGCCGGCCACGGTGACGTGCTCGTGGTCGAAGAGGACCAGGGCTGCGGGGAGCAGATCGGCATCGGCGATGGCGATGGGCAACCGCCAGGCATCGTTGCTGATCGACGCCGTCGGCAGGTCGGTCACCGCCAGCAGCGCGGGCAGCGTGCCGACGGCCATCGGCCCCCGACGCCAGGGCGGGGTGCGGGCGGCCACCCCCGCCACCTCGGAGGCCAGGTCGGCTCCGGGGCAGGCCACGTGGACGACCCGGGCGTCGGCGGCCATGATGGCGCGTCCGGGAAGGAAGGTGGGCAGGGCCCGGCGAGGGATGGAGAAGGACCCGAACTCGCTCGGGTCGGCCAGGCGCATCAGCAGCTTCTGGGGGGTGGCGGAGTTGAGCGCGGCAGGGATCCCCCCGATCCGGTTGGCGGTAGCGGCCACGTACATGCCGGCGTCGGGGCCCTCGGCGAAGATGCGCATGGCCTGGTCGACCAGGCTCAGCCCGAAGGCGTCGTCGTACTCCGCTCGAAATGCCTCGAGGTTGTCGATGAGGATCACGATGACCGGCTCGGCCACCAACTCCGCCCGGGCCAGCTGGCGGCGCCGCTGCAGCTCGCCACGAAGGATTCGGATGAGACGGATCTGGCGCTCTCTGTCGGTAGCCGCCACCACCGCCCCGCAGTGCGGGAGGTCAGCCAGCGCGCTCAGGCCGCCGGTGCCGAAGTCGAGGGCGTAGATCTGACCCTGCTCGACGCTTCGGGCGGAGGCGAAGGCCATGGCCACGCTGGCCAGTGCCGTGGTGGTGCCCGCGCCGACCACGCCGAAGATCAGGAGATTGCCCTGGGCCAGCGACCAACCCGCCGGGTAGCGGGTCTGGGCCGAGGGGTCGTCGGCCAGGGCGAAGTAGATGGTCGACGGGTCGGTGACGGGCGCTGCGGTATCGGCCACCGCGTCCAGGTTGGCCAGGTCGAAGCGATCGGGCAGGGGATCGGGCCAGGGCTTGCGGGGTCGGTCGGCGCCGCTGGCCTGAAAGGAGTCGTTGATGGCGCCCACCAACTTGGTCAGGTCATTGGCCTCCGCGGCGGGCTGCTCGCCGGTGTGGCCATCGGTTGCGGGCGTGGGTAGGGGCTCGAGTCGGGAAACGGGTCCGAAGACGAACGGGGCGACATCGACCGCCACCGCGCCGGCACCGAGGGTGTGGCCCGAGGCCAATGCGGTCTGGATGGGCACGATCTCCGACGATCCGACTCGGAAAAACCCCCGACCCTTCTGGCGGATGGCCGCCGCGTCGGGGACACCGACGACATCCATCGAGTCCTGCTTGTCCTCCACCTGCAGGGAGATCCTGAGGCGGGTGTTGGCCCGGATCTCGGCGTTGACCGCCGTCGACGGCTTCTGGGTGGCGAGCAGGAGGTGCACCCCGAGGGAGCGCCCCCGAGCGGTCAGGTCGGTCAGCGCCCCGACCTCCTCGGCCAACTCGCCGGCCATCGCCGCGAACTCGTCAATGATCACGATCAGGCGGGGTAGGGCGGCCGGCGCCGGGGAGGCGGCGTCGACCAGGCGGCGTCGCCGCTCCCGGAACTCGGCCAGGTCCTTGGCCCCCAACTCGTCGAAGGTCCGCTCCCGGCGGAGCAACTCGGCGCGCAGGCAGCGCAGGGCGCGCCGCGCCAGGCTGACATCGAGGTCGCTGGCCATGCCCACGGTATGGGGGAGATCGGCGAACTCGACGAAGGTGGAGCCGCCCTTGAAATCGAACAGACCGAAGGTGACCTCGCTTGGTGGGTAGGTGGCGGCGAAGGCGGCCACCAGGGTCTTGAGCAGCTCGCTCTTGCCCGAGCCGGTGGTCCCCCCGATGAGGCCGTGGGGTCCGTGGCGGTCGAAGTCCAACCAGAAGCGCCCGGCCGTGGCTGCCCCGATGGGGGCGCGCAACTGGAGGTCCCCTTCGTGGTCCCGCCACTGGGTGCTGATTGCGCCGGCGTCGGTGGCTCCCAGGTCGAGGATGGCGGGCAGGGGCACCATCTCGGGGAGCATCGAGCTGTCGAGCATCAGCTCGGGATCCTCGTAGCGGGCCAGGGTCACTGCGCCGTGACGGGCGGTGGCCTCGCTCAGCCCGGCGGCCAGAAGGTCCTGGTTTCCCCGCCCCCGGCGGGGTTCGCTGAGGGTGGCGGCACCGGTCTCATCCACGGTGATGATCGAGGTGCACAACGACGGGAGCCGGTCGGCGGTGGCCGCCACCACGATGCCCGCGGCCGGGCCGGCGTCGCCGCGCAGCACGGCTCGCGCCGGGCTGGCCCGGCCGGCTAGGACCTCCTCGCCGTCGATCACCACCAAGGTCACCGGCTCCTTGGACCGCGCCTCGGTACTCGGCCGGCCGGCCAGCAGCCCTTCGAGCAGCGTGTTGGCGTCGAGGGGGGCGCCGGCCAGCAGCCGCCGGTCCGAGGGACCGGGGCGGTGGTCCCTGGTGTGGGGCAGCCACTTCGTCCAGTCCCACGCCGTCGACGAGTCGGCCACGGCGATGACCACCATCCGCAGATCGGCGGGTCCGTGATGGACGGCGGCCTGCACCACCAGGGATCGGGCCACGGCGCGCGCCGCGGCCCGGTCGCCCACCACACCGACCACGCCACCGTCGGCGACATTCACCTCCAGAGGAACGCTGATCAGCCGGTCGAAGCGACTCAGTCGTTCGGAGACCTCGGAAGGAAGGGCCTGGGCGCTGCCCTCCTGGACCATCTCCGGGGCCCAGGTCGGATCCCCGATCCCGGCGGCCAGGGCACCGAAGTCGTCGTCACCGGGGCGTCGTTCCCACAGGTGGATGCTCGGAGCCGAGGCTCGGCGCATCGCCTCGGCCACATCGGGCGTCCGGGAACGCCGCCGGGTCCGCTCCGTGGCCTGGGCCAGGGCCAACTGAGCCTCCAGGGCCTTCAGCTCGGTGGCATAGCGGCGGTTGTCGCCCCGGAACGCCTTCGTGGAGCGGTGCTTGGTCTCCCACCAGTTCCCCACCGCCATCAGGGGAGTCAGACCGGCCATGGCCAGGAAGATCACGTTGTGCTCGACGATCACCATGACGATGCCGAGCGCCGCCGGGGCGATCATGGCCACCAGGCTGAACGGGGCGGCGTGCGCCTTGTCCGGCTCCTTCGGCGCCGGTATGCGCGCCGGTTGGCCCAGTGACGCGTAGCGCGGCGGGCGGTTGAGGTTGATCACCCCGGACTGCTTGACATCGCGGAACCTGTCCGTGCCGGTGAGGCGGTCCTCGTCAAGGGGCGGGCGCACCACCCAGGCCACCGCCCCGGTCTCGACCACCGTCTCGGAGCCGAGGAGGATCGGCTCGGTCATCGGCCCACCGTCGACGTAGGTATGGCCCGGCGAGCGGTCGGTGAGGCGCACCGAGCCGTCGGGATCCACGTCGATGACGCAGTGCTGGCGCGACACAGTGGCGTGGGCGAAGGTCACCGAGGCTCCCGCGGCGCGCCCCACCGGGTGGCTGCCCACGCCGAGCGGGAATCGCCGGCCGGCGTCGAGGCCGCCGAGCACACAGAGCTCGACCGCTCCCCCGTGGGCAACTCCCGTCCCGGGGGGCGCGGAAGCGGTGCCTCGCCACTCGAGGTGGACCTCGGCCCCCTCGTGGGTGCCCGCCTCGAGAAGTGAGAGATCCCCCGGGGCCCACAGGCCGTCGAGGGTCAGACCGGCGTCACGCTCGACGTCGCCCACCGCCGGGGCACCCAGGGCCCGAGCCAGTTCGGCCACGGTGGCCACCGACGAGTCGACCCGCACGTCGACATCGCTCCAGCGCGGCGACCCACCGACGACGAGCTTCATGCCCGAGCCCACCGGCGGCACACCACGGTATCGGAGGGTCTCAGCGGAAACAGCATCGCCATATCCGGGAGCGTATCTTCCGTCTGCGACACCTCCTTGTTGGTAAGCCCTCCCCAATCCCAACCCGGGACTTCGCACCGCCACCCGGGTATCGTTCGCTCACACAGCGCTCCCCTAGCCGGCGGGCGGACGATGAAAAGGAGCAGGGACATGGCAGACAGGGTTCTTTCCACACCCGAGGCCAAGCAGGCCATCCAGCAGATCCAGAGCATCTTGAGCGGGCCGTTCCTCAACTCGATAACCCAGCTCGAGACCCAGGGCACGACACTGAGTGAAGCGAACGTCTGGGATGGCAACCTGGCCCAGCAGTTCCGCACCGACACCTGGCCGAATTGCCGGTCGGCCCTGCAGCGGGCCCACACCCAGCTCGGCGAGTTGCAGACCGAGCTGCACAAGATCGCCACCAACATCTTCGCCGCCGGTGGCAACGCCTGATGGTGGGAGCCACGGCGACGGCCACCGCCGAGGCCCTCTACGTCCGGGCCCTTGAGCTGTCGCCCGGGGAGGCCTCCGAGGCCGAGCTGGTGGCCCTGGCCGGCGATGATCGGGCCGCCTTGGAACATGCCCGGGACCGCCTGGCCACCCGCCTCCACGGTCATGCCGGGGATTGGGATGCCACTGCGGCGCTCAGCCTGCTCAATCGGGCACTGGCCCGCTACGGGTGGACGGAGCGCTACGACTGGAAGGTCCGCTACACCAACCATCGCAAGCCCTGATACCCGACCGTCCCGGGTGCTCGACGCTCAGGTCGGCCCCGCATCCCGGGGCGCTGACGCACCCTCGAAGACCGACGTGTGCACGCCCGCTTCGTTGAGCGCCCCGAGGAAGGCGCCCGGCTCGGCCACCAACTCGGCCAGGCCGCCGGCGCCGGTCCGGGCCAGGCGCCCGGTGCCGGCCCACGACGCCACGATGGCGGCGGCCAATCCGGCGCCCAGAGCGGGGCGCACGGCGATGCCGACCACCTCGGTGCGGGCCTGGCCATGGCGCCAGCCGCGGACCTCCGCACGCACCGCACCCTGCAGGCCCTCGGGATGGGGCCGGCGCAACATGGGCAACCATGCCGTCGTCCGGTCCCGTCGGGTGGCCGCCACCCGGGCCGTGACCCGCCGGACGCCGGGAAATGCGGGGACGAGCAGCAGCGGGTCGGCTCGGTCGCAGCGATAGCAGTCGGCGCCCCCGATCGGCTCGGGAAACCACACCAGCTCCCGTCCCGAGCCCCCGGGGCGGCGCCGCCACGAACCATCGTGGAAGTCGACGGCCAGGGACGACAGCGAGGCGTGGTGGGCCCGGGCGCACGCCGGGCCGCCTGTGCCGGCGCTGGCCACGTGGAGCTCCTCGACGGTGTCGAAGCCCGCCGCCGAGAAGCGGGCCAGCACGCAACCCAGGCCGGGGGCCATGCCGGCACCAACGGCCACGGTCAGGCCCCGCTCCACCGCTTCGATGTGCAGACCGAGGAGGGAACGCACCACGACGGGGTCGTCGGTGGTGGCCACCACGTGCGCGCCCAGGAGCAGGGCGTCGGCGGCGGCGCGGCGAACCCCGGAGGGCCGGGTGAGGACCACGACATCGGAGTCGTCGGGCACGACGGCGTGGATCTCGACGTCGGCGGCCAGACCGGCGGGCGTCGAGGTGTGGCTGACGGCGGCCACCGCTTTCACCGTTGGTTCGCAGCGCAGGGCGTCAATGACCACGCGGCCCACCGCACCCACACCGACGACCGCCACCCGCATCATCGGATCAGTCGAATTCGGAACTGGGGAGTTGCCGCCAACCGCCTCGCCTCGGCGGCGTCCCGCCTCGACCGCGGAGACGGACGACAACCATGGCCCCGGCGGCCAGAAACAGCGCCAGGAGACCGCGTCGAAGCGCTCTCACAACCTTGGCCGCCGAGGATGACCCACGTGGGCGATGGTACCGGCCCTGGCTCCCCAAACGATGGGGGGCGTGGGCCGTCGGCCAGGAGCCTTACTGGAGCCGGTCGCTCGGGGTTGGCGACGATGGGTCGGCGTCGTCGTCGGCATCGAAGGCCAGGTCGGTCACCGCGATGTTCACCTCGACGACCTCCAGGCCGGTCATCGACTGGATGCGGTCGATGACGTTTTGGCGGACCAGCTCCGCCACCTCATGGATCGGGAAGGGATAGCGCACCTTCATGGTCACGTCCACCGCCGCCTGCTTGGCGCCCACCTCCACACCCACCCCCGCCGTCTTGTGCTCCGAGCCGCGGACCCGGCCCACCACTCCGGCGATGGCGCCGGAGATGGCACCGCCCAGGCTGTCCACTCCCTCGACCTCGCGCGCCGCCAGGGCGGCGATCTTGGCCACGACCGACTCGGCGATGGTGGTCCGCCCGTGCTCGTCGCCCTTCTCCTCGATCGAGCCACCGGACCCTTCCGGCCCCTCGGTGCTTCGTTCGGGCTTGGTTTCGGCCATGTGGGGCACCTTTCGTTCCATCAGGCGCAGCGCGCGCCCCGGTCTGCCTACATGGATACCCGCTCTGGAGCTTTGTCACGCCGCTCAGGAGATCGGGGTGCTCCCCACCACGGTGGCCGGCCAGCCGCAGCGGGCCGCCAGATCCTGACCCCACGATGTGCTGTCGATGCCCAGAGGCGGCAGGTAAGCAGCCGAGACGAACGTCTTCGAATAGGTGCCCGGGGTAGGAAGGGAACCGGTCTGACACGTCTCGAACAGCTCCAGGGCATGGGGCTGGGCGCTCAGCCAGGCGGCGAACCACGCCCTGGTCAAGGCGCCCACCTGAATGAGCTTGGCCCCGTGGGTGTCGTAATCGAAATGGCTGTAGGCGGCCAGGGGAAGCTCCACGGCGGGGACATTCTCGGCCCGCCAGCGCGAGAAGCCCGAAAGCTTCAGTTCGGCGCTGGTGTTCTTGGGCTCCACGTCACAGCTGGTGTCGCTGGCGAATCCCAACGCCGGCACTCGCGGCGTCACCGCCGCCCGGACCGGCGGGGAGCAGAAGGTGAGCGGCGCGCCACTGTCACCCAGGAACGACCCACGCAGATCGTCAAGGGCGACGATGGCCTTGATCGAGCCCATGTCGGGCAACCCCTGGGCCACGCTGGCCACCACCGAGCCCTCCGACCAGCCGCCCAGGCCCATGGCGTCGAGGCTGGTGACCGACGCGTAGGGATTCTCGGGGGGCGTGGAAAGGAAGCTCACCGCGGACCGAGCGGCATCGATGGCCACCCCGTAGCTGGCCTCGCGCTCGGGCGGAGTGGGGCTGGTCAAGATCATGGTCACGAAACCGGCTCCGGAGAGATAGCGGGCCAGCCACCACATCTGGCACTGGTCCCCGGAGATGCCGTGCATCAGCACGACTGCGGGACGAGCGCCGGGGTAGCGACGGGTATCGGCGGGACGCAGGATGGTGCCGTCGTAGGTGGGGGGTACCTCACCTGGTCTGGGGTCAAACGCGGCGGCGGGGCCTGGCAGTGGGGTGGCCGGCAGGGCAGGAATGGTCACCTGCCGAGCCAGGGAGACGCCCTGGTCCGGCAGCGGGATGTCGTCTTTGGGGCACGGGTTGTACGCCGCCGCCCCTGCCAGCCCGGAGCCGCCGGGGGCATGGGGGAGCAGGTCCGAGTCGGGTGACTCGGAGCGGCCCACGGAGCCGACGGCCGGGCCGGCGTGAACGCCCCGGGGGTTGGCTACCGCCTCGTTCAGATCGTCGCGGATGTGGAGCCGCCGGTCGCCGGGAGCGTGACCGGTCGGCCCGGCTGCGGCCGCCGGCGGCGATGACGACCCGGTGTCCACCCGCTCAACGCCGACGACGGCTGCTGTGACCACCACAGCCAGCGCCACTGCCCCCCTCAGGCCCCGCTTCATCTCGGACAACGCTCCCTCGACCACGGCCCGCGCGAACCCCGGGAGGGGCCGCGAACGGCTGGTTATCCTAGTGGCCGCGTACCCGTCGAGGACGGCAGTGCGGCCGGCCCGAAGGTCCCCGTGACATACTGAGCGCGCATCCCCGAGGTCTGGAAGCCAAGATGAAGCGGATGGTTTCCCAGACGGCAGCGCGATGACCTCACCGTCGGGCCGGGTGCCCCTCGACGTCGCCCTGCTGCGCAGCGTCTTCGACGCGGTGGGCGCCGCCGTCTATGTGGTCGACACCGACGGCTTGGTCCAGGCCTCCAACCCCCACGCCGAGCAGGTGCTGGGCTACCCCGAGGCCGAGATCATCGGGCGCAGCGCCCACGACCTGTTTCACTACGTGGACGCCACAGGTCATCCTCGCACCGCGCATGACTGCGCCATCCTGGCCGCCGTGAGAGCAGGGGTGGCGGGCTCCGACGACAACGACGTGTTCACTGCCCGCGACGGTGCCCTCGTTCCCGTGGCCTGGAACGCCACTCCCCTGATCACCGAAGGGGGACTGGCCGGTGGCGTCGTGGTTTTCCGTGACATCACCATGCAGGTAGCGGCGGGTTTGGAGAATGACCTCGCCCTCGAGCTGGCTCACCAGGCCCGGGCCGAGAGTCGGGCGGAGGTCGATCAGGTCCGCTTTCTGGCCGATGTGAGCGCGGCGCTGACCAGCACCCTCGAGCCCGAGGAAACGGCCCGCCGCCTCGCTCGCCTCGTCGTGCCCCGCTTCGCCGACTGGTGTGTCGTCGACCTCCTCGCCGATGACCTCGTTCACTGTGTCTCGGTGGCCCACCGCCGCCCCGGTGAGCTCGGTGAGCTCGCCAGCCCCGACGCGCCCGGCGGCCCCGGCAACTGTCCGGTCTTCGCTCTCCCCCACGGCGCCCCCACGGCCCTCGGTGCTCTGACCCAGGTCCTGCACGGGGGTCCGTCGATCCTGACCCACAACCCCGGAGGCCTGGCGGCAACGTCAGATGCGCTCGAAGCCCACCGCGGCGGGCTCTTCGCCCGCTTCGGGGCCACAAGCGTCATCATCGTCGGCCTCAACGCCCGCCATCGGACCCTCGGGGCCCTGACCCTGGTGCGCACCGATCTGGGCGCCGCCCACGGCCCCACCGACCTGGTCATGGCCGAGGTCATCGCCCGGCGGGCGGCCCTGGCCCTCGACAACGCCCGCCTCTACAACCAACAACGCACCATCTCCGAAACGCTGCAGCGCAGCCTCCTGCCCGCGCTGCCCACGACGGCGAACGTGGCCCTGGGCGCCACCTATGTGGCCACCACCACCGGCACGGAGATCGGCGGGGACTGGTACGACGCGTTCGTCCTGCCCGATGGGGCCACGGCCATGGTGCTCGGTGATGTGGCCGGTCACGATCTCAGCGCCGCGGTACGGATGAGCGACATCCGTGGTCTGCTGCGCGCCGCCAGCCTGCAGTCAGCGAACCCCGGGGAGGTTCTGGACAACCTCGACGCGGCCATGACGCAGTTCACCCCCGGGGTCACCGCCACCGCCATCTACGCACGCGTGGAACCGACCGCGGATGGCGGCCGGCGGCTGCGGTGGGCGAGTGCGGGGCACCCGCCGCCCCTCCTGGTCTCCGAACTGGGGACCGCCGAGTACCTCGACAGCGACATCGATCCGCTGCTCGGCACGGGGAGGATCTTTGCCCGCGCCACCACCACCACGGCCCTCCCCTTCGGGTCGACCATTGTGTTCTACAGCGATGGACTGATCGAGGACCGCACCACGGGCCTTGACGTCGGTCTCGCCGTGCTGCGACGCACGGCCGCCGGCCTGGGCCGGTCGGACATGTCGTCATTCTGTGACCACCTGGTCGCCGGCGTGGGCCACGACTGGCACGACGATGTGGCCGTCATCGCCGCCCGGTTCGCGCCATGCCAGACACCGAGCCTCGTGGGCCAGTCGAGCCTCGAAGAGACGTGATCCAGATTGGTCAGCCTCAGGGTCGAGGGGCGAGCAGCTCGGCCTCCAGAACGGTGGCCAGCGCCCCGATTGCCGCCACGGAGGGGGCGTCGGGTTCGGCATCGAGGAGGCAGCGGCCGGCCTTGTCCGCCCGCATGACCGCGGCATCTTCGGGTATCCAGGCCAGTACCTCGAGGTCGCGCTCGTGGGCAAAGCCCTCCAGGCGTTTCCGGTCCTCCTGGGCGGCACGATTTGCCACCAGGGCGATCCTGGGTATGCCGAGGTCGATGGCCAGGCGGTGGGTTCGGGCCGCGGTCAGGAGCACCTTGGCCGTCGGCTGGGCCACCACCAGGAGGAGATCCACATGACGGAGGGTTCCGCCGGCCCACGACAGGTGCTCCAAGCCGGCCTCCATGTCGGCCACCACGACCGTTTCGGGCATCTCGCTCTCCACGTGCTCGATGAAGTCACGGACCGTGACATGAGATGAACCCGTTCAGCCAAAGCCCGCCTTTTCGACCCGGGCCCCGAGCATGATGGTGACGCCGTCGGGCCCGTGCTGGCCGTAGGAGGCCAGCAGCTCCGAGGGGCACAGGTCGGCGGGGAGGCGCCGCTTGGGGCCGGACTGGTCGAGGATGGGACGCAGCCGGGCGGCACCGTCCTCGCCGATACCGATACAGGCTCCGAGGTTGGGGTCGGAGTCGCAGTCGATGGCCACCACCGGGTGGCCCCGCTGCGCCAGGGTCCGCGACAGCACCGCCGAGATGGTCGTCTTGCCGACCCCACCCTTACCCGAGATCCCCACCCTCATGGGTCTGAAGTATAGACCTGCCGTCCCTCGCCTGGCCGGAGGTGGGCTCCACTAGGTTTGGAGTCTTGCCGGTGACGTGGCCGTCAGCGCGGTTGCTCGGCCGCCGCAGGGTTCGCGTGGTCCTCGGCGTGCTCTGGCTGATCGACGCCGCCCTGCAGGCCGAGCCGACAAAGTTCAACGGCGACTACCCGCTCCACGACCTGGCCCAGGCGGTGATGGGCGCTCCGTCGTGGGTGAACAGGTCGGTCTTCGCCGGCCTCCAACCCTTTGTCGGGCACTGGCCGTGGTGGAACCTGGCCGCCACTGTCCTCCAAGCCGCTATCGGCGTAGCCCTGCTCGGTGGACGGCTGGTGCGCCCTGCTCTGGCGGTGTCATTCGTCTGGGCCCTTGCCGTGTGGTGGTTGGGCGAGGCGTTCGGCACCTTGACGACGGGCCTGGCCCTGTTCGCGTCGGGGGCGCCGGGCGCAGTGTTGCTCTACGCCGTCCTCGGCGCGCTGGCCTGGCCCCACCACCGGCGCGACGATGTGGACCCGAGGTGGTGGTCGCTGGCCTGGGTGACCCTGTGGGTCGGCATGGTCGCCGTCCAGCTCCTGACCAGCAACCCGCCGGGGCGGGTGCTGTCGGCCAACCTCGGCGAGCTCTCCCGTGGCCAACCCCACCTGCTGCAAGAGACGGCAGAGTGGATGGAACGCCTCGTCACTCACCACGCCGGGGCAATCATGGCGATCCTCGTCGTCGCGCAGCTAACCGTCGGTTTGGGTGCGTTCAACAGGCGGGGGCGGCGGCTCTGGCTGGGCGTGGGCATCGCCTTGTCGCTGTTCTTCTGGGTGGTGTTCCAGCAGATGGGCGCGATCTTCACCAGCTCGGCCACCGATCTCAACACTGCCCCTCTGGTCGTTGTGCTGGCTCTGGCGGCTTGGCCTGGCCGAGCCATCAGGGCCCGTCGACCGGTGTTTGCCGGCACCACGGTGGGCAACGTGCTCGTCGGAACGCCGCTTCCGGCGGCCGATCTGAACAGCCTGCGCACCCACCTCAAGTCCTGATTCCCCTCCGGCCTCCCCCGAGCTCCGGGCGGGGACCGGGTCAGGTCCCCCACCAGCGCCACGGCGCTCAGTCCATGGCGCCGACGGACTCCCGCTCCCCCACCTCGCTCTGGCCCGCTCTGGCCCGCCGGCGGCGCGCCAGGGACAGGAGCAGGATGATGAGCCCCGCGGCCGCCAGCCCGCCGAAGATGGCGGCCAGCACCGGCAGGAGCGTGGACGTGGTGGCCGGGAGCGGACTGAACTGGGCCACGTCACCGAAGTCATCCTGGTTCTGGTTCGTGGCATTGCCCAGCCGGGTATCGGCCCACCCGAACGCCGCGTACTGGTTGGCAGAAGCCACTCCGGGCGGCTGGCGAATATCGGAGTTGAAGCTCACCCCGAGGCCGAAGTCGATGGGCTGATCGGTGACCTGAACGCTGTGGGACCAGGTGGCCCCCCCATCGGAGGAGTAGGTGTAGTTCGCCTGGAAATGATAATCGTGTTGCTGGCCGCTACTCTCCCACACGATGTCGACCCGCCCGTTGGGCGCCACGCCGAGTTGGGGATAAAAATGGGTCGACTGCTGGTCGGGGTTGTCGTCGTTGAGCACGACGGGCTCGCTCCAGGTCTGGCCCATATCCGTGGAGCGCAGGACCACCACGCTTTCCACCCCGGAGCTGTCTGCCGACGCCGGCGTCGCCGCGTAGGTGGCCAGGAATGTCCCCTGGGGACCACCCTTGGCCGTCCACCCAATCCCCGTCTGGCTTCCTGCGCCCGTGAAGACCTGAGGCCCCAGGGGCGCCACCGACCACGTCTTGCCCCGGTCGGTGGAGCGCGCCACCATCTGCGGCATGGCGTAGTAACTCGTTCCGGGCAGCCTGACGTTGAAGGGTAGTTGGGCCCCGCCGACAGCCTCGATCACGCCACCGTGCACGGTGAGGAAGGGAGCGCCGAAGAAGGATTCCATGAGCAGCGGGACGCTCTGGCCACCGATCGTCTGGGTGACGTGGGAAAAGTCGTTGATGTTGACCGCCGGAGCGAAGCTCACCCCGCCATCGGTCGATGCCGCTACGGCAACCATGGGATTCTGCAGTGGTGAATCCGTGGGCGCCTTGGGGAAGGACTGCGTGTAGCCCACATAGACCGTGTCGCGCGGTCCCGAGGTGTCGACCGCCAGGCCGGTCACCCCGAGGTCGGTCGGCGCCACGCCGACCTTGCCCCGGTTGTTGTCGACCACGGTGGTGGACCAGGTGTCGCCGAGGTCCGAGGAGCGGGCCAAGAGGATGCTGGCGTGGCCGTCTCGTGGTCCCTCACCGGCCCCGTACCCATTGAGGCCGTAGTAGAGGGTGTGATTGCGGCCCCAGGCCAACGAGGCTAGAGCGACACCGGCGTTGCCGTTTTGGCATGCCTGATAGGAACCGAGGGCGGGTGTGGCAGGCAGAATGCGCCAGGTGTGGCCGGCGTCGTTGGATCGGGCGAGATAACACACCCGGGTTCGCAGCTCAGCGGTGGCGGCCACGATGATCCGCGGATTGTCCGGGTCGGCCAGCATGGAGGTCGGACCGGTGAAGGCGCGGGCGCCCTTCTCATCCTTGGTCATCTGGACCGCTGCGGTCAGTCGCTTGATGACCAGGCCGCCGCGGCCGGTGAACGTGGCCTCATTGCCCAGGCCAGGCGTGTCGGCAGCCAAGGCACTCCCGGTCGAAGCGAGCATCACGCCGATCACCGCGGTGACCAGCACTCCTCGACGAAGCTTCGTACGAATCATGACATCTTCTCCCCCCGGTGGGTCACATTCACGTGGCCTCACGAATACAGATGAACAGGTGAACCCTTGGCGTTCCTGATCACGCAGGCCCGCCACCTCCGGCGCCGGTGGGCGACGGGTCCGACTACGACGCCTTGACGGCCTCGGGTTCGGGACGCCGACGAGACGCGGCCAGCATGAAGGCGCCAAAGAGGGCCAGACCGACGGCGGCGGCGGCCACCACGATCACAGCCAACGTGGCCCCGCTCAAACCGGCATCGGTGATCACCGATACCGGCCGCGGGGATCCGGCAGCCGATGTCGGCGCAGGAACACCCACGTAGATGACGGCCCGGGCCGGGGCGCCGGCATTCATGTTGTGATAGTCCTGCGTAGCGATCAGGACGTGCTGGCCGACACCGACATCGGCGGGGATCGGTACCGGGACGGTGAACTGGCTGGTCATCGTGGTGGTGGGGGGAGGTGCGGTAGCAAGAACCGGACCGTTGATGGTGTCGAGGTGGATCAGCACCGGCGCCCCTTGGGCGAACTCCTTGCCCAGCAGGGTCACGGTGTCTCCCGGTTGCACGGAGGCGGATGCGGTGGTCAGCGAGACGAGCCCGACACACGCCCACGCCACCGACGCCGCCAACAGAACGGCCATGACCGCGGCGGCCATCCCCAGAATCCAACGCCGAACCGACCGAGTCATAGTTTCCGGGCCCCCAGACTTTCCTGCCGAGATGTACGGCTCATGGTGTAGCACAGCTTCGGCATCGGGACAAGAGATCACCGCACTTCGGCTCCCTTGGCCGGTATCTGCGCTACACATTTAGCCGGCCTTCCGGCGCCCATTACGCATGGCTCTGGTGGTCTTGATGGGCGCACCCGACGCCGTGAGACGTCCGCCGGAAAGAAACTCGGCGTACTCGGGAGTCTCCACTCCGATCAACGCGACGCGGCCCGAATCGTCGGCGTGGATACCCCATCCAAAGCGCTTGGCCAGGTCGGAGCAGCGCAGGCAGGCCTGGCCCGTCGAGTAGAACTCGTCACGGCGAGCCGCCCTCTGCTCTTCGGGGATGCGCCGGCGGTCGGCGAAGACCGTGAAGATGACGTCGCCTGAGGTAAAGCGGTACGGGTGCTCGGCGACCATTTGAAAGGTCCGAGCGGCCACCGACAGGTTCTGCGGGTGGCAAGGGGGCGCCGTGCCCTGGGCGGCCGGGCAGTCCTCTGCCACGGCGATGAAGGTGTCGAGGTAGTCCACTCGCTCCACGTCGCCCAAGAGTAGCGGTGGCCCCAGATGTTCGTGGCTTCCGTCAGTGGGGGTCAGCCCTCGAGGCTCACCGGCCATTCGGTCTCTCCGATCGGCGCGCTCACCAGATCTTGCAGGCCGCGATCAGGACAAGAAGAGCTGCGGCGATCCAAGGAAACCACGGGTCAGGCCTGTGGGCCGTGAGGCGAAGTACGCCATCCGCAGAGAAGGCAGCGGCCAAGCCCAGGCTCAGGACCGCCACAGCCCACTCCGCCGTTCCGCGTGCACCAGCATCGGGTTTCACTCTGTGGCCCTCGACGACGGAGCGACCTTGAGCAAGATGTACTCCTTCGACTTGAAGGTGCCCTCGAACACCATCACGAAGCCATTCTTCATCGGCTTGGCGCTCCCCAACAAAACGCTTGTCTCACCGTGGGCGACGATCACCGCTACTTCGGGACTGCTGCACCAGTCTATCTTCAGCCGAACCTGGTGCTCGCCGGGCTCAACGGGCCAGTCGAAGGACCCGCCATTCTTCACTCGACCGACCTCCTGCCCGTCAACGAACACTTTGTAGGCGCGAAACCGGTCGCGCCAAGCGGTAGCGCGCCCAACTCGTATCACTCCCGATTCCGCCACGATCGAAACGATATCAGCCCGCCCCGGGAGTGACCTAGGCCTAAAACAAGCGATCCCGGAGTTGGACGGGGGATTTTCCGGGTCGGGACGCCTCGACAAGGCGGCGGGTTGCTCCAGGGAGCCGACGGGCGGAGGGAACCGAGATTCGGGCGCCTCTGTCAGCGTG
>JAABUQ010004788.1_pt1 | contig 22561 bp, 21 predicted proteins | sample 5560001 | NCBI WGS metagenome assembly JAABUQ01 (sample SAMN10711888, study PRJNA513371) | rock metagenome | isolation source: Antarctica rocks | place: Antarctica: Victoria Land, Finger Mt nord | collected 2015-12-18 | reverse complement strand
GACGAATCGACGATACTTGTCATGGAGGTCTCCTTGTTGGAAAAACAGTGGTTCTTTTCCTTCAAAGAGACCATTTTGGGACAGACGTTTGCTACCCATCAGCTCGTTGCGCAATCCGTGGGCTTTTCCAGAAAATGCAAGGTGCTTCCAGAAAGTACTCTTCAAAAAGGCTTGACACGTCGCCCAGGTTTCGGTATCCTTCCTATAAATAAACGAAAGGAAGACGACGGAGCATGAGAACACAATCACTGGATACCTCTCCTGCATTTGAGCAGATACAGATCGCACATACTCGCACATTTTCTGCTGCCAAAAAGTTCGCCTCGACGCGCAGTTGGAGCCAATCGATCACCTCTGCCAACTTCCACTCCTCATCTGATTTCTCGGACAAGAGACAGGTGCACGATCAGGCTGTTAGCTTCGTTGCCCGCGAGTACGGTGAGCCACTTGCATCCCTCTTCCTTGAGGCCCTTCAACAACATCCAGAGTGGAGACTGCAAGTACCCGACATCCAAGAGGCAATGCTTCCACTCCTTGATGTGGCTGAACGGCTCGACGTTCCCGCTCTCCTCATCGGCTCTGTCGCAGGTTCCATCTACGGCTTTCCTCGATCCGTTCACGATGTCGATATCGTGGTTGATTTCTCCGACGAACAGCGTGCGTTCCTTCTTGAAGAGCTTGCCCAGAGCTATGTCTTTGACCTATGCTCCGTCACCGTAGCATTGCAGCAGCATACCTCTTTTAGCATGCTGCATCTCTCCCGCCTCATCAAAGTCGATGTCTTGCTCCCCTCGACCGTCTTTGACAACACGTTGTGGGAACGAAGGCAGGCACAGATACTTCTTGAAGGAAGAACACCACTTTTTGTGGCATCTGCCGAAGATGTGACGTTGCTCAATTTGCTCCAGTACCATGCTCAAGGAACTCATGCGGATGACCGATGGAACGACATTCTTGGGATTCTCAAGGTGCAAGCACTTACGTTGGATATCGTCTATCTTGAGTGGCAAGCAACGGCAATGGGCATCGAAGCATTGCTTTCGCAGGCACTCATCGATGCTGGAATTCGTGATGACGAGCCGTCGTGCTCTCAGTAAAGGGATTTCTCTCCCTTAGAGACTACGTTTCAAGAAATGATGATTGCAGAGGAAGGAACAAACATGTCTCTCGCGTCCCCGATGAATACTCCAGAGATTATTCGGGCCATCACTCCTCTTGTCGATGTGTTCGACCGTTTCGACATTCCCTATTACATTGGTGGGTCCGTTGCCAGTTCCGTGCATGGCAAACAACGAGCAACCCAGGATGTTGATATTATCGCCGCCATTCAACGCCATCACGTTCAAACGCTGGTCAAACTTCTCGAAAACGAGTACTACATCGACGATGCGATGATCAACGATGCCATTCGACATCAATCCTCGTTCAATGTGTTGCATTACACGACAGGTATCAAAGTCGATGTATTCGTATTGAAAAGCACTGCGTTTGCTCAGCACGAACTGAGTCGAGCACGAGAGGACGTGATTGAAGCGGGGACACGCCCGTTCTATTTTGCCAGTCCCGAAGATATCATTCTCAATAAACTGAGTTGGTGGAAAATGGGAGGTGGAATGTCACCCCGACAATGGAGCGATATTGTTGAAGTGATGAAGCGCAAGGCAAACGTCCTTGATCTCCCGTATCTTCGACAATCCGCACCATCTCTCGGAGTGAGCGATATCCTGGAGCAGGCGTTAACTGATGCTGGTCTCAAAATATAAAAGAACGAAAGGGAAGTTGACTCCATCAATACATGTTAAACGTTCAAAGCGAAGAGCATAGAGACAGCATTGCATTCTACGAAGCAGCTTCGTGGAATTGACGGCTCGTAAGCAAGGCTCCGAGCCGACGAAAATCTTCTCTTTGGACTTTAAGCGAACAATGAACACGTGCTCTGGGTCTTGGATGATTATCTTTTTTTGAGAAGAGAAGGAAGAGATGTATGAATGCTATGACCTTCATCGCCTTCGCAAAGCCATATAACCTGCTCACTACTCTCTACATCGAACAAGATGGTGAGAACGTCGATTTCATCCAGACAAAAGTGCTAGATATCATTGAGCATCTTTCTGCCGAGGATGACTACAAAGATATCTTGAGAAAGACGCTTTCTATCTGGACTACTGATATCTGGAAAAAGGTAATCTTTGAGGGAATGGGTTTCTAGGAAGCATTGCAAGGTAGAACATGGACACTATGATGCGACAGTCCGCATTGCCTCACAGAAATCCTGGTCTTTGCCTTTCCTCTATCACGCCCATTTCTGGTGAACGACGTGTGAAGATGCAAGATAAGAGGCTCACCAAGCACCCAATGAAGATTGCTCACGATACTTTTTCAAAAGACGGACACATCAAGATTTCTGATGAGGCAATGTACATCGCATATCGACGATGATACTCCGTGACGCGCGTGAACGCATCGAGCATTTACCGCCTCTGTACCATTGATGCCTCACGATACTGTGGAATCATCTGCTCTAGGACCTCATGTCGTATGTGAAGACTCATTCCCCTGCCATCTTCTTCGTGTGATGAGCTTCCCGATGAGACCGAGATGTCACAACGACAGCGACATCTTCGCATCAGAAATCTGCCTGTTTCCTCTCATGGTAACACCTCCATAGGGTCCATGAAAAGCGAGTTCTCTTAGCCTTTCATCAGGCACAACACGGTTCAAGCTCGTCTCCATCCTCATCGTTATGTCAATCCAAAAGCAGATTTCTGATGAGGCGAGGCAATGCGCCCTTGATGAACGGTATCCTCCCTTTCAGGTGGCCTCAGCACCCGAAATGATTCTCTTCAAGTTGCAGCGGTATTTCCATAATGAGCAGTCACGAACCGATGGCATGAAGGATGATGCCGAATGGAACGATATCCTGGGGATGCTGAAAGTGTAGGGAACGAGCCTCAATCTTGCCTTTCTTGAGCATTGGGTCACCTCACTTCATCTCGACGATCCTTGGCAACGAGCACTCGTCGATGCAGGACTTAAGGATGCATAACCATGACGATCAAGACGTGAGAAAAGAATGCGGAAGAGAGATCGTTTTCTTGGTCTTCTCGTTGTGAAAACAAGCGTTCACCCACACAAGAAAGGGACGGGTCTCCATGTCTCTCCATCACTCCATCGTTGAAGCTCTCGCTCCTTTGATTGATGCATTTGAGCACCTTGGGATTCCCTAGTATATCGGCGGTTCTGTTTCCAGTTCAGTGCATGGAATGGCTCGCCAGACACAAGATGTTGATGTGATTGTCGCTCTCCAAGCAGGCCAGCAGGTCCACCAACTCGTGCAGATGCTTCAAAGTGAATACTCTATAGATAAGCAAGCATTCCAAGACGCGATGCAACGTGGGATGCTCTATGGAGTACTCCACTTGACGACGATGATGAAAGTGGACTTGATTCCACTCAAGCAACGTGCCTTTTCCCAGGAAGAGGCACGCCGTGCTCAACCAACACTCCTCGAACCTGGTACACGTCCGCTCAGAATTGCTTCAGCAGAAGATGCCATCCTCACGAAATTGGAGTGGTTTGAGATGGGAGGACGGACATCCACACGCCAATGGAATGATATCCTGGGCATCATGAGACAGCAAGGAACTGCCCTTGACCTTGCCTACATGCGTCAATGGGCTGACCCATTGAAGGTCCGTGGCCTACTAGAAGACGCTCTTGTTGAGACTGGACTCAAGCAGCCCTAATTCCTCTCGTATCCTTGTTTGCTGACTTGTTTCTGTGAAGACAGAGACGACACGACCTTGTGACTTGACTGAGAGTCTCTTGAGTTGACCAGTTGCACAGGAGCGTTGTGTTAAGGTGTGCTACTCTCCTATGCATCATGTGTATCTCCAAGAGATGTACAATTGGTGCATGCCATTTTTTAGCGGATATCTTGTTCGAGGTAGCGCACAAGATCACCTCGTCCATTCACCCATTCGATGACAGTCGTTGGACCCATCCAGATATCTCGTGCTGCGGTTCGTACCTCCAAAACGCCTTGCCGCCTACGTGTCCTATTGATCTTCCGGCGACGCGTCTCGCCCTCGATGAGCGCATACACGTTTCCATATTCCTGACAGAGCAGGTTTATATCGCGGACATGTACCAAGGCATGTGCTTGCTCCATCATATCTCCTTTCTGCTTCGACGTTCATTTATACAAGTGATACAAAGGACAGACCTATGAAGACCTATTCCCCTGCCATCTTCTTCCTCGTATAGAGTTGTCCCTGATGAGGCCAAGGTGTCACAACGACAGCGACACCGTGTGGTCGTGCCTCATCCGAAATCTGCCTGTTTGGCTTCATTGTATCACCTCCATTCTTCCATTGATTCGATGTTCCCGTTAGGCGATGCCTAACGGGAACATCGAATCAATGTCGCTCAAAGACTCCAAAGGAAGCGGATGCACAAGCAGATTTCTGATGACGCAATGCGAGTCCCTTTTTCAATATGTTGACGTATGGGTCCACTTTAATGCCTTCGGGCAGGTTTGCCTTTGTCACATGCTGCTGTCCCCGTTGGGTTTCCCCGCAAAGTAAGTGACCGCCTCAGAGGTCTTTCGCTCTCAACCTCTCCTTTCTCCGAAAGGAATCCAACCTGCACCTATGCGGCGCACCGTAAGATGCCAACGATCAGCGACTTGCACAGCCTGTGGAGCATGAGGAGTCATAGCAGGGTCAGTCGTTAGAGCACGCAGATGCCAACGATCAGCGACTTGCACAGCCTGTGGAGCCCTTTTCGAGCTGCAATCGCATATTCGGAAGCTCGGTCTCGGCTCATCACTTGGATGCTTGGATGCTTTTGCAACCAGGCTGAGAGCGTTTCTCCATATCGGTCCGGCATTATGAGGGATTACCTAAGTTTCGTCAACCCTCTAATGACTTCTTTCGGGCTTGTAGTTCGGTACGTTCTTTCAACAATACTTGCAAGGAAGCACTCCTTTGATCGGTTTTCCCTTGCTTCTTAGCAATTTGAGTCTCTATCTGCTGTAATCGGGCGTTGATCTCCTCTGCTTCAGTCGTGGATAGACGCATCGGCACTTTTTTGTTGAAGTGAAACGCCGGGCTTGGAAGAGCTGTCTTTTACCCACATTTTACAAATGGTTTTTGCGAAACGGCCTCTCAAGCCAAACAGTATGGCAGAGTGTTTCACAACCTCTGCACTATCGATCTGCTCTACAAGCGGCCCAAAAAAGATGTGGGTAAGAATCAGGCTTGGAAGAGTGGGGGGTGGGAATGCTGCTAGTCTTGTTGTGATGTCACCGACAGCTTCATCCTGCTCGTTCAGCTCATCCACCATCTGAGGAGGAAGAGGAACCGGCACCGAGATAATGAAAGCTCCCTCACGTTTCTCAATGACCTCAGCCTGCTCCGAATCAATAAACGCCTCACATTCTTGACACATCATCTGATGGATACAACGCGAGAAATGCGGATTGCCGCACATTCTAGGGCGACCATCAGGCCCATCAACCAGGTAATAGAATACACACGGCTCGGATCTTGCATGAGAATTGGTATCCAGAATGGCAGCGACATAGCGCTCAAGGGGATTTGCTTTCCGATGAGCACGTCCCAAATGATGTTTATCCTCACGCATATACCAGGGAAGCGATCTGGCAGGATTGGTATGCCCAAGCAGTTTGCCGATGTCTGCTGGTGCCATTCCCATTTTGCGCATCCAGGTGGCAGTGGTTGCTCGTGCTCGATGGGAGGTAATGCGCCCAACGATATCGGTCTGACTGACTCCAGCAAGTTTGCAGAGGAGGGGGATCGCAGAATCATTGAGGAAGGTTGGCCCAATGTGCTCATTCCGATACTGGAAGAGGTAGTTCGTCGGCTTGTGCGTTTTGCGGTCTGGAAGCGGCTTTTGATTTGGAGGTCGCACACTTTCCCACGCTTCAATGGCATCAGCAACGTAGGTGGGGATCGGCACATAGAACTCCCCTCTCATCTTGTTGGTAGGCACTCGCAGATAGCAGAACTCTTCGGCGGGTTCCACCTGCAACCCTTGTGCATCGCACATTTCTGATGCCCACTCCCGACGCACACATCCGACACTGAGCCGTCTGATCTCATCCCTTCTACGTGCTGCTGTGATCCATATCAAGCTCGCCGCTCGATAGTAGGCTAAAGGATATTTAAAGATGCTAGCCCCTTCCAGGTGCTCTTTTGAGAGGGTACAAGCCGCCCAGATGAGCTTGAACCAGGTATCCTCGGCCACGTCTCTTGGATTCGGTTGAGACGCAGCTCTGATGTCATCCGGGGTTTTGAAAGCCTCATTTGGCACCCAGGTGAGATGAAGTTTCGGTGTGTTGCTGCCATCTACCATGTATCCTCGTCTTTGCAGGGTCGAAAAGAAGACCCGCATCGCTTGCAAGCGATGATTCATACCTGCTGGACTCAATTGTTGAGGTGCTTCTTGAAACTGAGTATAACGATGATGTGAGGGAGACATGTAATCTCCTCGTAGGGCTTGGCAGGTGTAGGTGACGTATTCAGCCGCCAACGCTTCGCTCCACTGAGAGGGATGAGTGATTTCAGGATGCGTCTCTTTCAACCAGCGACCCGCTATGATCAGATAGCAAGAGGTTTTGCGCAAAGTTTTCTCAATCTGATGAGGGGTTTGTTCGTAGAAGGTACACGCCCAGGCCAGCCAGATTGGATCAACGGTGGGATCATTTTGCCACAAGGTTGGTGGATGGACGGCTTGCTTGCCTTTCGGGACGAAGATGACTGGTTCATCTAGAATGCCTAAATGGCACAACGCAGTTTGCAGGCGAATCAGATCTTGTCGCCTGTCCACTCTCGCTCTGGGCAGAACAGAGGGAAGGAGCTCATTGATGGCAAGAATGACCTGGGCAGAAAGCGCATCTGCGTAGGGAGATCGATTGACGAGCATAGCCAGAGCACAAATACGGCGAAAGCACTTTTTCTCCTCCCCATGCTCTGAGTAGCCCAGCCAGTGGCGCATGCAGTTTGTTCGCTTCTTCACGTATTCTGTCCTCGCCAAAAATGGCATCGGCCATCTCGATAAATGGCGTCCCTTCACCTGCATACAGAAAGCCAGAAAACAGGTAGGCAAGCGTCAACATGCCAAACCGCATGCCCTCATTGCGGTGTCTTCCCCCCCGTGGTGGTTTGGATCACCTTGTTCCAGATATCGGATGACCAGGACCAGAATGCAGTCCTGGTTTGGGCCATGTGCTTGAACAAATGGCGACGAGATATTGCAGTTACTCGATCATATTTGGTATGTAACCGGAGAGCATCACGAAATGGTTGATCGAACCGCTCTAACTTGGCAAGAGTTACTACGGCCAGACCACCAGTAACACCATTGGTTTCTGTTGCGTAGAAGATCAGAAGTGCTGCTTCTTCGTCAGTAACATAGGGATCAGAATCGGGATAGTTCTCAAGTGCAATGGGCATGTGCCACACGGGGACAACATGTGAGACGTTAGGGTTGGTTGTCATGTCTTCCTCCTCTATCCGCATGAGCAATATCTCAATATGCCTGTGAGCGTTGTTGATCTGACGCGCCAAGTCAGAAAGATCGGTATGGAGGTAGATTTCCGTACTGGCGATCCGGCGATGACGAGCATACCGACTTACATCCAGCAGATCCATTCCACTCCGTTTGAGTTCGGTGAGCATCAAATGCCGCATCTTGTGCGGGGTGAGCTGAGGAATGTGGAGATCGCTGCTAATCCGATCAAAAATATCTTTGATCGTCCATTTAGTGAGTGGTTGACCTGGATTGCGATGCGAGTCCGATAAAAAAATGGGGCCGTTCGCCTCGGTTCCATATGCGAGAACAAGTGCAGCTCGATCTTCAGCAATGTACTCGTGAAGGCGAGTCCATGTTGGATGGGAAAGCACAATGATCCCCGGCATGTGATTTTTTGTAATTTCAGCTCGGATAGCTATCGTATGTGTCTGCTGATCAATATCGTCAACACGCAGACGCACGATTTCCTCCCGACGGAGTGCTCCATCATGCGCTAGCAACACAATGGTCTGATCTCTTACCGAGAGCTTGGTCAGAACATACTTCAAAATGGCTTTCCATTTCCGCTCGTCTGGAATCCACGGGATGGATTGAGGAACTGAGATAAGACCCCGCTCTTGCCCGTGAACGCCTTCGCGGACTGGGTTTATGGAATCGCGTCGATGGCGAAGCCGAATTGCCCAGCGATAGAAGCTTCGTAAGGTGCTGATGCGTCGTCGGAGCGAGCTTCGAACCAGTGAGGTAGGTAATGGTCTCTCGGTCGGCAGGCTTTCCAGTGCCTCGTCGTGCATCACGGTTCCAGAGCCAATCAACATAATCTGCAATTCGGCTCTCATCTGCTTCGAGTAATTCAGAGAAAGGAATATCAGGAAAGGCATCTAAAAAATCGTTGAGATCGCGTGCATAGTTTTCGACAGTGCTTGAGGATTTACGCTCTTTGATGATCTGTTCGATAAAGGCCCGCATGATTGGATTCTGTGTAACAAGAGGGCAGCAACTCCAGTTGATGGTCTGCAAATGGGTAATTCTCCTTGTCGATTAAGATGTGTCCGAGGATACCATAGGTAATCCCTCTTAACAACAAAGAGGTCAAGAGGAATCCGACGTTCCAGGTCACAGATGAGAGTGCCAGAGCGGAGGCTCCGTTTCCAAGCCCAATCATCACCCCCAATAATTCGTGGTGACAGGACCGGGGGCGGTGCGCTTTGGCGAACGAGACGTAAAATGGTATCTCGACTTCCAGAGAAACTCAACTGGTTTCCTACGCGTGCTCCTGCTTGACCTCCCAGCGCAAAGCCGAGGTGACAAAGAGCCTCTTGCAAGCGTTTGGTGCGTTGAACACGAGGGAGTGCCAGAACGGGAAACTGCTCGAAAAAAACTTTTGGGAGCAAGTGCGTTTACAGCAGAAGAAGCGGCGCACATGAACAACGAGATGCACGAGCCGTCCACCACTCGGAAGATCGCACAAGGTACAGATGTATCGGCTTTGTATCCGTTTGGAGATGGTTCCGCACGAGGGGCACGAAGCCGTTAGTGCTGTTGCAGGCATGGTGAACGTGAGCTCATGAGCAACATGAACTTGCTTGATGAGCATATCGGAAAGATCAGGAAAAAGTGTCATGATAGTAAGCTCAAAAATGGAATGTGGATGAGGAGGAAAAAACAGAATACTTGCCTCTACTATACCACATCTGGGATCAGCGAGGATGCGTATGAACCAAGTTATTCGACAAACGATATTTTTGACCATGCGATTTCCTTCTATTGCTTCTAATGTATTAACACAGCGAAGTACAAGGCTAGTTTGGAGTAGCCCTGGTTGAAACTGCCGGAGAATTATTCCAAGTTCTTCTGCTGTTCTTACACCTTCTGATGTAAGACCAACCCCACTTCCATAAGATGGTGGACAATTAGTAAGTGGAAGTCGATGAGAATGGCGTAAAAGTAAAGTAGCGTTGCTTCTGTATGGAATAATTTCCAGATTTTGCATAGTACTTAATGGTATAGACAATTCACTCATGTCTATTTATACCTCCTACACCCCTATAAGTTAAAGTAGCCTCGAAATGGACATTGAAAATTTCTGTTCATTAATGCCAGGTAGTAAGCTTTCAGCATGTGTGGCAGCTCTAGCTTGATGCTGATTTTTGTGGTCTATAAATTTGTAACCCTCACACAGCTTTTTAGCCTAAAAAACTGCTTTTAATTTTATCCTATTCAAGGAGGTTGTTTTTTGCAAAATAGCTCCATTCTCTGAGAAGAGTCAACCATTGTTTAGCCGATTCTTCAGTAAAAGCTATTTCATTATGAGGGAATATGGAAACAAGCTCAGCTAGATAGTGTTCTGCAGCCCAACCAAGGAAATACCCACATCTTTCATTAAATGTATCAAGACTTTCCTCCATTGGCTCATAGATATGTGTTTGAATCAATCCATTATCGATAATAAGTGTGACTGCGGAAAGTTGTTGCTCAATTCCAAGAAGTAAATCAAAATCGCTTTTCTTGATAAAGAGATACATAGATTCGGTTTTTTTATTTCTACTTCACTTACTTGTACAATATAATTAATCATTTGATTAAACTGGTATATACCTCGTATATCATCTTTGTAACGTACAAAAGTAGCTTTAGTGTCTCTAAACACATAATTTTCATGCAAGTAGCATAAAATTTCTTCTACGTTGTAGCTATTCACAGCCTTAATATAATCATTGACAAGATTTCTTACCTGTGATTTAGTATCCGCCATAATATTTCTCCTAACTTATCTTATCAGAGGTTGTGTCAACAATCTTGACTCATTTTTCTAAACCCGTCTGTAAACAATTTGATAATCACATGCTTTTCTATCTTATCATAAGTTGCATTTGGAGCAATTTACGCTTCTTCAGATTCCCTATTTGAAAGAAGTTTTTATGCTTACTTTTGCAACAAAGATTTAAGAAAAATTTCTGTTATTTTGACTTCTCTATAAGATAATTATCTAAAACAAGTATATCGAGTTGGCTAGCGCAGAATATCTTTAACGCGTCAGCAGGGGTATAAGCAATAGGCTCTCCTGCTAAACTTAGAGGGCTGTTAATTAATACAGGAATACCGGTAAGTTCGCGAAATGCATTAATCAAAAGCCAATAACGAGAATTATTGCGATAGCAAACTATTTGAGGTGTAGTAGTTCCATCCACTTGGGTGACAGCAGGTATCATTTGCTGCATCTCTGTTCTTATGGAACAAGATTCCATCATAAAATCCGTTAATGATGAAGGATATTGCTCAAGAATGCTTTCCGCGTATTCTTCCATAACATTAGTACTTACAGGAAGCCAAGTTTGAGATTCCATTAGTTCATTAATCCGTGTTGAATGAGCTGATTGACGAGGGTCTCCTAAAATGCTTCGAGCTCCTAGAGCATGTTGACCTACCTCAGCTCGACCTTGCACCCAAGCGACTAGGGAACCAGTGTTTAAATAAGCTGCAACTTTTTTCACCAATTCAAACTCATGATACCATGTAGCAGTGAGGCCAGATGATTGAAGTAGTCGTTTAAAGTCTTTTTCAGAGAATCCTGGTGCCCAATATGCATGCTTCATACGAGGTTGTACAGACGAATCCTGGTGTAATTGATGATGTACCATTAAAGCAGCTCCCAAACTAACTCCAGCATCATAAGGAACTGGTGGCACATACAGATCTTTAAATAATCCGGAATTTGCCAATCGCCTATTAACTTTACTGTTCATCGCAACCTCACCTGCTAGAACAAGGCGATCTTCTTTAGTCTGTTCACAAGTCACTCGAGCAAGTTGTAGGATAGCTTCTTCCAAAGCATATTGCACAGAAGCAGCGAAATCTGTATAAATCATTGGGTCACTATGACGGTTATTAGAGTAAGAAGGATAGTTACTGCTGGAGAAATATCGATGCAGAAAGGCTCGTTGCTGTGAAAAGTGCTTATAAACTCTGCGATGGGGGATAGGACTATTAATAAAGGTATAACCTGTGGATGTTGGCCTCAATGGAACATTCTGAGCAATCTGACCATACGACGCTAACTTCGTAAGTTGGCTTACATTTTCTATAGAGAAACCTACCCATTCAGCCGCTGTTGTATAAAAGTTTCCTAATGACTGAGTAATATCCCATTCTGCAAGTAACTGAATATCTTTATGCGTTCCCAGAGCAGTTGTAGTTGATTCTGCTTCACCTGTACCATCTATAACTAGAATAGTTGCTTTATCAAATCCACTTGTCCAAAACGCGCTAGCTGCATGTGATAAACTGTGTGATATTAAATGAAACGTAGGTATTTCATTTAGTGCTGTATCTTCTAATGATAAAAGTCTTTTATAAATACTTTCCTCATTTAGAGGGCTAAAAACCTTATTAATATTCCACCCTAATGCAACGGCTTCTACATCAGCTAAGGTAATATTGGCAAATGAAAGGCAGGCTGCAATAGCGTCACCAGGAGCTTCACCCACCGATCTCTTCCGGTGGCTGATTCGTTCTTGCTCAACCATACAGATTAATTGTCCATCTTTCAATAAGGCCGCTGCGGAATCATGAGTATTATTGTCAACACCACTATTAATACCTAAAATATACATCCAGTATGCTCCTTTTGTATTGTATGGTTTTTCTACACAAGCTTAGAGTAACGTTTTTGAGATTCAAAGACACACTTCTGAAGCAGTTCAGCAATTACTGCAACATTGGGTTTTCGGAGAATTGTTGAGTGAATACCAGGAATATCGTAAATTTGAACACCTCCTGTAGCTAAATGACCCCATCCAAGTGTTGGAGCTACTTTACAAATTGGACGTGATTTCTCCTCATCAGAGCAGAACAGTGTAATACGGCCGTGATATATTTTTGGACAATAATTTAGCTGAGAGCACAAACGGCATTTCCAGCGTCAAATCCAGCTCCCAACTCAGCACATAGCGCGAATACCAATCGAGAACAGCAACTAAGTACATCCATCCTTTTTGCATCTGAATGTACGTGATGTCGATTCCCCACACGATATTAGGAGCATCGATGGTCAATCCGCGAAGTAAGTAGGGATATACCTGCTCTTTCAGCCGACGCCGACTCAGATTTGGTCCTGGAAAAATGGCTTGGATACCCATCTCGCGCATGTGTCGTTGCACAGCTTTGCGATTGACCTGCATTCCTTCTCGCTGTAACTGTGCTGCCATTTTTCGTGAGCCATAGAAAGGATAGTCCGTGCATAGCTCATCAATGCGATGCTTGATGCTAAGTTCTTCCTGAGAAGGTGGACGCGGTTGATAATACAAGCTGGAACGACTAATTCCCAACAAATCTGCTTGCAGGCTCAGAGGAAGTTCGCTTTCCTCTCGTTCTATCTGAACCATACGCTCCTCTCGGCTCAGAGTTGAAACTTTTTTTCGCCACGTGACTTGTGTGGTCAATTTACCAATCTCTGCATACAACTCGGTCTGTTGTTGCTCATAGGTTGCTTTTAGCTCTGCGGTACTGTCCTGCTTCTCGAAAAGACTAGGAAGCCCTTCCAGTGCAATCGCATGCCAATTTTTGAGTTGAGTGGGATGCACCTCATATTCTGACGCGATCTGCACCAAAGTCTTCTCTTCTTTTAAGAGTTCTTGGACGACTTTTGCCTTAAAGGCTGCTGTATAGTGTTTACTCATCATGTGTTAGTATATCTTCTCAACCCCTCTTCCTTTGTGCAGATTATGGGGTCCATTATAGTTTCTGGTTCAACCAGCATGTAGACACTCCTTATCTGCAATTTGATCGGCTTGTCAGGTAAGAAAACTTGAATATCGCGTTTACTAAGTTGTTAAGCAGAGCCGCACACAAATTTGCTAATAGCTCGAAATGCTCCCTATTAGGAAGACTCAAAGACTTGATGCGGAACGATATCGTGATGCAATGCTGCTATACAGTCCTTTAAAAAGCCTATGTAATTATAGTGTTGCTTGGCATGCCACAAAACATTTGCAAAAGATGCTCTCGCCGCCCACCAAAAGATGCGTTCTACTAAGTGCTGATTGAAGGATATACCATAGTTCTCGCAGAACTCATACCATCTACTTTGAGAGACATACCAGCATAGCCATTGTCCGACATCGCGCATAGGGTCGGAAAGAAGAATTTCATCCCAATCAGCTAATACTAGGGTATTTTGATATAAGAGTATATTTTGAGGATTGGGATCAGCGTGAACAGGAGCTAACGAAACATGTGAGAGTTGAGATGCCTGAAGTTTCAGTTCGATAAGAATATCTCTCAATGCTGCAGCAAGATGCTGTTCAATATGAAAAGAAATAATCTGTTGCTCTAGTATCTCGAGATCTGATAAGACGTATTCATAATAATTAAGGGATGCTCTATTAGATAGGAGTTGTGTTAACTCAGAATCTGTATGATACCGTTTGGTAATTTGAGCCAACAAAGGAAGGTGATCCGCAAACCATGTCCACTTGGGATGAGTAGACACTAGATATTTCTGAAGGATATAGGATCTACCTTCGATAGTTCCACTTCCCAACACTTCGGGAGCGACTCCTAGGTCACTCAGTCGCTGCAGAATCTCTACAGCTACATCGAATTTGAGGAAAACTGCCTGATATCCTCGCCTCGCTACATAACACTCCTTTTGTTGTCCATAAGGTGGACGGGAAATAATCCAGCCTGATTGGTGAAATGTCGTTTGAAGTATGTGATTGATGCCGATCATATAGTTATCGGAAAATTCACTCATCTGTAATCTCACTTTTGTTTTACTAGTATGATCTTCATTAAGAAATAGAAATTTTTAGCTCCTGCTTGTTTTTCACAATTTATTCTAAAGCTATCATCGATAAACGTAGTCAATCTTAAACCCATTTCAAACCTGAGAACCGACAAAAATGGATATTTTAGTCTTACACGCTATGCCGTTTCCCATGACCACAAATAGTATTTAGGTTTCCATGACCATACATAGTATATATCTGGGTATATACTACTTTGGTAAGTCCATTCTACTAACTTCAAGCCTCCTTTTTCTATCATTTTACGGAAATTGCCTATAGATGATACTTTATTATTTTCCTGAATCAAAATCATCCCTCCTGGTTTTAGAAATTTTGAAATATTAGAGTAAAATTTGTCATGGATAGCCCACTCATTGTCATTCCATATCAGTGATGAACCCTTATGCTCATCCCATCTATTAATTCCACAATGGGGAGGATTCCCTACTACCAAATCCCAAGTTTCGCAAAGAGGTATATGTTCTAGGTTATCGGACAAATAGACGCTGACTTTATTTTCGATCCCATTGCGTCTGATCGTCTCTTGACATGCTTCGACAGCTATAGGGTTAATATCTGCTAAGCAAAGAGAATTGCATAGACCATAATTCAAAAGAGTAAAACCAATATATGCAGGTCCACAACACCATTCGAAGACTCTATTCACCTTAATATTATGCGCTTCAAAAAAATGAATATAATCCACTCCGAATGTGGATCCACCACCATCCAATTCTGGAAGGCAGCAGATTTCAATGGATTGCAAGGTTATAGTCTCAAAAGATGTCATTGATAGCCTCCTTGTGCAAATAAGTAGTTGAAACTATTTCAGTTCTCTCACTTCTCGAACAAGTAGCGGGAGAACGTTTATAACAAAGGCTAAAGAGCCTCCCAGGAGAAAGACCGTCGCAGGGCCTAGCCGGTCGGTTAATACGCCTGCTAAAGCATCTGAAACGGGGATGAATGCAAACGAACCAAGCATATCCAGACTTATTACACGCCCCAACTTATCGCCTGGAATCATTTCCTGCAAGAGTGTGTACCAAATGGTATTGAAAAAAGCAATACTAAAACCAAACATTGCACTTGCTAGTGGACCAGCAATAAAGAATGCAGCGTGTGACCGAGGTAGTCCAAACATTAGCAATCCGATTTCAGATGGAATCAATGAGAGATACGAGAGCAAGCCCCGTCGCTTCAGATGTTTGGTCTGGCCTACAAGCATGAGTCCTAGTAGCGAACCAACTGCTCCTGCAGCACTAATAAATCCAAGTAACCACGCTCCTTGTCCGTAAACATCGTGAACCAGCTTAGGCATAGCGGCTGTAAGCGGTCCGACAACTCCTAAGTTCCCAATTGATAGACAAATAATGCTTACCCAAAGCCAGCGTGAACTTTTGACATAGAAGAGTCCTTCTTGCACATCTGCTATCACCCCTCGGAGGCCACCTTGTTTTTCTTTCTCCTGCTCATGTACTTCCATCATATTCCTTTCCCCTGTATCCTCTTTGCATCACTACTTTCGCTCATAGCCAAAACTTGCTCGTCTGCTATCTTGCTTGCCTCCGAGGGAGTACCACTATGCACAATGATGTTCCGAGATTTGTATAAACATGAGGAATGCTACCGAGAGAAAGAAGGTCAAGCTATTTAAGGCAAAGACGCCAATCGGGCCGATAAGAGCAATCAAAATAGCTCCAAGTAAGGGACCAATCAACTGGATTGCGACAGCCCACGGATGGATTGCGAAAACGGAGACGATACGCGTCTTCGTCCCTGAGCGCACTTATGAGCAACTCGTCAAAGCTCATTTTGAGCGTCTAGGCATAGAACGCAAAACTTGGATAGAAATAATGGAGCCAGCACAACGAGAGTGGCAACGTCAGTGTGAGATTGAGCAAGCATTACAGGCAGATTTGGATTACTGGATGACTTGCCAAGCTCCTGGTATCGAGGTGACACAACAAGAGGACATATATTGGCCTAATCTCTGATCATAAGCATGTATGGATTGTGCCTGCGAAACCTACACTTATTTCGTCTGCAAGAGATGCTTGGTGCAAACGTGGACAGTATCTTCGTGAGGAACGATGCAAGCATCGTTCCTCTTTTTACGAGCATACGTTCTACTTTGCAGAACGCAAATTTAGCTTTGCCATTCTCATTTTTTCTTATAAATATAAGAGTAGAACTCTATCTATTATTGATACTACGTGGTAGACGATGGAGAAGTGGAAGTGGTTACTCTTTCCTCTATACCTTTCCCTCTGAGCCACTGTACAGGAGGATAAACCTATTTACAGACGTAGTGGTACTACCTCTGCCGAACGGTACCTGAAACAGCTTTGCGACCAATCGTTCTTGTTGCTGTGGAGCTACTCCAACGTATTCCGAGATCAAACTTTTGCTAAGAACTCTACAGAAGGCAAAGAAGTATGCGACTTGCTTGTGGTCTTTGAGAATCATATCATCATTTTTTCCGATAAAGATTGTGTCTATCCACTCAAGGGTGACAAAGAAGTCACTTGGCGAAGGTGGTTCAGACAAGCTATTGAGAAATCTGCAAAACAGGTATGGGGTGCCGAACGCTGGATAAAAGACAATCCTATCCGTCTTTTTCTTGATAATGCTTGTACACAGCCCTTCCCTATTACACTTCCCGATCCAGCAACTGCGACGTTTCATCGTGTTCTTGTCGCTCATGGCGTCTCCAAAGCGTGCATAAAAGCATTTGGTGGAAGTGGCAGTTTAATGATTGCACCACACGTAGTTGGCTCGATGCATACAAAGAGCGATAAGGGCGGATGTCAACCATTCACCATGGGACAGCTTGACCCTAAGAAGGGATATGTCCACGTCTTTGATGATACCTCATTAAATATCGTCATGGAGACGCTCGATACCATCACAGACTTTGTAATGTACCTGACGAAAAAGGAACGTCTCATTCAAAGTGGACAACTGGTTTGGGCAGCAGGAGAGGAAGACCTCCTCGCGTATTATCTCAAAGACATCAATGGTGACGGCGAGCATGACTTTATCATTCCAAGCGATTTTGATGCTCTTGTCATCCAAGAAGGTCTTTGGGAAGATTTTCTCCGCAATCCGCGGCGAAAAGCCCAGATTGAAGAAGATAAAGTGAGTTATATGTGGGACATGCTCATTGAGCGATTTACTAAGCATATTCTTGCTCGTACTCAATACTTTACCACCAGTTCCACTGTCAGACAGTCAGAGCGATCCATGCGTTTCCTTGCTCGCGAACCTCGCACACGAAGACGAATATTAGCATCTTCGCTTTTGAATCTCTTAGAGACAAGACCGTTTTCAATGAAAAGGGCACGCGTTCTACAACCATCACGACCAGACGATCCGTATTATGTGTTTCTCCTTCTTCCTCGGTTTGATCGGAGATCTGAGGAAGAGAACCGAGAAGTTCGCTACAAGCTACTCGAAGCATATTGCAAAGTTACAAAATTGATGTATCCGAATGCACAAGATATTATGGGAATCGCAACCGAAGCAGGGTCAGTGCTGAGTGAACATCGTTCCGAAGATGCGATTTATCTGAATGCACGATACTGGACCGACGAAGATCAAGCCGATGCAAAACAGCTTCAACAAGATTTGGGCATACTTACTACAATCACTGGCCCCTTTTAAAAGTGTTGAGCAGGAGTACCCTCTAGTACCCACACAACCAGTACAACCAATGAAGGGAAGAGAAAGAAATACACCCTGTCCGTGTGGGAGTGGAAAAAAGTACAAGAAATGTTGCGGATAGAATTCGTGTATGTAAGCATATACGAAGTCATCTATAGGCGTATCGATTTGTAAGCTTGACCATATAAATGTTGTTGCTAAGGAGAAGTTGTGTGCTCACCAACGAACAGATGAACGCGTTATTCACACTCAAAAATGAAATACCTGGCGTAGAATGCAAAAGTCCGGGAAGCCTCAAGGACAATCCTCTTTTGGGAAAAGTGATTCGCGCGGTTATAGGGATGGCAAACAGACGCGATAGCGGAATTGTCATCGTTGGAATCGCCGAACGCAATCACCTCTTGTCGTATGATGGATTGACAGAAGAGCAAGCAGCAACTTGGCTTTATGATCATCTTGCTGATGCGTTTGCCAAGTACGCCGAACCGCTCATTTCTTTTGACTATCACCTACATATCTGGGAACAGAAGCGATTTCTCGTCCTGTATGTTCATGAGTTCACCGATGTCCCTATTCTGTGCAAAAATGAGTACTTCGATATGTCGAACCCATCAAAGGCTGAAGAGAAACGAGAAAGAGTGCTACGAAAAGGGGCACTCTACGCACGGAGTTTTCATAAACCTGAAACGAAGGAGGTCACCTCTGCTGAAAACATGAGGCTCCTCCTCGATCTTGCGACCGAAAAGCGGTTGCAAAAATTCATCACACAGGCTCGTCTCGCAGGAGTACGTCTCTCACAAAATACTCATATCCAAGATGAGGAGCGGTTTGTACAACAGCAAAAACAGTGGACAAACCAGTTGCTTCAAGATATCCAGTCACGTGGCTACTGGATGCTCGTTGTTCGACCAGAACGTTTTGTGCAAGAACGTATTGACCTGGGACATCTATTTTCTATCGTCCAAAGTGCGGCAGTCTATTTCCGTAGCCATAGTTTTCCTTATGTCGAACCTGCGTATCCTCTACCACCAGGAGAAGATTGGGTGAACGCGGAGTATCGAGCAGGATGGGTCGTTGAAACATGGCGCATGTATCAAAGTGGTCAGTTTCTCTACTTTGGAGGAATGCTCACTGATTGGCGCGACCAGTCTCGATTTGGAACCAGAGAAGGTACGCAACAAGGGACAGAACTTTCCATTGAGGAAACCATCTACCGTTGTGCAGAATTTTATGCCTTTGCATCTCGTCTTGCTCTAGGAGACGCTTTTCGTGAAGAAGACAAGATACACATCGAAATTCTCGTTTCAGGGCTTCAAAATCGTGCTTTATCTCAGAGTTCACCGAAATTTCTGTCGATCTTCCGCGATTATGTCACCGCAGCAAAACAGATCAGTGATTCGAGATCCTTGGCAAGTGAGGAGTTAATAGCCCAACCAGATGAACTGGCATTTCAAACAGTGAAGCACATCTTCACGCGCTTTAATTATCACCCCTCGATAGAGATTCTTCAGGCACTCCGGTCGGACATAGGGCGCCTCTAAAAGAAAAGCAATCATCACCTCTTTTCACCGTTCTAGGCGATGACGATTGCGCTTAATTCTACTTGTTTATGTTAAACACATTATGTAGGATATACGGTGCATGTACACTTTATATACTAAGCTATCGCACCATATATCCACCGCTACAACCACCTCTTCATGAGGCAGTCGCCTTACGAGTCCTACCTCAGTCTTATTACATCACAGACTAAATTGCATCGTTTTTCTCTAGTTCTCCCAACAGAAAAAAGGTAATCTAGGTCGTAGAACAAATACTGTTGAAGGAGCCAAACATGCGAAAACAGAAGCGTCTACGGGCATCGAAAAAACGAAAAGCGCAGGGAACATCTCCCGTTTCCTTCCGCCATAAAATGTGGATTGTGAATATGTTACTACTTCCTATACTAATATCATACTAATATCAGTACTCAGCCAATACATTGTCCTTTGGCTCACACATTGGTTAAAGTGGTAAGGAGAAGGAGAATACTATGGATACAGCGTACATACACTAACCGCTCCTTGAGAAAAAAGAATTGTTTGCCTCTATTCGCGCTTATGGTTTGCAGATTGACGATAGCTTATTACAGGAATTTCAAGAGCAAGGGGTGATGCTGCCTGCTCAACGCCGTGGTCGTGGTCGAGGAAAGGGAAATCGTGGTCTCTGGACTCCTCGGCAACGTGACTTGCTTCGCACGCTCTGTCTGATGCGCGAACGACACAATATTCGTAGTGTCGCCCAGCGTTGCAATCTCATCGTATGGATATGGCTCTATTGGGGTGATGAATGGGGAATTACGATTGAACAGGTACAACATGTAATGAAGACGTGGGCGAAGTATCAGCAATCTTCTTCATTAAAAACAGCGCAACAAGGAGCCAAGCGAGCGGTGAACGAGGTCGCCAATCAAAACGGTGGTGGGAAGCAACAAGCGATACGTGAAATCTCAAAAATGTTTTATGACGGAATTTACACGAGTCAGGACCTGAGCGATAGCTTGTATCGTGTGTTTGACTCGAAGAAGGCTGCCAATGGTCCCCGTGATATTCCAGTGACTCCAGAGGTGATGAGCTTGGGAATTGCCTTACGTCAGGAAGCAGTAAACAGGCTCGTACACGGACCAGCTATTCTCGATGTGCAGTGGATGTGGGCACGCCACTTTCACCTTGTTGGTTTTGGTCAGTATGTTCTTCAACAACGAGCATATGCACAAGAAGCAGTAGACAGTCCAGTAGAGCATCTCTTCACTGTGGATAGCATAGAAACAGTCTTCTCGACAGCTTGTGTAGACCTTGCAATGGTTGTAGGAATTGGAGAACATTACCCTACTACTCTCGCCTTGCCAGATCACCTTCGCCTGGATTTTTGGCAAAGGCGTGTACAAAAGGCTACTGTTGTCTCAACACAAGTGATATCACCTCTTGTACTTCCTGATGGTTCACGGTCTCAATCGTTACATATTGACGAAACGCTCACGTTGTTCGCTGGAAAGGACTAATGATCAAAGTTTCTTTCTTATCTATTAACGAGCGTTACGCTCAATTACTGAGCGGATTTCGTTCCATAATACTTGTAAAAAATCTTCCTTCGTATAAGATGTTGCACCTGTTGAGGAATATATAGATAGCATACCGAAGCTGTTCAATTCGAGTACAACCTCTTCTCTTGTCGTGTCCCACGTAAAACGTCCCCATGCATTAATACCATCACTAGATATCATTCTGCCTGTTGATTGTGAAAAACTGATACCATCATCGTTCCTTCCCTTACCCATTGAACCCTTATAAATATTCAATGCATATATGGTGTTTTGACCATTCAGTATACGTATTTGCTTATGACCTTCTACGTCTTCAGCAAAAAATTGTACTGCCTCTTCTCGCTCAATTGCTTCCTGTATATTTGCAGTGATATATTCGATCCACTCGTTTCTTACTTCATAGGGATTGAATGATTTATTGCGCTTGGGTTTGGGCAAAGAGAGTTTTGCTCCAATAGAATCTGTTTTGGAGAGACTCATCGACGTGTTATTACCTATAATAGATGATGGAGTGCGGAATTTTTCGATAACTCTTCGGATACCTTGAGTGACATCAAGAAATGCTTCGTCGCGAGTGTGCCAGTTTCGGCCCGTAATAGGTTGACCATCAGTAGGGAGTGCCTGAAGTTGTCCAAATGGCGAATTATGCCAATCGCAAGGACGGAGAATGATAGGAATGACACGAGCTTCCCCTAATCTATGTCTTTCTAAGGCTCGCATCATTTCCTGTTCGTAGCAATAGTGGGAGGCAATAAAATCGGCACTGACAAGCAGCAAAATAATTTGAGCACTATTGAGATGCCTGTCAATTTCTTGTGCCCATTCTTCTCCCGCGCCAATTTTACGATCATGCCAGCTAGAGATAAAACCCTGGCGTTTCAATAGGCTCAGTTGAGTTTCGAGTTGATCTCGTAACTCTTGATCTTTGTGAGAGTAAGAAAAGAAGATTTCAATTGCGTTATTCGGGTCAGATACCATTGCTACAAATCACTCCCAAATTGATTTTCACCGGTGACGAATAGGCTTGCTATAACGAACAAAACGTAGAGTAGACTGAAAAACACCCTCTTAATAACCATTATTTTCAATTGCCTCTATCTGAACAAGTATGACAAATAGGCAGCACAGCCAAATCGTGTTTTTAGCTACACCATTAGTCCACTGTGCCATAATCGAAAACTATTAACTGATACTTATCTACATAGCCGTCAAATGAATGCTTGGAATCACTATGTACCAACGTGAATATCCAGTCACTTAAATCATTCTCTCCAATGAAGTGAAGTAAATCAGAAGCTGCTATCGGTTTCTCTTTGCCAGTACTATCTTTGCCTAAGCCAAAGTAGTACTGCTCACTTTTTCTATATATTTTTAGCAAAACGCTTTGACCAAGTGTCGCCGCCTTCTCTAGTTCTTGCCTCAGTTCGTATGGTGAATGGGTTACCGAATGTATTGATACTTCCGGCCCTATAGA
>JAABUQ010004787.1_pt1 | contig 22570 bp, 17 predicted proteins | sample 5560001 | NCBI WGS metagenome assembly JAABUQ01 (sample SAMN10711888, study PRJNA513371) | rock metagenome | isolation source: Antarctica rocks | place: Antarctica: Victoria Land, Finger Mt nord | collected 2015-12-18 | reverse complement strand
TCCATCCGACAGGCGTAACCCAACCCCGCCACCCCAGTGCCGACACCCCGCCCAGGCGGAGGATCTCACATGAGGCAACGTAGGCGTCTACGCGGAGGTTTCGGATGAGTCAATGCGGCCGGTGCGCCTCGGACCACACCTGGTCCTTACGATCCGAGCGCGCTCAGATCGGAGGGGACATCGACGTCCCAGCCGAGCGGCGAGGCGGGGACCACGCGGATGGGCATCGCCAGGGTCTGCGCCTCGGCCAGGTGTCGGGAGAAGGATCCCGGCCCATAGGAGAAGCTGAAGAGGTGCTTGGTTGGAACCGAGATGACGTTGGTTCCGTCATGGCGTCGGTCGGGCACGATGGTGATGCCGTCGAACTCGGTGATCCAGCCGAGATCCCCGGCCAGCGGGAGGTCGCCGGCGGCTACCACCACCTGGTTGACTCCAGCCGCGCCCAGGTAGGAAACCCCCGCAGCCACGGCGCCGTTGAGGCCACGACCCGGCTCCCAGATGACCAGGGCCCCGAGTTTGCGGGCCCAATCGGCGACCTCTCGGTCGTCGCAGACCACGGCGGCGGGAAGGCCTCCTGCTCCGCGCAGCACCCCCTCGGCCATGGTGCGGGCCAGTTCGGCGCGATGGGCAGGCGAAAGGGCCGGCGCCAGGCGGACCTTGGCCTGGGCGAATGCCTTGACCGGGACGAGAACGGCCACCGGGCCCAGCCAGCCGCCCCTCGCCGGCGCTCGCCGGGGCGGCGGTGGGGAAAGGGCCACGCCTGCATCCTAGGGAGCATGGTTGGCGCCCCGGACCTGCGTGGAGCCAACGGTGCCCACCTACACTTTCGGTCGTGACCGCCACCGCCCAAGCCCGGTGCCGCGCCCCCGGCGGGGAGTGGACGACGGTGGGGACGCTCGGTGGCCAGGGGCGGGTGGCGGTCGACCGTCACGGAATGGTCCACCCGATGGGCGCGTCGTGGTCGCTCGAGTGGTGGGTCGGGGCCGAGGATCGATGGCGTGTCCCCAGCCGCGAGACCACGGTGCGCCAACGGCTGGTCGATGACGCGCCGGTGGTCGAGACGCTCATGGGGGTGCCCGGGGGCGACGCCGTGAGCCGGGTCTACGCGCTGGCCGGTAGCGGCGGCGGAGACACCTTCGTGTTCGAGGTCGAGGCCGCTGGCTCCATGGGTTTCGCGCTGGCCTGGGTCCTGCGCCCGGTCAGCGTCCACGGCCCGGGCCGGGTCGGGCGCATCGACGTCGACGGCGCCATGGTGCGCGTTGAGGGCAGGGAGGTGTTGTGGCTGCCGGGCCGCCCTGGGCGCATGGCCCTGTCGTCGGGGATGGAGGCCGACGCCGGTGCCATGGTGGCCGCCGGGGAGGCCGGAGAGGCCGCCACCGGTTCGGTCGTCTGCCCTGAGGGTCGGGCCAGTGCCGCCCTTGTCGTTGCGGTGGCCCACCGGAGTATGGTCACCGCTCGACTTGTGATCGGCCACGTCGAGGCGCCGGCCACCTTCCGGCTGCCTCGGCGACGCCGGGAGTCTCCGCCGGCGCCGGCGCCCGTAACGGGTCCCGGAGCGGCGGCGGTCGGCCGGGCCTGGCGGGCCCACAGCGAGCGCTCACTCCGCCTGGATCTGCCGCCCGGACGCCTGGCTTCCGCGGTCGCCGCCCAGCGGCGGTACCTGCCGCTGCTGGCTGCTACGGTAGGCGGGCCGGATCCGAGCGCCGCCCGCGTCGTGGTGGCCACCGCTCAGGCTGGCTTCGATGCCGAGGCAATTGCCGTCGCCCGGCGCTGGTTCGTCGAGGGCGGCGCCGTCGACGACTTGCAAGCCGCCTGCGGATTGTGGACCCTTGGTTGGCTCCGCTGCCTGGGCCTGGATAAGGTTCCTCCGGGGTGGTTGCCCGGTGTCGCCCGCCGCGCCGAGCAGCTCGGGAGAGCGGGCCGGGCCGACCCGGTTGGTGTCGGGTGGCGCCAGGCGGGTCTGCGGGCCGCCGCCGACGTGCTCGCCGCGGCGGGCGAGGCGGTGGCGGCGAGGCGGGTCACCGGCTGGGCCGGGAAGGTTGTCGAGGCACTCCCGAGCGGGTCTCCGGGCGCCGAGCCCGATGGGGATCTGGCGCTCAGCGTGGCCCTGACCGGGGCCGAACTGGCCGGCGGCCGGCCTGGGGCCGGCGGGTCCCTCCTGGACCGGGTGCTCGATGGTGCCGGTCCGACCTGGGTATGGCCCGATGATGCCCAAGGCGTCGAGCCCGGCGCCGAGCCGGCTTCGGGCCATGGGCCACGGGCGGCGGCGGAGATCTGGACCTTGGCTCGCACGATCCTGGCCGACGACCGGTCAGGCCGCTGCGGGCCGGGAAGCGTGACCCTCGGCCTGTGCTCGTGGTGGCCCCCGGCGTGGGCCCACTCACCCTTGGAGGTACACGGCCTTCGCACCCGGGCCGGAGTGCTGTCCTTTGCCGTGCGCTGGCATGGGACCCGCCCGGCGGTGCTGTGGGAGATCTCCGACGCCCTGGCGCCCGTTGTCGTCCGCGCTCGCGGCTTCGACCCTTCGTGGTCGTCGGAGCACCTCCGCGGTGAGGTCATCTTCGAAGCTGGACCCCCGGCGGCCCACGACCCCGACGACATGGGCTTGTTGTGAACAGGACGATGTCGTGGCCCTTCGCCTGATCGCTGGGGGCCCGATGGCCGTAGGCGGCGGGCCGCCCCTCGACGATGAGCGACTCGAAGAGCTCTACCGTTCCCCGGAGCCGGCCGGCGTGCGGGCCAATTTCGTGGTCAGTCTCGATGGCGCCGTCGAGGTGAACGGACGAAGTGCGGCGCTCAGCGGCCGCGACGACCACATCGTCTTCACCACGCTGCGGGCCCTGGCCGACGTGATCGTGGTGGGATCGGCCACGGCTCGCATCGAAAACTATGGACCGGCCCGGCTCTCCCCGGCCGCGTCCCGTCGGCGCGTCGAGCGGGGCCAGGCCCTCCGGCCCCCGGTGGCGGTGCTCACCAACCGTGCCGACCTCGATCCCGACGCCCGGTTGTTCTGCGAGGCGATGGATCAGTCCGGGGCCGTACGCCCACTCGTCCTGACCTGCGGGGCGGCTCCCGAAGCGGCCCGCGCCGCGCTGGGCCGGCGGGCCGAGGTGGTGATCTGCGGGGAGGCCTCGGTCGACGTGATCGTAGCGATGGAGGCATTGCGGTCCCGGGGCTTGTGCCACCTCCTCTGCGAGGGGGGTCCGACCGTGCTCAGCGCGCTGCTGGCCGAGGCGGCCGTCGACGAGCTGTGCCTGGCCCATACCCCGGTCGTGGCCGGACCCGGGCACAGCGCATTGGTGGTCGGCCGGGCGTTCGGACAGAGCGTGGCCACCCGCCTGATCCACCTGCTGGCCGGCGACGGCTTCCTCTTCGGGCGCTACCAGGTTCTGCCCCAGATGCCGGCCGAGGCGGCGACCGACCGCCCTCCGGCGGTGGCGCGGCGGTGACGGCGCGCCGGCCGGCTCCGACCTTGCGCCTCGAACAGGGGGCGTGGGCCGAAGGTCGCAAGGCGGTGGTGGGGATCGACGAGGTGGGCCGAGGCTCGTGGGCGGGACCTTTGACCGTGGGCGCCGCCGTCGTGCCTCGGGACCGGAGGGTGTATGGGATCCGGGATTCCAAGATGCTCTTGGAGCGCGAGCGGGAGCGACTATTCGATCGCATCGCCGGTTGGTGTCCGACGTGGGCCGTGGGTTCGGCCAGTCAGGTCGAATGCGACGAGTTGGGTATGGCCGCCGCCCAGCGCCTGGCGGCCCGGCGGGCCATCGATGCTCTGGCCGTGGTCCCCGATCTGGTCCTCGTCGACGGGAACTGGGACTTCGTCGGATTGGGCTGCACCCAGAAGGTGATCGGTGGTGATGCGTTGAGCCTCTCGATCGCCGCCGCCTCCATCCTGGCGAAGGTCAGCCGGGACCGGTTGATGCGAGCCGAGTCCCAGCACTACCCGGCATTCGACTTCGACCGCAACAAGGGCTATCCCGGACCCCGCCACCGGATGGCCCTGCACGCCTATGGGCCCACGACCATCCATCGCCGGAGCTGGATCTTCATGGAGAGTCTGGTGTGGGGCGTGGCCGGCGCCCGGGCCCGACGACGAGTCGAGCCGGTCGAGGAAATCCCCGGAGTGGTTCGCTCGGCTGACGGTTAGCCTGGCGTAGCATGTCTGCCGCTCGCCGCCAGAAGGGTTGGATACGGCGCCTGGCGCCGTGGCTCAGGCCGCATCGCCGCAAGGTGCTTCTCGCCTTCGGCTTTGCCCTCCTCGGCAGCGGGATCGTCGCCATCACCCCGGCCATCGAGCGCCAGGTGATCGACAACGTCATCATCGCCCATCGTTCTGCCCTTGCGCCGTGGATCGTGCTGCTGGTGCTCGGCGCGGTGATCACCTTCGGCGCCGCCTATGTCCGTCGCTTCGTCGGAGGCCGGGTGGGCCTCGACGTGCAGTTCGATCTCCGAAACGCCATCTACGATCAGCTCCAAAGGCTCGACTTCGCCCGTCACGACCAGATGCAGACCGGCCAGTTGGTATCCCGGGCAAACTCCGACGTGGGCCTGCTCCAGTCCCTGCTCGCTTTCCTGCCGCTCATGGCCGGCAATGTGTTGTTGCTCGTCGGGTCGCTGGTGATCATGTTCGTCTACTCGCCGCTGCTGGCCGCGGTGAGTCTCCTGGTCGTGCCCGGACTGTTCCTGACCGCCCTTCGGATGCGCCAGAAGTCCTTTCCCGCCAGTTGGGACTCCCAGCAGAAAGAGGGTGAGGTCGCCGTCGTGGTCGAAGAGGCGGTCTCCGGGGTCCGTATCGTCAAGGGCTTTGGCCAGGAGGAGCGGGAGCTGTGGCGCCTGGTCGAGCGGGCTCAGGTCCTGTACGGCTCCCGGGTGCGGGCCGTGCGCTACCAGGCCCGCTATCAGCCGTTGTTGGTGGGCCTGCCGGTGTTCGGGCAGGTCGCCGTGCTGGCCCTGGGCGGCTACCTGGCCATCCATCATCGGATCTCGATCGGTACCTTCCTGGCGTTCGCCACCTACATGGTGCAGCTCTCGGCGCCCTGCCGGATGCTGGCCTCGGTCCTCTTGGTGGCCCAGCAGGCTCGGGCCGGGACCGAACGGGTCCTCGATCTGCTGGAGACCAATCCGGTGGTCACCGAGGCCGCCGATGCCGACGTCCTGGCCCCGACCCGAGGCAGTGTCGTGTTCGACCGCGTCCGCTTCGGATACGTAGCCGACCGCCCCGTCCTCGACGGGTTCAGCCTGCAGGTGGCCCCCGGCGAGACGGTCGCCCTGGTGGGAGCCTCGGGCTCGGGCAAGTCGACGGTGGCCCTGCTGCTCCCTCGCTTCTACGACGTCGGGTCCGGGTCGGTGGAGATCGACGGCACCGACGTGCGGCGGGTGACCCTGGCCTCGCTGCGCAGCCAGATCGGGGTGGTGTTCGAGGAGAGCTTCCTGTTCTCCGACAGCGTCGGGGCCAACATCGCCTACGGGCGCCCCGAGGCCACCGCCGAGATGATCGAGGCGGCCGCCCGGGCCGTGGAGGCCCACGAGTTCATCGCGGCCATGCCCGACGGCTACGACACCTTGGTGGGCGAGCGCGGCCTCAGCCTCTCGGGCGGTCAGCGCCAGCGCATCGCACTGGCCCGGGCCCTGATCACCGACCCCCGCCTGCTCATCCTCGACGACGCCACCAGCGCCATCGATGCCCGCATCGAAGAGGAGATCCACGCCACGCTGCGCCATGTCATGGCGGAGCGCACCACGCTTCTGGTGGCCCATCGACGCTCAACGCTGCGCCTGGCGGATCGCATTGCCGTGGTCGATGGGGGTCGGGTCATCGATGAGGGCACCCATGAGGACCTGATCGAGCGATGCCTGACCTATCGGCTGCTGTTGTCCGGCCCGGGTGACGACATCGACGGTGCGGCCAGGCCGGTTATTGGCCGGGGGGAGGTCCAGGTGGGCGGGATCACCCCGTCGCTGTGGCCGGCCGAGCCGCTGGCCGGCCCCGCAGAGAGCAGCGTGGGCAGCGCCGGGCCGGAGGTGGGCGCCGGGATGGGGGCGGGTCACGGTGGAGGCGGGGGCCACCACGGATGGATGGGGGCCATGGTGGCAACACCCGAGCTTCTGGCCCAGGTTGATGCTCTGCCCCCGATCCGCGACATTCCCAACGTCGACGTTGCCGCCGAGGTCGACCATGACCCCACATTCACGTTGCGAAAGTTCCTCCGGCCCTTTCGCCGGCCCCTCGTCGCCGGCCTGGTCCTGGTCGTTGTGGACGCTGCCGCCACCCTGGCCGGTCCCGTCCTGATCCGAGCCGGCCTGGACGACGGGGTGGCCAAGGCCTCGACCGGGGCCCTGGCCGTGGCCTCGTTGGCCTTTGCCCTCGTCGCCCTGGCCGACCTGGGCGACTCGATGGCTCAGGTCATCGTCACCGGGCGCACCGCCGAGCGGTTGCTGTTCGCCTTGAGGGTCAGGGTCTTCTCTCACCTGCAGCGGCTGTCGATCGACTTCTACGAGCGGGAGATGGCCGGGCGGATCCTGACCCGTATGACCACGGACGTCGATGCCTTCTCCAACTTGCTGCAGACGGGCCTGATCAATGCGTTCGTCGCCCTGTTCACCTTCGTGGGGGTGGGAATCGCCCTGGTGGTTTGGAACTGGAAGCTCGGTCTCATCACCCTGTCGGTGATGGTGCCCCTCGGTGTGGTCACCCTTGCGTACCGCAAGCTGTCGGCTCAGGCCTACCGCCGGGCCAGAGATCGGATCGGCATGGTGAACGCCGACATGGCCGAGAGCCTCTCAGGTGTCCGCGAGTCCCAGGCGTTTGTCCGCCAGGAGCGCAATGAGGCCCACTTCCGGGATCTGAGCTCGGGGTACCTGGCCGCTCGCCTCTCTGCCCAACGGCTGGTGGCGTTGTACTTCCCGTTCGTGCAGATGGTCTCGGATGCGGCGGCGGCGGTGGTCCTCGGCGTCGGTTCGGTCTTCGTCGCCCACCACTCCTTGTCCCCTGGCGAGCTGATCGGCTTCCTGCTCTATCTGGACCTGTTCTTCTCGCCTATCCAACAGCTCTCGCAGACCTTCGACTCCTACCAGCAGGCGGGTGCGTCGATGCGTCAGATCAACGAGCTGATGGCCACGCCGCCGCTGGTGACGTTGCCCGCCAATCCGATCGATCCCACGCCGGTGAGCGGATCACTGCGCCTGGAGGGCGTCCGCTTCTCCTATCCGGGTCCGACCCGCCACGAGGCGCTGCGGGGTCTCGACCTTCAGATTCACCCGGGCCAGACGGTGGCCCTGGTGGGCGAGACGGGAGCGGGCAAGTCGACGGTGATCAAATTGCTGACCCGGTTCTATGATCCCACCGAGGGACGGGTTCTGGTGGACGGCAGGGACCTGCGTACCCTCGACTTGGCGGCCTACCGCCACCATCTCGGGTATGTGCCCCAAGAGGCGTTCCTCTTCTCGGGGACCATCCGCGACAACATCGCCTACAGCGACAATGAGTCCACCGACGCCGAGGTCGAGGACGCAGCGCGAGCCGTGGGGGCGCATCAGTTTATTGCCGGGCTGCCCAACGGCTACCTCGACGCAGTGAGCGAGCGCGGTCGGAGCCTCTCGAGCGGTGAACGCCAGCTCATCGCCCTGGCCCGGGCCCGCCTCGTCGACCCGTCGATCCTCCTGCTCGACGAGGCCACCTCCAACCTCGATCTGGCCAGCGAGGCCCGCGTCACCCGGGCTATGGGAGTGGTGGCCGACGGCCGGACGACCGTCGTCATCGCCCACCGGCTGCAGACCGCCCGGCGCGCTGATCGCATCGTGGTCCTCGACGGAGGCGTGGTCGTCGAGGACGGCTCCCACGACGTCCTGGTGGCCGCCGACGGTCCCTACGCCCGGATGTGGGCGGCCTTCGATGTCGGTGCCTCCGCCTGACCATGGGAGCTGAGCGCTGTTCGTCGAAGCCTTGCCCGCCGTTTTGGCGCCGGTACCAGGAGACACCGCGCACTTCTCCCTCCACAGGGTTACGAGCCGTACCGTATCGGGTATAGTGTTGTTGTGACCTTGACCCGGGGCCGTCCGCGTTCGTTGTCCGTCGATGCCGCCGTATCGCAAGCCGTCCACGAACTGCTCGCCAGCAAGGGTTACCCGGCGTTGTCGATCGAGCAGGTGGCCCGAGTGGCAAAGGTCGGCAAGGCGGCGATCTACCGCCGATGGGCGTCCAAGGCCGAGATGGTATTCGCCCTGGTTGTTCACGACGAAGCGATCCAAGGTCCCCCCGATCACGGATCGCTGGCCGACGATCTGTTCGTTCTTGCTGAGCGCGTGATCGACGTGTTGTCGGCTCCCGCGGCCCGGGAGGCTCTTCCCGGCCTGCTGGCCGATCTGCACCGCGACACGCTGCTCGCGGCGCGATTCCAGGCTGCGTTCATCGACGCTGAACGCAGCCTCGTCGCGTCGCTGCTCGACCGAGCCGCAGCACGAGGCGAACTCGCCACCCGACCAAGCCCCGCAGACCTACACGCCCAGCTTCTGGGTACCGCCTTCACCTGGATCCTCCTGGTGGCCGACGAGCCACCGCCCGACCTGGCCGGCCGCATCGCTGCCGCGGCCTTCGCCACACTCATGAAGGGACAAGCGCCGTGCCTACCCCCCTCGAGCAGTCCATGCCCGTCTACCACTTCAATGAACGCCACAGCCGGTGGATCAACGCCGACCCCGCCGAGGTGTGGGACGCACTGACCACGCTGAGCCTCGACCAGCTGACCCTCACCCGCCCGCTGCTGACCATCCGTCGCCTGGGCCGGCGGACCCCGGGCCCGTCCAAGCCCCTCCTGGCCGACGGCCCGGTGTCCATGTTCCAGCTCAGCGCACCGGCCTACGCCGTCGGGGGCGCCGTCGGCCGTCCCTGGCAACTGCGACCAACGCGACGCGACATCACTTCCCTGGAGGAGTTCACTCGCTTCGCGGAGCCCGGGTGGGTCAAATACCTCATGGACTTCCAGCTCCAGTCTCGCAACGGTGGCGTCCAGCTGACCACCGAGACCAGGGGCCACTCCACCGACCGACACGCACGGCGGCGGTTCGCTCTCTACTGGGCGATCATCCGCCCAGCGAGTGGTCTCATCCGCCGCGACATGCTCGCTACCGTCGCCCGACTCGCCGAAAGCGCGGCCGAGGCGAGCAAAGCTGAAACCTCGAGCAGGGGTGGGTCTACCGGCAGCGGAAACGAGGCCAACGCTTTGACGTGAGCGAACTCTGCCCAGGAACATGGTACCCCCCTGGCCCAGGGGTCGTCAGGCGTCGACCGCCTGCGTCTTTTTCTCAGCCGGCGATCACGGCGCGCCTCGGTGGCGCAGTGGAGGGTCTGATGAGAGGCTGCAGCGCTTCCCAAAGGGCCCACGCCACCAGGGACAGCGCCCACGCCGGCCACCGGCCGAGTGACGAAATGCTGAACGCCACGAAATAGCCGAGGGCGGCGGTGACGACGGCGATTGCGGCCGAATGCGTCCAGGTACCTCGCTCAGCGCGGGGGGCGAGGTAGCTGGCGATGAGCACGCCCGCACCCACCCCGATCATGTAGGCCGGGGTGGTCTTCGCCGCCGAGATGACCTCGTAGTGGACCAGAGCGACGGCCCCCCCCCATCCGGCGATGCCCAGGCCCGCGGGAATGAGATGGCGATGACTTCCGAGGGCGCCGGCGAGCACGGCGATGACGCCCACGGCGAGCGGAGTGAAGAAGAAGGTCACCCCCCCGGGACCCTCGGCCAGCGCATAGAGGCCGGCACCGGCGAGAAGTATCAGCGGCGAGGTCAGCCACGCCACGGTGGAAGGTGGTCGGGTCATTGGGATGCTCCCTTGCTCACGCCGACGGCTTTGGCGTCGGCGTTGGATAGTTGGTCAACGCGGTCACGGGGTGGGTGAACCACACCGTCTTGCCCATGGTGGCCGTGGACGGTTCGACCCCCCAGTCCTCCGAGAGCGTCTGGATGATCTGCAGTCCCCGGCCGGAGGGTTCTGTCGGTCCTGGGAAGCGAAGAGAAGGTTCCCCCCCGCCGGTGTCGGTGACGGCCACATGGATCCGGTGGGCGTTGACCTCGACGGTGAGGCTGAAGCCCGCCCCAGCGTGGCGGATGCAGTTGGTAGCCAGCTCGGAGACCATGAGGCTCACCCCGTCGAGAGTCCGCGGGGGCAGGTTCGCCAGAAGCTGGGCGGTGAAATGCCGGGCCTCGGGAACCGACTCCGCTGTGTTGGAGAAGGTTCGACTCGATTTCATGGGTCCATCCGGAGAATGCCCGAGAGGCCTGTGGCCATGATGATGAGGCGGATGACGTCGGTCGGGTTCTTGAGCTTTACGGTGCCGACCTTGACAGCCGAGCCCAGAAACAGGGCGATTCCCGAGCTGTCCATGAAGGTGAGGGCGCTCAGGTCGAACGTCAGGCAGGCGGGACTGGGATCGAGCAGAGGTTCGATGGTCGATCGCAGTGAGTCGACGTTGGTGATATCGAGCTCTCCGCTCAGTCGCACCACCGGACCGGAGTCGTCCTCGCCGAGCTCGACGAGCAGCGGAGGGGGGCCTTCTAGTGGTGCCATCGAACCCCCAGAATGGCGGTGTCGTCGTCAGAGCCGTCCCTCACCAACTCGTCGACCACACTGGCCATGAGCCCCTCGAGCGACAGCTCTTTGTGGGCAACCGCAGCCTGAAGGCGGCCCAAGCCGGCGTCGAGGCTCTCGCCCCGCCGCTCCACGAGCCCGTCGGTGAAGGCCAAGAAGGTGGCCTCGGCGGGGAGTGCCACGGTGACGGTGTCGTAAGCCGGGTGGTGCGCCACTCCCACCGGCAGGCCGACATCGGTGGTCACGAACTCTGCGCTTTCGCCCGAGATGAGCAAGGGAGGCAGGTGTCCGGCGTTGGCCACGCTGATCTGATGGCGCTCCACGTCGATCTGGGCGCACAGCACCGTGGCGAAATGGCCGCCGCGTTCCACACTCACCAGGTCGGAGAGCTTGGTCAGGATGGTGCCGGGCGAGTCCCCCTGCACGGCGTAGGCCCGCACCGCGTAGCGTAAGGCGGCCATGACCACCGCAGCCGGAAGCCCTCGCCCGGAGACATCACCGACCACGAACAACACGTTGTGGTCGTCGACCACGATGAGGTCGTACCAGTCCCCTCCGATGTCGATGTCATGGACACCGGCCACATAGCGCGAACAGGCGTCGAGTCCGTCGACGCCGGGGAGCACCTCGGGCAGGAGAGCCTGTTGGAGGGTCTGGGCGATCGATCGCTGGTGGGAGTAGAGCTTGCGGTTCTCATCGGCCACCAGGTCGAGATCGGTCGCCAACATGACCGCGTGGCGGCGGCGCTGGCTCAACCGCTCGGTCATGACGGCCACGGCCAGGGTCAGAAGAGTCCCGAAGACTCCGATGATCCACGGCAGGCGCCCGGGAAGGGTGCCGCCGAGGGTCCCTCGCGGGGTGACCACGAGCAGGAAGGCGGTATCGCCGAACGGTACGACGCTGACCTTACGCCGTCCCTCGAGCGGCAGCATGGCCTCGTCGGTCTCGATCAACTGGGCCGGGCGTTCCGACCGGCCCAGGTAGAGGGCGAAGCGGAGGTCGGAGAATGCCGCGTTGATGGCCACGGGCAGGCGCCGGTTCGGGGGCAGGGGGCTCTCGCCGTAGGCTGTGAAACGCCGGTTCGGTTGACCGGAGTTGAACGTATAGCCGAGACGGAGGTTCTCCGTGCCAAGGATCTGGGTGACTCTCAGTATCGGTCCGGGCGTGGGGTGGGTGAGGAACTCGGTGGCTCCGGCCCGTTGCGCGCCGAGGAGGGGCTGGGCGCCGACGTTGGCCACGGGTCCAGCCCCCGGCGCGGCCAGCAACCACAGCGACGCGGAGACGAACGGTCGACCGGGTCCGACGTAGAGCTCCATCAAGGCCTGGAACTGTCGAGGGTCACCGTTGGTGGCCTCGGCCAGGGCGGAGGCCGAAGTGAGGGGTGTCTGGATCACCGGTAGGGCGGCGCCCAGGACCGACGACCCCTCCTTGGCCTTCAGCTCGAGCAGCCGGCTCTCGTTGCGGTCGTAGACCGACCAGGAGGTCCAGCTGAGAAGGCCGACCACCGAGATGCCCACCACCAGCACGGCGATCAGCAGGCGTCCGGGCCTGGAGCGGATTGGATCGGGGACCGGCGCTCCGGGGGCCAGCCCCTCGCTGGCCACGATCCATTCGTCGCGCCGGGCGCGATCGATCGACGCAATCGTCAATCGGCCCGCCAGCTCGGTGGTCCGCGCACGCCACAAAGCATAGAAGACTCCGGGCCGAGGACATCGACGCCTCAAGGGCCGGGGCGCTCCAGGGGTTCGCGCAGCTGGACTGCTCCGGCCTCGGTGGGCCGGGACCGGTCCTGAGGGTGGAGGCGCACGGCCAACAGAGCGACGTCGTCCTCGGCGCGATCGGGAATCATCCGGTGCAACAGCTCGTCGCAGAGGACGTCGAGCGGTCGGTCGGAGATATCGCCAAGAGCGTTGTGCAGTAGGGCGAGGCCATTGTCGAGACTCTGACCACGTCGCTCGACGAGCCCGTCGGTAAAGAGCAGGACGGTCGAGCCGGGCTCGAGGTCGGTGACCGAATCGCCGCGCCGGGTGAGGGGGTCGACGCCGAGCAGAAGGTCGGGCTGGGCGGTGGTCAGGGTGGAGATGGTGCCATCGGGATGGATGACCATAGGCGGCGGGTGACCGGCGTTCGACCAACGCAGGCGACGGATCTGGCGGGACTCCTCCTCGGCGGTCTGTTCGAATCGGGCCACGATGGCGGTGGCGGTGGTGTCCACCTGGAGGCCCTTCATGGCGGCATCAAGACCGCTGAGCACTTCGGCCGGGGTGCCCCCGCCGTGCCAGGCGATGCCCCGCAGCAGCCCGCGCAACAGGCCCATGGCCGCCGCCGCTTCCGTGTTGTGGCCGACGACGTCACCAATCACCAACACGGTGGCGCCGTCATCTTGGAGGAACGAGTCGAACCAGTCGCCGCCCACCGAGGCCGTCTCCGCCGCCGGCACGTAGCGCACGACGATGTGGCAGTGGTCGGGCTGGGGTGGGTCGGTGAGCAGGCTTCGCTGCAGACCTTCGGCCAGGGTGCGTTGCTCGGAATACAGCCGGGCATTGTCCAGGGCCAGGGCAGCCCGCACGGCGACCTCTTTGGCCACGGTGATCTCGTCGTCGGACATCGGAGCCCGCCCGGCGCCGTTGCAGAGGCTGAGCACGCCGACGGAGCGGCCTCTGGCCACCAAGGGGAGGTCGGCACACGACTCGGGCGCCAGCTCGCGCAGCGCGACAGCCGCCTCGCGGGATCCCAACCGGGAAATCATGCGACAGGTCACCTCCTGGCGGATGATGGCCGCCTGGCCGATCTCCGGTCCCAGCGGCGGGCCCCGTGGTACCTCGCTGCGCTCATGGCGGGTGGTCGCATAGCGCTCCACCACGATGCGAAGGTCGGGATCGACGTGCCACCAGCCGATGTCGCGCAGGCCGTCATCCTCGGCCAGGGTGACGATGCACCAGTCCCCGAGGGCGGGAACAACGAGTTGGGCCAAGCGGGCCACCGCGGCTTCGGTGTCGAGGAAGGCGGCCAGCTCGACACTGACGCTGGCCAGGAGTTGGAGTCGAGATGCCGCCGCCTCCGCCTGAAGCTGGGCGGCCCGGGCCCGCTGCTCGTCGGCTTCGCGCACGGTCCGGATCTCGGTGACATCGAAGGCAATGCCGAGGAGCTGTTGGGCCCGGCCGTCGGGCCCGGCATAGGCCCGGCCCCTTGCCGTGAGCCACCGGAGCCCACCGCCGGGGAGCTGCACCCGAAAGTCCGCGTGGTAGAGCCCGCAGCTGGCGATCGCCTCGCCCACGGCGGACCCGAGAGCATCGCGGTCGTCGGGGTGCACCCTTTCGAATGACGCCGAGAAGTCCGAGTCGAATTCGTCGGGCCAGCGCCGCGCCGAGCCCATCATCGTGACCGCCGGCATCGGCCGCCGGGACCAGGACCGAGGGGGCCAGTGCGGATGGGACCACGCCGTCCTGCCTGTCTCGGATCATTGTCACACGGATCATGCCACGTCGCCGTCGCCCTGGGTGTTCCACGCTGCCCTCGTGGGGTCGGCCACTCACCCTGGACCTACGCTGCGGAGATGACCAAGAAGGATGCCACCGAGCCCGGCGTCGCCCAAGAGGACTCGGAGCGCACATTCGACCGGCTGGTAGAGGAGGGGGAGCAGCGCTTGGGCCGTTCGTGGTCGGGCATGATGGCCACCGGCCTGCTCGGCGGCCTCGACATCGGTGTGGGTGTGCTCGCCCTGCTGGTGGTCGAACACCTCACGGACAGCAAGCTTCTCGGTGGTCTGGGTTTCTCGATCGGCTTCATCGCCTTGTCCCTGGGGGGCAGCGAGCTGTTCACCGAGGGCTTCTTGGTGCCCGTGTCAGCCGTCGTTGCCAAGGCCAGCACGCAGCGCTCCCTGCTTCGGCTGTGGGCGATCACCATCGTCACCAACCTTGCCGGTGGTTGGATCATCACCGGGATCATCATCGCCGGATTTCCGTCGCTGCGCGAAACGGCTCTGAAGTCGGCGTCGTTCTACATTGGCCTGGGCACGACCTGGCGGGCGTTCGCCCTCGCTCTCATCGGTGGCTTCGTGATCACCCTGATGACCCACATGCAGCACTCGACCGATTCTTCCGGTGTCCGCCTGGTACCGGCCACGGTCATGGGCTTTCTCCTTGGTGCCGCCCAGTTGAACCACGTCATTGTCGCCTCCCTGCTGTGCTTCGCCGCCCTGCACGCCGGGGCTCCCTTCGGCTATGCCGACTGGCTCGGCCTGTTCTTCTTAGCGGCGCTGGGCAACATGGCGGGCGGGCTCGGGCTGGTCACGGTGCTTCGCCTCCTCCAGGTCCCCCACAAGGTGACCGCAGAGCGCCGGAAGGACCGTCCGGTGCGGGCCGGCTAGCGCTAGCTCAAGGGACAGACACCGGTGGTGGTGACAGCGGCGATGGTTCGCCGGCACTCGGCGTGCCCATCCACACGGTCAGTCGACCATCGATCGTCCCGGCGACGATGGCACTGGCACCGCGCAGGGTCACCCGGTCCACCGACGCCTCCTGGTGAGCGATCCACGGCGCTGCGGAGGTGTCGATCCGCTCCCACGACGATCCGGCGTCGGTGGTCCGCCACAGGGCGAGGCTGCCATCGGGAGCCGTCGTCGAGGTTGCGTCCCCGCTCACGGCCAGCCAGGTGGTCCCCCCGACGGCCAGGTCCTTGACCGGCCCCCGACCGGCGCCGCCGAACGCCGCCACCGACTGGCGCGACCACTGTGTGCCATTGTTGGAATACCACACGGCGGCGTCGGTGGTGGAGCTGGATCCCTGCGTCGAACCGAAGGCGATGTAGCCGTTGCCCGTGGTGATGCAGCTGCGCATGACCTCGTGGGCCCCCGGCTCGGCGGCAGGGGTGACCGTACCTGCCTGCCAGTGCTGACCGTCGGGTGAGGACCACGCTGCTGCCTGGCTGCCTGGCCCGCCCGTCACCGTGGTGCCCACGGCAACGATCGACTGGGGCCCCGCGCAGGTACCCTCGGGGTGCTCGATGGCCAGGCCGGCCATGGGATCGAGCGGAATCGCGGGCGTCCAGGCCCGGCCGTCACTGCTGGTCCACGCCACGCCCTGGTCTGCGGGCGCCCCCGGCGATGGGGCGGCCCGGCCCACAGCAACTGCGGTGGGCCCCAGTCGGGTGACGGCGTCGGCTTGGGCCGCGCCCCCCGGACTGCCGCCGAAGATCGCCGGGTTCTCCGGGCTCAGGGCCCAAGACACGGTGTCGGGGGAGAACCAGGCGTTGGCTCCCGTGGGCCCGACGCCGAGCGTCGAGGTCAGCGCTGCGGTGGCGCCCACCGCCACCAGCCCCGATGCCAGCGCGGTAGCGTCGAGCAGGGTGTGGCCGGAAAAGGTGGAGGTGGTGGTCGGGGTCCAGGTCAGGCCGTCGGGGGAGGTGAGCACCGCGGCCGAGGCTGTCTCCGCGCCCAACGCCTGACCGGGGTCGTCGATGCGCACGAACAAGGCGGTGGTGGCCCCCTGGGTGAGCAGCCGCACCGGCCGGGCCGTGATCCGGGGGATGCCGAAGATCGCCGGGTCGGCGGAAGCCTCGGTCCACCCCTGGGGACGGTTCACCAGTACTCGGGGGGACCCGGTGGAGTCGTCCACCACGATGGTGATCGTCCCGTCGGTGGCCACCTTTCCGGCCCGCCAGTCGGCCGCCGCAGCGGCGTTGGCCGGCAGGTCGACGAGCGCCCACGAGGTGCCGTCGTGGGAGGTCCAGAGGCGTTGGGCCGATGGGCTGCCACCAACGGCGGCGAGGTTGCCGGATGCGACCGTGGTGGTGTTGTTGGTGGTGGTCGTGGCCAGGGCCTGCACGACCGTCCCGGTGCTGTCGGCCCGAGATCCGGCACTCAGGGGGAAGGCCAGCGACGGCTGGCTCCAACTGTGGCCGTCGGGAGAGATCCACGACGCCGGTGACCAGTTCGGGCCGGACCGTATGGCCCCGGCGGCGACGAAGCCCGTGCCCAGGCTGACCAGCCCGTTGATGGTGTGGTCCCCATTTCCGGTGAACGCGGACTGGGCGGTGTGGACCTGGCTCCAGGTGATGCCGTCGACCGAGCTCCACACCGACGCGTCGGTGTTGGCCCCCTCGCCCACCGACCCGGCCGCGAACACACCCGTGGCCGCCACCACAAGGGCGTTGACGTGGGCGTTGGCCGCACCGTCGATGACCTGCTCGGCGCCTTTGAGCCGGCTCCAGTGGTGACCATCGGTCGAGTACCACACCGCCCCGGCGCCCGCTACGGATCCGGCGGCGAAGACTCCGAGCCTGCCGGCGGCCACCACGTCCATGCTCGCCCCCCCGGCGGCGGCGCTTGTCGATGAGGCCGCGGGGACGGCGAACACGTCGGGGGCGTCAACCTGGGCAAACGGCTGGGCCGGCCCGGGTGACAACCAGGTGGCTGCGCGCTGATCGGGTCCCGAGGTGATGGAGCCGACGATGAGGGTCCGTCCCCCCCACAGCGTCGCCGCTCGGGCCTGGCTGTCGACGCCGGGCGGGGTCAACGCCACGGCGGTCCAGGTGGCGGCGTCGGGCGAGGTCCACACGGTGGCCGTCGTCGAACCGTCGGCCGCGCTTTTGGTACCCACGATCTGCCACAGCGATCCGGGGCTGGGCGCCGGGGCCAAGGCGGTGGCCAGCGTGGTGGTGGGCCCCCCCCCGATGGCCAGGGTGGCGGCGCTCTCCGCCACCCACTTGTAGGGCGAGGACGTCCGCGCTCCGCTGGCCTGCACCGACGTCGGTGGACCGGTGGTGGCCGGAGCGGTGGCCGGATGCGTCCCCCGGCTGGTGGGTCCGCAACCGGCGGACGCCAACGCCACGGCCAGCACCGCCGTTGCCGCCAGGGCCGCCGGCCAGGGTCGTGGTCTGTATCGTGGCCGGGGGGTCACGCAGGTCAGCGACTGCTCAGACGAAAGTCGCCGCCGTCGTCGTTCTTGCGTTTCCAGACCTGCCACCAGCGTCGCCTGGCCCGCTGGCCCTGGATCTCACTCACGATCTCGGGCCCGGCGGCGGTGACGATGGCATCGGCCTGGTCGAGCACGGCGGCGATGTCGGAGGGGGACTGGTCGGGTTCTGGCTCGACGGGAGGGCGAACCAGCGAGCCGGTCACGAAGGTGGCGTCGATGATGTCGCGGCGATAGCGCGCACATCCCTCCGGGCATCGCCATGGCGCTTCGGGAGCCAGGTTGAGCACGCAGAAGCGGGCTATCTCGCCGGTGCTGTAGGTCCGGCTCTGAAAATGTCGGCAATCCTCTCGCATGGCCACGTCGATCATCCTGGCACGGGTGTCACAGCGGTAGGGAACGGTCCCCGGTGGTGCTTTGTCAGGCTAAGCGATGGGTACCATGGCCCGATGGGTGCCACTTCACCGGCAGGTTCAGGCGGCCCGGGGTCGCTGCTCGATCCCCCCCCGTCGTTGTCCAGCCACCTTCGCCTGGTCATTTTGCACATGTCGCGCCGCCTGCGCCAGGAATCGGGCGGCGAGATCACCGCGTCGCAGATGTCGGCTCTGGCTTCTATCGCCCGGGCCGGGCACGCTTCCCTGGGCGAGCTGGCGGCCACCGAGCGGATTGCCCCTCCGTCGATGACCAGGATCGTGGCCCGCCTGGAGGACCAGGGCCTGGTTCGCCGCCGCCATGACCGCGTGGATCGTCGGGTGTCGCGCCTGGAGATCACCTCGCAGGGCGAGGCTCTGCTGTCCGAGACCCGTAGCCGCCGCGACGCCTACCTCGCCGGCCGGCTGCAGGGCCTGAGCGACGAGGAGCGCCACATCGTGGCCCGGGCGCTGCCAATCTTCGAGCGGATAATCGCCGACGATCATCACTGATGACCACGCGGAGTGCCACACAGAAGGGCCTGCCGAGGGATATCTCTATTTGAGATGGTTTCTGTGACTCCTGTCTCTTGACCAGATGAACCCGGCATGGAAGGATGCAAGGAGTGCTCGGGGCGATCCCCCCTCGCCCCTCGAGCTTACGAAGGACCGGCTCCCCCGCCGGTCCTTCGTCGCGTCCGGCCCGGCGAGTGTCACGCCAGTCGAACCAAGCCATTCGGATCGGGGTGGCGGTCACCCCCCGGGACCATGCCCAACCCCGACCCGAACGCCCCCTCTTGTCCACCAAGGTAGGCCTCGGTCGTCACGGTGCACAAGGACACGATGTTCAGCCCGCTGTGCGGCGATCGGTACGCTCGGGAATGGTCACTCCGCTTGCCGCCTACTCCGTGCGCATCCGGGCTCGGCTCCAGAACCATCCCGGAGTCCTGGGTTCGCTGGCCGGCGCTCTCGGTGGGGTCGGCGCCAGCCTGGCGGGCATCGACATCGTGGCCACCGATGGAGCCACCGTGACCCGCGACATCGTCGTCTTCTGCGGCTCGGAGGGTCACATCAGCGATGCGGTAGCGGTGGCGCAGGGCCTGGAGGGCGTGGCGGTGGTCGAGGTGGAGGACCGGACCTACGCACTCCACGAACGGGGCAAGCTCAGCATCGAGAGTCGCACGCCACTGGGCGACCGGGACGATCTGGCCATGGCCTACACCCCGGGGGTGGCCCGGGTCTGCACTGCGATCGCCCAGGATCCCACCCTTGCCCACCGCTACACCATGAAGGCGAACACGGTCGCGGTGGTGACCGATGGCAGCGCCGTGCTCGGTCTGGGCAACATCGGCCCGGCGGCTGCTCTACCGGTCATGGAGGGCAAGGCCGTGCTGTTCAAGTCCTTTGCCGGGGTCGATGCCGTGCCGATCTGCCTGAAGGTCTCGGGTCCCGGCGAGATCATCGAGGCGGTGCAGCGCCTGGAGCCGATGTTCGGGGGTATCAACCTCGAGGACATCGCCGCCCCCCACTGCTTTGAGATCGAACGGCGGCTCACCGAGACCCTCGACATCCCGGTGTTCCACGACGATCAGCATGGCACTGCGGTGGTGGTGCTCGCCGCGCTGCGCAACGCCCTGGCCCTGACCGGCCGGGGGATGCAGACCCTCCGGGTGGTGCTCTCCGGCGCCGGCGCAGCGGGGGTGGCCATCACCAAGATCTTGATGAATGCCGGGGTCAGCGACATCGTGGCCGCCGACCGCCGAGGGGCCATCCACCAGGGTCGTGACGGCCTCGACCCGTCCAAGCAATGGCTGGCTGACCATGCCAACCCGGAACATCGGGTCGGCGCCCTGAGCGATCTGCTGAAGGGGGCTGACGTGTTGATCGGGGTGAGCGCTCCTGGTCTCGTGCGCCGTGAGGATGTCGAGTCCATGGCCGAGGGGCCCATCGTCTTCGCCCTGTCCAATCCCGTCCCCGAGATCCTTCCCGAGGAGGCCGAGGGCGTGGTCGCCGTCATGGCCACCGGCCGCAGCGATTACCCCAATCAGATCAACAACGTCCTGTGTTTCCCGGGGATCTTTCGCGGCGCCCTCGACGCCGGGGCCACCCGGATCACCGAGGGTATGAAGCTGGCTGCGGCCGAGGCCATCGCCGCCGCCGTGCCGGCCGCCCAACTCGGTCCCCGGCTGGTCGTGCCCAGTGTCTTTGAGCCCGGGGTGGCTGAAGCGGTTGCCGCGGCGGTGGCCGCTGCGGCCCGCAGCGACGGCGTGACCCGGAAGCAGCGGTAGCGAGACCCGGGCCCATCCGTGGGTTCAAAACGGCGTTGCTCCCCGAACATACGTTCGATAGGGTCAGGGTGTGGGCGTTCCTGGGCGTGATCATCGACCGGCTACGGACCATGCTCACCATGCGGACCGTACGGTGCCGGGCCTGCCTCTCCAGGCCCTGGCCGCGCTGACCTCGGTCTCCACCGTCACCGACCGGCAGCGCCGGTTGGAGGTCTGCCAGGCCCTGGCCACGCTGTTGCCCCAAGGGGGGCCGAGACGAGGGGCGACGGTAGGCGTCGGGGCCGGATCGGTGCCGGGGGAGAGCACCCTGGCCCTGGCCCTGGTGTCGGCGGCGTCGCAAGCCGGCCAGTGGGTGGCGATGGTGGGGATCCCTGCCCTCGGAGCGGTGGCCGCCGCCCAACTCGGCCTGGACCTCAGCCGTGTGGTCCTCGTTGCCCAACCTGGTCACCACTGGCCGGTGGTGACCGCCGCCCTGCTTGAGAGCATGACGGCCGTGGTTGTCCGACCCCCGGGCCCGGTCCGCCCCGCCGATGCCCGCCGCCTGGTGGCCCGGGCCCGGGAGCGCAACGCCGTGTTGGTGGTGCTGGGCGGGGGTTGGCCCGAGGGCGTCGATCTGCGCCTGACGGTCACCCGAGCCACCTGGGAGGGCCTGGCGGATGGCCACGGACACCTGCGGGCCCGGCTGGCCGAGGTGACCGTGACCGGCCGGCGAGCTGGGGGCACCCCTCGGTGTGGCTGGTTGTGGTTGCCCGGTCCCGACGGGACGGTGAGCACGGCGGGAGCCGCGGCATCCGCCGTACCCTCCCTGGTGGGTTGAGGGCTGGTGGAGGGCCGCCAGCAACCCGGAGACCCCGAAGGCCCAGAGCCAGGGGAGCGCGAGGTTGCTCCTCGCACCTTGGAGGTGTGGTACCCCGATTGGCCGGTGGTCGCCGCCGGCATTCCCGCCACGGTCCCCGCCGCGGTGGTGGCGGCCAACCGGGTGGTGGCCGTTTCCCCCGCGGCTCGAAGCGAGGGGGTCGTCACCGGCCTGCGTCGGCGGGAGGCGCAGGGCCGCTGTCCCGAGCTCAAGATCGTCCTCTCCGACCCGGCCCGCGACGCCCGGCTGTGGGAACCGGCGGTGGCCGCGGTGGAGGCGTTCGTGCCGGGCGTGGAGGTCGAGATCCCCGGCGCGGTGGGCATGGGCACCCGAGGCCCGTCGCGGTATTTCGGCGGCGACCTGGCCTTGGCCGTGGCTGTGGCCATGGCCGTCGACACGGCCGCTTCGACGATTGCCATCGGCCATCCCGGTTGCCGGGTGGGGGTGGCCGACGGACGCTTCACCGCCGCCCTGGCCGCCCGACTGGGGGGAAACGGTCCCGCCCGTATCGAGGGTGGCGGGGGCGTGGACCATGCCGGTCCACAGGGCTGCACCGTGGGGCCTCCGGCCCCCCAGGGCTGCACCGTGGGGCCTCCGGCCCCCCAGGGCTGCACCGTGGGGCCTCCGGCCCCCCAGGGCTGCACCGTGGTCCCCTCCGGCTACAGCCTGGCGTGGTTGGCGCCGCTGCCGGTGAGCACCTTGGAACGTCCCGATCTCGGTGATCTGCTGGTCCGCCTGGGGGTGCGAACCCTCGGCCAGCTGGCCGACCTCCCGGCGCCGTCGGTGCTGGGCCGCTTCGGGCCCGATGGCGCCGTTGCCCACCGCCTGGCCCGTGGTCTCGACCGCCGTCCCCTGTCGGTGCGGACGCCGGCCCCGGACCTGACGGTGAGTGCAGAGCTCGATCCCCCCGTCGACCGAGTCGATCGGGCCGCGTTTGCTGCCCGGTCACTGGCCGAGGAGCTCCACACCGCTTTGGCCGACCGGGGTCTGGCTTGTAGCCGGGTGGCGATTGAGGCCGAGACCGAACACGGAGAGCATCTGGTCCGGTTGTGGCGTCACGATGGGATCCTCGACGCCGCCGCGGTGGCCGAGCGGACCCGCTGGCAGTTGGATGCCTGGCTGGGGGAGGGGGGTGTCACCGCCGGGTTGACCTTGCTGCGGCTGGTCCCCGACGAGGTTCGTCCCGACCATGGCCGCCAGCTGGGATTCTGGGGCGGGGAGGCGGCCGTCGACGCCCGGGTGGCCAGGAGCCTCACCCGGGTCCAGGGCCTGCTCGGTCCCGTTGGCGTGGTCACCGCCGTGGTTGGCGGGGGGCGCGATCCCAGCGACCAGGTGGCGTTGATCCCGTGGGGAACCCCCCGCGCGCCCCGCCATGCCGGGACCCCTCCATCCCCCGACGGCTCGCCGCCGGGGGATGGAGGGGCCGGTGAAGTTCCCTCCTGGCCGGGAAACCTGCCCGGCCCGTCGCCCACCATGGTCCACCCCACCCCCCGCCCGGCTCGTGTTCGCGAT
>JAABUQ010004786.1_pt1 | contig 22570 bp, 9 predicted proteins | sample 5560001 | NCBI WGS metagenome assembly JAABUQ01 (sample SAMN10711888, study PRJNA513371) | rock metagenome | isolation source: Antarctica rocks | place: Antarctica: Victoria Land, Finger Mt nord | collected 2015-12-18 | reverse complement strand
ACCCGGAAATGTCACGTGCAAATGCCAAGACTCGAGTCAAAAAAAATTCGAAGAATCGAATCGCTCAAAGTAGTTTAGTCGATTACTATAAGTAGTTTAGCGCGCTTCGCGCTAAACTACTTTGAGCGACTCGATTTCAAAAAATCGTCACGACTCGATCTTGGCGTCGGGTCGAACTAGAGAGGTGATATCATAACTCGACTCGACGATCAATCTAGTAATATATCTTGTAGTCTTTGTATTTTATATAATAAATATGGTTTAATAGATAGTTAATTTACTATATTGTTTGTTATATAATAATAGATTTATTTCTACTAACATTAATTACTAGAATATTATTATATAGTAGTATTTTTATTTGTAATAAAATTAAAGTTAAAATAAACAATTTTATATATTTGCAAATAGATTAAAGAAGTATTGGAAATTCAAGCATAAAATTAAATCGAATTAAATTTGATTAATTTCTAAAGATATTTAATCTTACTTAGAATTAAGAGATTTTAAAAATAAAAAAGATAGTAGATTAGAAGAGAATATAAAGTTGCAAAAGAAACGAATATATATATATATCAAAATCGAGATTATGCAAATCTAATCGCTATATTCGACTTATAGATTGTGTTGAAAATCAATCTTAATAAAGAGCTATAGGGCGATTCGAGATTCTCTTGATCTCGCATGTGTGTAAATGTTGCTTGCAACCTCTATAGATAACATACTATCGACTATTAAATTCTTAATGTTATTACCTATATTCAATAATCTCCATTCTAGTTTTCATTGCATTTGATGACTTCTTTTAAATCTTCGTACTTGTGCCATAGATACACTTCTTGTTAGAGCATGATTAAGGCTAAGGCGTTCCTTGTCAACGTGATCGATCATTGTAGGGCCTTGTAACTAAGATCAATTGCTACATGACTAAGAGCTTCTAAAGATAAAAACTTCTAGCATTCGAGAAGAACGACGTTGGATAGAACCTTAAATCTTGTTAGTAATAAAATGACACATTGCATAGCATGTGAATATTGATAGCCTCGCAATTGCGCGAAGAGTTGCGAACGAGCTTCATGTGAATCATCTCTACATCTAGTTTGCACTTCATTTCGATTAACGAATGCAATAGATTTGCTTCTTCGAAGGTCTTCCTAAACTATGAAGATTTTCTTATCGATCTTAGCTTCTACTATGCAATCCCTCGAATATTCTAAAGTTCTTTATGTCGCAATTCGAACGACTTTTTTGGCTTCGAAGACGTCTACGACGCTAATAAACATATTAGATAGCACAATACTTTCGCGCTTGATTCGCATCTACGTATACTAATTGATTTAGATACTTAGTTTCGATTTATCATCAAAAAGGTCAATTCTATGCAATCGTCGTACTTTTGGTCTAAGATAAGCTTTTATACGACGTGAATTGCAAATTACACAATAAATCTTTGCTTTAATGTATTAAAAGTATCTTAAAAGCGATTACATCAAGCATTGACTTCATTTGAAGATTCTCTTAACATGAAAATCTATGCCAATTATACGATACTTCTTAATGAGATTCTAACAATGTATGACGAATCTATCTGGGCGCTTCGAGATAGTGTTTGAGAAATTGAAATAATACTTCTAGAAGCAAACTCGACTAAATTATTCGACTTTAAATACTTATAGTTTCTAGCGTCGCAACGAAAGATCTCGTCTAAAGATCAACTATTCTTTTCTATACGACCTCGCAAGGCACGTGATATATTCGACAAAAACCCTTGAAGTTGTCTTAGAAACGATCGACCAAATAATTAAGCAAAAGAAGACGATGAGAGCAAAGTTAAAGCACAACAAATGTTAGAAAACGCAAGGACGAGAGCATATATAGCAATGTCTACATTTTTAGCGCCAAATGCTAAAGAATTTGAGAGCAAGATTCTAGACCAACTAGTTGCGATTATAGAACGAGATCAACTTTGTTCGTCATGCTCATCTTTTATGTCGTAATCAAGACTAATGTGAATTAGGTTTTCAACATTGATGCTTAGAGTCAAAGCGAGACTCTTCTTTTGATCAACAAGAGAATTAAGGAAGACGAAGCAGCCATAAGAGCGATCGCTCTAGTAACAGTATAATTGTCCAGATTGATCTTAATTGAAGTTCTAATTGTATGACAACTTACCTTTCTACTTGCGACGTTTGTATCGATACGCTTTCTCGACAAGAATCTCACTAAATGCGTGAGTACTCATGGGTAGCAAGCGCTATTTAGCATAACGTTCTTTAACTTTTCATTCGACAACGAGTCGCAGCCTAAGGCTTGGGCTATTTCGAAGGATATTTGAATATATTGGTTTGTCACTATCCCTTTGACGATAATCACGATGGGGACTTGGTTCTTGTGGCGACATTGGCGGCGTGAAGACTTCTCTATATGATGACGAGGGCCACTCCACCTTCCAATAGTACCTTGATAATGGCGTACAGAGACATGTGGAAGTTGGTCCGGCTAAGATATTTCCAGCTAACAATGGTACGGATGGGACGACGAGTCTGCAGCTAATAGAGAGTGGTTTGCTGACATCACCCGATGGCCTAACCCTCAGACCTGGTTTATAACGATTATCTCTATTGCTGGGATCGATTTTCTAAGTTGGTGGAAAGGAAATGTTGGTAACAGGAGAATGGAACCCTAAATCCCTAGAGATTGCGCGCTGAGCAGCCTAGAGGCACTCAATCTGGTCTCACTTACCCGTGCATGATCGGCCAGCCTAAAAGGCATCGTTGCACAATCCTAAGCCACTAACGCGAGGCCAGACTAGTGCAGCTCATTTGGAGGTGCCTCTCCGATCTCCATCATTGGAGTACTAGCTCCAATCGTAACAGTGATTTAATCGACAGAATATCAAGTTGAGTTGTAGTGGAAAAGCAAGGATACGAGTTGTTCAGAAGAGTAATCTTGGCAATTGAATCATCGTCATTCAATTGGCGATGATTCAATTGAACGTCGTACCTTAATGCGAGACTTCTACATCAAACGCGATTCGATTTCTACAAATTTTAAGTCGTTCGAAAGCGCAAGTCAAGCTCTATAGTTTGTGTAATTATCTTGACAAGTTGTATGGAAGCGCATTACGTGTACAGCAGTTGAACAAGTGTTGGAGATTTCTCAAGATTCGGATGTTCTGGCTGCGGAAGCTAGACGGCAGCTAACGGAGAAACTTGGATTTCCCAAAAGTGGTTACGTCAAGCGCAAAATGGTCGAAAGTTGCTGCGATATCGCGCTAGTACTAGCCCTCGCGAAAGCAGTTGAATCAGTGATTCAATTGAAGCTGCGCAGTCTCCGAGATTTATCTGTGACTTGCACCCAATCGAATCCGACATGACGATGCCAACATCCACAAGAGGTATACATCTTCGAACGTATCGATGCTCGAGCGCTAGCCTAGGAATGGCACGATGTATTCCAGGGCCACCCTCCATGAATGCAGTTAGCTCGCTTGCTGCCTGAAACCCTCTCTATCATGCGAAGATAGATCCTCTTAAATTCACAATAGGGTGAATCTGTGCTTTGCACATAGAATTGGCTGCCAGCAAAGCGATGCTTGACAAAGAGTACAAGGACAGCAAGATACGTCTTCACCCTCTCGATACGAATCAATACTGCTTGGGGCGAATTGGCGTACACAAGGTTGTCTTGACCAGCCTGATTTCCGCTGGCACTAATCAAGCAAATTCGGCGGCAATACACATGTACGAAACCTTTCGAAATCTAAGATTTATTCTGATGGTAGATATCGGAGGGGGAATACCCTGTCTCGATACGGGAGAAGATGTTCGACTTGGAGATGTCGTGGTCAGCATGCCCTCGGGGGGTTATGGAGGAGTCATCCAATACGATTCTGGAAAATTTCTACAAAACAGAGACTTCCAGAGAACAGGTGCTTTATCACTCCCTCCTAAGCAACTGCGAAAAGTTGTCAATCACTTAAGGACAAATCATGAGGGCAAGGATAATTGCATAACAAAGCACATCGAAGAAATGCTAAGCAAATTCCTTGAATACACAGAAAAAGAATCTAATTACAGTCGTCTTGATAGCGCGCAAGATCTGCTCTTCAATGCAAAGTACATGCACAAAGAAGAAGGCGACACATGTGCGAGTTGTGATAAGAAACAGCTAGTACATCGATTCGACCGCCCCAAGGATAAGCCAATTATACATTATGGCAACATTGCTTCTAGGAGCGATGTAATTCGAGACGCCTTAAAACGAGATCAATTGGGGAAGGATCTCGATGTCGTGTGCTTCGAAATAAAGGCTGCAGGATTGATGGACGAGTTCCAATGTCTCGTTATCCGCGAAATCTGCGACTACTCTAACTCTCACAAAAATAAGAAGTGGCAACGATATGCTACTATCGTTGCTGCCACATATGCAAAAGAGCTATTGGGCCAGATTCCACGATCGAATACAGAAGGTATTTCGCTATATCCAGACTCGATTCCTGTCGACACATGTTGTACTTTACAAGAAGCTTCGATTCATAAGCCTGACACTCCCTCGCACCTTTCACCAAGGCTCGTTGATCAGCAATTCTATGCTAGTGCGCGTTAGACGTTGCTAATATTCGGCTGTAGCTAGTTAGAATTCATCTCCATTGCACTCTTTGCCATCGAATCGGGCGAAAACCATCGAGCATGGCTTCTTGGCGAACTCTGATCCCAACAAGTCATCGCAAATTGCCACAAGCGATCCTTCATTTGAAGAGAAGCATTTCGTGACGTTGCCTTTGCGAAATTTCTATAAGTCACGATCGTATAAGCTTGTCGGTTTCTACGTATTGTTGCACTAGGTTTCAAGGACCTTCATATCCTACAGGCATACTGAGCAATCTTGCTCTCTATGTGATCCTGCGCATTGCTACTTCTCTGCCTGTTTTATTTTGCTATTGGCTAACATGAAAATTGACAGCTTGGCCAAAAGCACCTGACTCCCAATTTGTCGGATCAAGCGAATCTTCGAGTACAGCACCCATTGCAATCTCGCCTTTTCCCCCAAAACTTAGCCGATCCCGTACAATATCGATATCAGCTACACAGCCTATAGACCCTTCTCCTCCATCCCGCCGTTCTACTTTTGACCAACCAGCATCGTCTCTGGACCCTCGTTCTCCATCTCAACCTTTTATTTTCCACGAGCCAAATCATCCTCGTTCGCTATCGAAAGCAAGCTCACATTCGATCCCTGCAAACTCGTGGGGGGTCCAAGATGGAGAAGATGTCCTGGAGGAACCCATCCAGAATTATCTGTCTCACGATGAAGGGTCACATAGCATGCCTCAATGTAATCTTAGAATTTTCGAACTTCACGAAAGGTTTAGCATACCTACTAGGAGAGTCGCTGTTCGAAGCTGTGAACCTAAGAAACAATGCGAATCTTATTGTAGAACTCTCTAGATCTTGAACACGCCTTAGACGAAGTCTTGCTAATTGCACATGAATAGGATTGTCGCTAGATAATGTAAATGTCAAGATCGAAGATCGACAAATTAGATTGTCGTGGTCAGATTGTACAAATATAGTTGAAAAAACAAGAAACGCTTAGACCTCCTACACTTGCGTAAGTCGACAAAGAGAATCGTGGATCATCCAATTAACGTGAGCGATTAGGAATATCTTCCTGAAGAATGCAACCAAACACTCGAATTTGAATTAGAAAACGAATTAGGTAAACCTGCCTTCCTATGATTTCGCTGTTCTAACCACCACATAGTGATATTGGAAGTGGCAAACGTACTATTGTACCCAACGCTAAAGCAGTCGCACTACGATCAAATCCAAAGATGGACAGGGAGCTCGACCATTATCACCTTTATGGTGTATAAGCATCGTGCTAGCGCAGAGTCCTATACAATGAGTGTAGATGAGCACCCCGAGTTTATCATCTTGATTGCATTCATCTCCGCAGATTCCACTCGATATTCAGAGCTCTACTTTGGTCTACAATGTCTTGACTTTCAACTACATAAATTGGAAAACCGAATAATTTTCATGGACATGAGGCGTCTCAATTATACGTTATCTTGGCGAAAAGGTTCCAAAAATGACTTGAAAAGACAACTAAGTACAGAGGGTGGACCAGACGAATGTGGTTGGAAAATAGAGAATCTCGAGCTTCGATTGAACGACCATGAGGGTGAGCAAAGGCTCTCGTTCTTCTAATATGTTGATGGCCTAAACACTAATCGATATGATTCAAGGTCCCACAGTGGCTGACCTGATGGGAGTCCTTAGCGGCTGGCGACTTCTATTCAATGAGAATAGTTCATATTTGTCCCTTAAGAGTCGTGTGCGCAACAATAAGATGGAAGAGGCCCTGGTCACAGTTTGGGAAAGAAAGACCGGGATAGGTCGAGACCTTCAATTGCTGATACGAGCATCGAGCAATGGCAGAGAACCCACTGATAATACCTGGCTGAGCGCGTCTCGTGAGTGTCGTTACCATTTCGAATTTAGCCATTCGTCGACTCATTCACACAAGGTTTTGACACCTAACTACGATCCGATGCTGACTATCTGGTTGTATAGTAAACTCACCCCCGGTGGATCTGACTGTCCTAGAAGCCAAGACCAATGAAATGAAGAATCTATCACATTTCAGAGGTTCAAAAATCTTGCTACAAGAAATGAGGGTCGTTGCAGATACAAGATCTAAGACCAATCTCCGAATCCATTTCGAAGATAGAGGTCGTAAGTAGATACACTTCTACCTCCAAATACCCTGTCGAATAGCTTTCCTTGGGACCTCTCCATCAATTGCTCACCCTGTCATAGAGACCAAGCGCTGCTACGATGCCTCTAGCTCCACTGATTAACCCCTACGCCGGCCGAGAACCACAGGCGGCGAGCCTAGCGGTCAGAAACGAGGAAGGACCTCGGACTCATTCAGTCAGGCGCTGACGTGACAGATAAACCCTTGGAAGTCTGGAATCATGAGCGGAAGAAGATCGTGTGCGGGAACTACGAAACAACACCTACGAGCTGCTGTTGGTATCCGGTGAAATCATCACTCCCGAACGGCAATTGTTTGGTGCATGTAAAAACCTTAAATGAACGCATCGTGGCGGCTACAAGCCTGCTGCAGGGCTTGACGCAACTCTTCTTCAAACGTGCCGTGCGATCCATCACGAGGCTTTCCCTATATTATATGGGAAGAATGTTTTCGAGTTCAGTAGTTCTGTGAAGATGTGGAAGTTCAGAGAACATGGACTACCGCGGGTCAAAGATGGTGCGTGTCTTGTTAAATTGTGAAGAAATTGGGTTTAGTAAGACCCGGACTGCCTCGCCTAGATTGCTCCCTTAAATTACTAGATTATCTCTGTCTTCCTATTTGCGGCAACTTAGAGAAGAGGGTGAGATCCCTCCCTCCAAAACATCGTCCATTTTTAATAGGATTTGGCTGATCATTGGCGCAGAGAAGCTATACCAGTTACCACGAAGCATTTTTGGTACAACGCCGGTGCTAGTATGGGTGGGACGGTTTTCCCTTCTGCGTTATGTTTCGCTCAGCATGGTACCGAGGAGCACGATGATTCTTGGCATCCGCTTTACAGGGATTTGTGATCTCGACATCGAAAGCTTACTCACGGATACGTCGGGTTTGCCATCTCTTGAGTACCTCCATCTCAAACTCAATAATTCAATCTGCACCGAGACAGATCGCTTTTTCGTAAAGTCCCAGAAAATACCAGGCTTCTAAAGAGGCTAATATTCAACGACCAATAGGTGCTTCGCATTATCGGAAAGGTGAGGACATTTAGCCCAAAGAGGGACGATAGCAAGGCTATAGGCCTTCGAAAGCTCACAATTAGAGGCCTGGGTTTTAAGCCCCTGCTTGAAGAGCTGAAACGTCTTCTAGCACCAGGGGGCAAATATGTTGTCGAATATTAAGGCGCGAATGGCGATATAGATGTTTGGAGAATTTGGGGTCATCAAGACTGGCCACACCTGTTGCTAAGACCTAGCGAGCCTGCACGAGCTCTTTTGCGAAATTTAGGAAACACTCCCAAACATCAAGATCATCGAGCGTGAACATGGCAATAGAACGCAGGCATGATTGACAAGTCCCGGTAAAGAATCGGAAGTAGGTATAAGGAGTACCACAGAGGTGTACTGGCAGCCCAATGTTACTCGAAAACTCCTCCGCGGAAGGTGGCACGTTTGCAGTTCTGTATTCCCAGTTATCCCGTATTCTTGTAGTACTGATTCACTAACAAGGAATTAAGAACGAATTGTGTTGTCATACCCAGAATGGGGTTGATCATCCATCAACTCTAATTTCCAATTTGCATCCGGAATCTCGATCTCATCACAGGAAGTTAGCAAGTTCATCTGAAACCCAAACACCAAGCATTTTCTCTAGCATCTGGACTTCCCTCTACTTTCCATCTATCAAAGTCGTTCACAATGACCAACATGGACATATCACCACATATCACAGACAGAAATGCCAGTAATCCTAAACCAGATAACAAACTGAATACCACGCTGAACCAGCTTTCCCAAAGCCTGACTCAGGCCTACCAAGCACAGCCGGAATCCCCCTACCTCAATCTCCTCCCTGCCGAAGTCCGCAACGAGGTCTACAAGTACCTCTTGATCTCCCCTCTTACCATCACCCCCGAACGTCAAGCCGTCGGTCCACTCAGACACTACACCAAATTTTCAACCTGCTCTGCGCCCGCCCTTGAGATCAATGCCACTGTGCTTCGCACCTGTCGAGCCATCGCCTACGAAGGCTACCCGGTCCTCTACGGGCAAAACACTTTCTCCTTCACTTCTCCAACGGAAATGAAATACTTCAAGCTCGCTGGGTTGGAGAGCGGACGAGGTAGGTCACCACCGCTTACCCAAACCTCCAGGACGCTTTGAGCGACAAAACTGATCGCAAGCGCAGACTACACCACAGCGAAGACCAAAGCCTTCGGTCTCAACCCCTTGGCAGGATTAGACGGACGGCTCTCGCTTATGCGTCGCGTGAAGCTGGACATGGCGATGGACTTCTTCCACCCGGGATTCGGGGTCATGTCCCTCGCTCACTGCTGGCAGCGGATGCTCGATCGAAACATGACACGCCCTCGCCACGTGTCCGCGCTAACGCTTGATACGCTCCCACATCTCGACTGTCTTCCACGTCTTGAGTACCTCTACCTTGACTTCTCTGGACTGCAGAAATTAGATGACGAAAAATACCATGAAGTAAGCTATGTCCAATAATTCAAAATATACTTGCGTTGGGACTTGACTCGAACCACAGATGCTGCAACTCGTGGAGGAAATTCGGACACTTGGCCGAAGCAAGGAAGATGCTGCATGTCTGCAAGAAGTTTTCACCGAAAGTCTCTTTCTACGGATACGCTCTCCGTTACCCCTAGGGTCCCGGACGCAGACTCTGAGAGTGCAAATCCACCCAAGGTCACGTCAGATTGCAGTATGGGGCGCTCCTCAAGGTCAAACATAAAACCCAGCGGCTGTGCGCGATGGCACGGAGGATCAAAGTCCGGACTTCCACCGATGGAGCGATGACGGTGATTATTTGTCATTTGTGGAGAGCCATCTTGAGTGGCTGCTTGGTTGGCGAAGCACGAGAGAAGAGTCTGCCATACCCCTCGATTAGAGAAAGGTTCCCTTCATGTGCATCTTGATTGGTTCGCTGGTACAGGTGGCATTGTCTCGCACGGTGTCCCTCGAGCCATTCTGCCGTGGCGTGTGTCCTACATCACATAATGCAAGCCCGGTGGCTGCCCTGTTTGGAAGCCGCAAGTCACTGCGGAAGATATTTCACTATCCTTTACATAAAGAGCCAAAGGCACGTTCTCTGACCTCCCACAAAAGCATAACTACCAGCTGCAAGATAGCTTTTCTCCAGGAATCTATGCCGAGCAAGATGACAACAGCTCATTGGTTTTGCCTTTTTCGTTTTTGCCTTCAGATATCCAGCATTTCTTCAATCGCACGTTATCTTGCTCCTGCAATATGGGATGCTCGCTATTGCATTCGGTAATGTCTTGCAACACGCATCTAAATGTGATGAGATTTGTAGGAATCCCATGACACTTCGACAAACTTACGTTTATATGTACAATAACTAATCTACTTGTTGAACACAACAATCTCAACTCTTCCAACAATCACACCTATAACTACAAGGTCCTCTACAAGTTCCCCTCGCTCCCCAATCAAAACTTCTTAACTCTTCCAATCAGCACCCTTCACCTAGCGTCCAATTCTCACTATGACGCCAGATTTCATGATATTCGCAGTAGGGATAACTCTTATCCTGATGCTCGTCGAGACTTTTCGCATGTCCAAAACTCTCGATCCCAATCCCCCAACGACCACAGTCCACAATTCAGTGGACAGTAACAACTGTCGATCGACTACCACAGCAGCCAAGACAGGTCGACGCCGCCGCCACCAACGGCCCGTTCCAGTACCGAAGTGGATGAGAGCTAGGGCAAGGGGAATCAGTCGCTACCATATCCGCAAAGTCCCACTGCAAATGACGAAAGCTGGCGTTGTGTTGCCAGAGTCCAAATTTGTCAAGACGGACGCCCGTAAATCTAGGGGGCTCGAGGGAACAGATGTGGGTGGTGTGCCGGGGGTATCTGGTTGGAATAATTGAGTATATGACCTTCCAAGATTTTGGCGAATAGAAAGATGACACTGGTGAGTCGTCCTTGTGCTCGGATCGTGGTAGTGCTTAAGATTTTCGAGTGAGCTGACTTCAAATGGAAAACTTCGATCAGATTTATTGCCAGACTTGGGTCGTCGAAGTTGGATAAGAAGATTGGGAGCTATGAAGAATATTGCGCTTTTTTCTCTCTGAAGACGTGGAACGCTTCTGTGCTGGCTAGACTCGTAAACTTGGCCAATCATCTGAATACAATATCCCTAATGACACCCCCATGTACTATCGCTCTGGCATGCCCACCATCTGTGGTGCAAGCTGCCACCACCTCCTTACTGCCCCTTGCCCCAGGAACCCTCGAGTAGTATGAACAACATCAAAATACACCGTATGCCACTGCCCCGTCGTCTCATAGAACTTCGACAGTCCATTCTCTCCCAGCACCTCTTCAACATCACTCCACGTCAGACGTTTCTCGACGTAGCCCGGGCCAATTTCGAAAAGCAACGTATTATACTTGTTATCCGATTTCAGGGTGAATTTCTGCGCTAACAAGCCCGTCGCGGGCTTCTTTCCGACTGTCGAATCAGCGGCTGCGAGGACTGCGAGGATCGTTGCGGGGTCGGGTTGCCAGTTGCAGATCGTGACTGCTAGAGATAGGGTATCGCTGATGGTCCAGGTCATATGATCGATGCCGACGTCGCGCCAGGGGTTGGATGATGAGGAGCCGTGTCCGGCAAGCAGGGAGTTGTTGAATGGTTGTGGGAGGTTGATGGAGAGGTCATTGCCAGTATTGAGCAGATTTGAGGAGGCAGGCTGTGTAGGCGCAGAAGTTGAAGTATGCAAGATTGTGAAAAAGCAGCCCAGACACACGGCAACACGTTGAAGGAAGTGCATATTCAGCTCGGGTGTTGCCTATGACATGAATGACGACTCACGAATAGAATACTACTTTCTTGTTCGGCCTTGGCCTTTATAAAGTGCCAAGTCGCATCTAGAGATCAGATGCGCATTACGCGAAAAGCTTCTTCAAAATAGAGACGTAATCGAATCAAAGATAGAACATGCCGAGCCAATAGATATTGCCGCACCCGGATACGACGGATCTCAGGGACAGCTAGCGACAGAGAGAAGACGGCTTACTTACTGCTCGAATGGCATCATAACATAGCGTTACAACATAGACAGTCTGGCTTGCCACATCCAAGCAAGCGGAACGCTATGTTCCATCTGTACTTTATGTACCGCCGTAGGTCAAGACTCGATATTTCTATACGATCCTGGTCGTCTCGAATAAGTCTCCACACAAGAGCGGCTGCAGGCACGTCCATCCCGAGATAAGATGCCCCTTGCCGTTCTCAGTCTTGGTGCTCTGCATTCTTGAAAGCTTCTTCTTGTTCGCGTCGCCGGATAAAACATCCGGTACGCGACGGGGTCAGCTTATTCACGTCTAAGTTTTCAATCAATATCAACCGGATCTTATTTTGCGACAGCCAGCGGCCACAAAGGTTTACAAACCCTACGCAGGCGACACTGAAGGACCCTCTTCAGATCACAATATCGATACGATAATCCTCGGTCTTTACTGGAAGACACATTGCGAGGCCCTTTCTGTATTGTATGGGAGGATCGCCTTCTTTGCCCACGACGTATATACAGTGAAGTGCGTCCACTTCAGGGATCCACCACTGATCTTTTCGATTGATGATGAGCGCTATGGGGTATCGGTGTTCAATGTCTAGTTAGAGCCATAGGCAGATTGTCGTTGAACCGCAAGCTGTCACTCTCCTTGTCTGGGACATGAGCCCTTGCAGCGAGCGTCTACCGAGATATAGGGTGACTGCCACTTCTCGGGCAGGACGCTTCAGAGGATAAGAGCGGACTCATCGTCTTCACTGCTGTGAAAGAACTAGAGCTAGGCGTTTCGAATCGAGCTGTGAGGTAGACGAGGCAGGCTCAAGATAACAAGAATTCAGTGCATGGAGACAGTCCGAGACTTTGAAAAAAGTGCTGCTCTGTAATAACGGCAAGTACGAAGCATCTTACAGAAAGAACGAAGGTACCGACGATTGGGAGCGCCGCATAATCGAGAGTGCTTGGGTCGGTCCGGAACCATGAAAAGACTACCGGTAAACACGATTCGTTTGGTGGTGAAGGCTTACGACAAGATTAGCTAGGAGCTCATTATCGAGGGAGAGGAAGTGCAATTGAATCATGCTTGCTAGAAGCATTCAAACATTTTGGTTGAGTGGCTCGTTCTGTTCATCCTGGTGTCCCTATCTTTGCTATCCACCGGCTTCAACCTTCGGAATAGACAAATCTCGGCCAGGGTGGACATTAGACCAGCAGGCGCCATGAGACTTCATCACGTTTCGTTACATAACAAGGAAACTGACAGTACCGACCCTACCATCTACAAGCTGAAACCAAGACGATCCACTCTGGGGAGAAAAACTCATGACGTTTGAAGAGATGGCCTCATGAGAGTGAAGATATGACGCTCATGCGGTGTAACGCGAGCTATAGAGCAGGAAATTTAAGCATGAGAACGTATTTGGGAGGCATATACTATGTCTTCGATGGAAGATATCAACGTAAGCCAACGGTGTCAGCAAATGTACGAATGCTACATTGTTCGGTAGCACTTACAATTCGGCAGAAGATGGAGCTCGAAAGGAAAACTGCACAGGGAGCTCCAAGCCATCGGCCAAGAGGTGTGGGAGTGACAGTCCTTGCATAGATTGTCTGATGGGGCGTAGGGAACTATTAGCAAAACGACCTTCCATTCCCGTCTAAGGCTCAGCATCGGCGTTGGTGCTTTCCCAGAGGGTGCAGGAGCGAAGAGAGCATATGGGCTCCGCACTCGCACAGGCTACTGTTGTTGGGGTTCTGAGGTCTGGATTTGGTTGATAGGCTACTGCTTGCTATGATAAAAATGTACAAACATGCGTTTGAGCGATATCGACTGCAACAAGGACTGCTGCGAAGCCAACACAAAACACCCCAAGATTATCAAAAACGCCTCCTATCTATGCGACAAGAAGAACGACGTAAGTAGATAGGCAAAAGCGCGAAGCAATAAGAAAAGAAGAGGAAAGCGAGTTGATCACATACTAAATAGTATATAAGCAACTCAGTCACATCTCTTAATCTTTGCATTCTTGGCACTAGCTCGCCTGTCTCGCAGGCCTCTGCTACTGCTTGTGAATACTATAATAAAAATGTATAAACATGCGTTTGGGCGATATCGGCTGCAACAAGAACTGCTGCGAAGTCAACACAGAATACCTCAAAGTCTCAAAACAAGTTGTTGCCAAAGGTCGAAAGCGTCAAAGAAAGCGCCAAAGGCAGTATCAACGATGACGAAGCAGCAATCTTGAAGAAAGGTTACAAGGGCAACTTCGCAAAAGCGCGAAGCAATGAGAAGAGAAGAGGGAAGCGGGTTGGTCACATACTAAATAGTATGTGGGCAATCCAGCCACACCCCTTAATCTCCGCATCCTTGGCACTAGCCCGCCTGTGGTATGCATATAGCGCAGCACCTTATCTTCTAAGCAGACATTCATCTGAGTGCGCAACGTTGCATGGCCTGGTACACTTTGACCAGCCTTGACACCACTCTACCGCTTGGAGATGTCGTAATTCGAAGTCTTTTAGGCTGGACTTGCAGTTACTTTAGACGGAGTATTGTGTTCACCGAACCCGGCGAACGATATGTGAGATAGCTGATGCAATTCCATTTGTCGGAGCCATCAGTCGACTTAGGATGATTCTCTGAAATTCTATTAGGACTCTCTTTTTGAGATCCAAGTTGTAGACTCGCCAGAGCAAGAAAGCTGCGGGAGGCAAAGAAGAGGAGTAATCTATTCTATTCTATTCCTGATTGATTGATTGATTGATTGATTATTTTATTAAGCACTCGAGTCTTTCCTATTTGGAAATGCTATGCAACTAATAACAATTAATCAATCAGACTTCGCAAGAAGTCTAATTGATTATCTATTTATATCTTCTATATATGCTTTCTAAGTAAAGCAATTTCTTTGAGCACAATTATCTTAGTTCTCGTCTCGTACTTTATGTTGCTAAGTAAGTTTTCGATTCAATACATTTTATTTTGAATGTTCTAGTAGTTCTTTGCAACTAAGACTCGAAATTAATTAATAAATTCGATTTCTTTTATAAATGTAATCGTCTTTTTCAAATTGTAAGAATTAATAAATATAATTTTTAAACTAAACTTTTCTTAAGTCTTTCTTTTCTTTTTTTTCTTTTATAGATTTTGTCTAAGATCGACGTACTTTTTATATATAAATAAAATGTATTTGATTGTTTGTAATGCTTGCTTGCACTAATAATGTTTTGTTTCAATATTAAGCACTATTTGTTAAAATAAAAAGAGACAAAGTTTTATTTTTTTTGCTCTTATCTATATTGCGAATGCGCTAAGATTCTTAATTAAATTATTGTAAAACTTTAATATTAACTTTTTCGAATTTAATTGCAAAGCGTATAATTCTTTATTAATTTTATCTTTGTTTTATAGAATAATTTATTATTATTAAACTTTCTTTGTTAGCATTATTTTTCTTGCACTTCTAAGATAATAAATTAGCTTTATAAACTTTGTTGTTTAATTTGTATTGTATTTTATTAGTTTGTCTTGTCTATTCTTTTTTTGTCTTTATTTTGTTGCTTGTTTGACAACAATATTTGCTATTTTGTTGCTCTTAATATTTATATACGTCGATACTTAATATAACTTAATCTCTATATTTTTTTTGCAAAGAATATCGATAAATTTAATTATACTTTTAACTAGATATTAATCTAAGCTATTATTTAAATTCTTAATTGCTCTAATTGTCGCTTAATTGTTTATATATATAATTACGTAAATCTTGTCTTATTTAAATATATATATTAGTATTGAGATTAAAATAATTTTATATAATTTTGTTAAATATACAATAAATGTTATGTTTAATTCTAGATAAATTTTAATCGATTTATATAATAAAACAATTGTTGTTTCTATCTTTTTATTAATCTTGCTTTTGTCGATATATATTATTAAAGTATCTATTTTTTTAGTAATTTTTTGTGCGTTTCTTTGGCTATCTTCTTGCTTAAACTAATAACAATAATTAATAAAATTTATTATAATAATATAATAATAATATAATAATAATATAATAATCTCTAAATTGTTAATTTTAGTATTTATCTTTCTTTTTAGTTTTTTTATTAATTTTTTTAGTAAATTTATAATTCGATTTTTCTTCTTAGATTTGTCTTTTACTATAATATTGTATGTCGAATTAATAACTATTCTAAGCGTTGTTAAACTTGATATTTAATTCAAACATATAAGTATTAATAAGAAGTATATCTCGATTTATAAAATCGAATATAAGATAACTTTGTAAACTTTAATAATAACTCTTTATATTTTATATTAAATGCTTAATAAATCGTTAACAACGTTTTTTAAATAATTCTTTTTCTTGTAAAACATATATTATATCGAGCAATTGTAAGTTAATTAAGACAAAAATATTATATATATTATTTGTTTTATTCTAATTAATTTGATTTCTTATATCGATTTTGCGAAACTTATTAGAATTTTTATAATTTTAAGTATCTTTATTTTGTTGTTATTAATTTAAGCTTTTCAATTAAGTTTGTTGCCTAATATAATTCCTAGATATTTAATTGCTTTCTTTGATATTACTATTATATTTTTATTAATAATTGTTGTATTACTAATATCTTGTCTCTTTCTTATAATATAATATAATTAATATTTGCTAAAAAAGAACTTAATCTTGTGCATGCGAGCTTACTTCTTATATATATTCTTACATATTTCGATTAATTGTTTGCAATTAACTTTGATATTGTCTTTTTTAATTAACAAAGTTACGTTGTTTACAAAGTTATAAATTACAATATTTTTATTATGTAACTATTTTAACAACAAAATATTATAAAAGAGAAAAAGAATTAACAACAATAATAATTCTTGTAATATATTTATTGTAATATCAACTTTATTTGTCTTATATTTCTTAATTCTAAAAATAATAATTTAATTACTTAAAAAGCTTTCGATTTATTGCACTATATATTTATTTATTTGTTTACTTCGCAAATTATGTAATAGTCTTAAATATAATATATTGTCGAATGTTTCTAATACGTCTATTAATAAAGTTATAACTATCTTATTTTTATTTTATGCTATATATATTCTCTTTATTAGATAATATAATATATGTTTTGTTAAAATAGATTGTCTTACTTTTATGTAAGTACTAGACTAATTGCGTCGAATTAGATTATTAAGTTTGAGTCAAATTTCCAACTCGTTAAGACTCGAATTAAATTAAAATTTTAATATCGAAAAGTCAATTCGAATTACAATGTTAATATTAAGTATTCGAATTAAATTACAATATTAATATTAAGTATCAATTCGAATTCTTAATTCGACTTGTTAAGATATAAAGCGATTTAGTACTAGAATTTGTAAACATAAATTGTGTATTAAATTTTATAATTTTTTTCTTAAAATATTGCATAGTAATGCAATTAAATAATACAAATAACAAGAAGATAATAAAGAAGAAAATTGTTTTGTTCTTGACGCATAGATGTTACGAACCTAGCTCGAAATAGCGTAATATATTAACTATAGCGCAACATGTAGCACGAAGTACGATTGCCTACATGTTCGACAACTTGGCGAACGAACAATGTTCGACATGTTTGACAACGAACAAAGCGAACAATGTTTGCGTTCGACATGTTCGACAACGAGTTAAACGAACAATGTTTAACATGTTTGACAACGAACATAACGAACAAAAAAGATCTTCTTTAGTATATAGATCTTTTAATACGACTTTCTTATAAATTGTATTTAATTTATCTTAAGTTTTAATTTATTGTTACGATTGTTAAAGTTGCAAACTTTTGTTATTAAGTAATTGTTTGCATTGTCTAAAGACGTTTACAAATCTTTTCGATAACATAATTTTTTTTAATATTTTCGTAAAAAGTACTAGCGTAACACTTTGAACATTTTAAGAATATTTATATTAGATCAACGCGCTTCTATCTTGAACACTAGCTTATTAGCATTACGTCGACTATCGAACATAAGAGACGACAAAATTAAGATTAATAAATTCAACGTCTATTATGAAGATCGTATTGGCTTGAAGAACTAACTTATGTAAATAAATATTTATTTTATCTTTTATCTTGTTCTAACGAACAAAAAGACAATTTTCGCATTCACATTTCTTAAAGAAAGAGTTTAGCACTAGCTTAAGTTAAACTTACGCAAATATCTAAAGAATTATGACGAAAATTCTCGTGCGATGTTCACGAACTTCGACAATTTCAAAAGAGAGCTTCGAAGAATCTTTGAAACATTTAACGAGAAACAAATTGCGAAAAGAATAATTTAGCATCTAATTTAACAAATCTTTGCAACAAAATACGCAATAAGATTTTAAAAGTATGTTAATTTTATCAAATAAGACGATGTCGCACTTATGATAATGTTTCGACGAGATTTTAAGAACAATCTTAAGAACGAAATTATGCGCGATGACAAATTTATTAACGATATGTTTGATCTTATTGAAGTAGTTATCGATCTCGACGACAAACTATATGAAAGAGCTATGAAAAAAAAATATAATTAATTTTAAAAAAGGACAAGAATCTTTTTTAAATTAACGATCGAATATTATTTGAGAGAATTTCGTTCTAATTAGAAGTACAATAATCTAGACTATCGTGAATTTACATTTATAGAATTAAACTTTATCTAACAACGTAAAGAAAAGAACTTTAGGAAAAAGCAAGATAACAAATTCTAAAAGACGTGCTATTTATGTGGCAAATCGAGTCACTTCGCAAGAGATTGTCGATCGCGAAACTTAATAAATCGCTAGCAAATCAATGCTATGTTAAAAGAGATACTTGATAGTCAAGACGACATTAAAAAGCAAACCAACATAGAAGCGAACATTCTTAAAACTAGATCGAACGACGACTACTATCTAATAGAGAATTCAAATTAGTTATAAAAAGTTCTAGATAAAACATTATCAAGCAAAGCACTCGCATCTACGCAGGAAGTCAATAAAACACTCAATAAGATTAGAAGAGCGAAACGATCAAGAGCGTTATACTCTTACTTAATAACAAACTTAGATAACAAATATAATTAAAAGAACTTTCACAAATGCTTAGATAACATCACGAAACATCTTGACGCTTTAACTAGCTCATTAAAGAAAAGACAAATTAATTAGATCGTAAACAAATGCGAGAAAACGCTAAAAAACGACGTTATTATAAAAAAGAATATTCTTGACGAAATCGAACAACAACTAAACAATGTTAATTTATCTAAACAAAAGATAAAGAAAGCAAAGAAACATAAGACATTTAGTTGAATTGTTTGTTACAACAACTTATGCTAAACTCACTTAAAAGAAAAGAAAGAAGTTAATTAATTTTCTAGAAAGTCAAAGTTAATAATCTAGCAATAGAAGAAAGCTTAGCGCGAAAAGGCGTTTGAAGCAAAAGTCGCAACATAGAAAAAGAGAAAAGTTCAAATTTCTTAATAAAGAGCATACTAGAGAAATGCAATATGTTAACCCAATAATAGCAACTAAACTTAATAGCATACGCACGATGCTTTATCACACTAGTTAAAATTAATAATCGTTAATTCACTATAATGATTAATTCTAATGCGATAGATAATTTTATAATTAGAGCTCTTGTAAAGAGAAAAGAATATTTTATTCGAAAGAAGTCTAACGTCTACAACCTAGTAATTGTAGATGAAAATCCATTATCTAACAAGAATGAAAAAGTGAACAAAGAAACGAAATTACTATCGATAGCTATTTAGCAACATCACGAGAAACTAATCTTTAATATAGTGAAAATAATTACTTATAATATCGTTTTAGAAATGTCTTGATTAAAGCAACACAATCTAGAAGTTAACTAAAATACACAAGTACTCAAATTCGAACAATATAATTACGCAATTCACATTTAATCTACGCATTAATAACGTTCGATAATAAATAAAAGACAAAGTCGAAACTTGATCGCAAGATGCGAATTTGCATTTTTGAAAAAGAATAATTTAATTAAGTTCGATTTAATAAGCATTAACAAAGATTAACTAAATTACGAAGTTAAAACAAATGAAGAAAATTGCGAATCTTTTAAGAGTCTTGAATTATTTAGTATAGCGAAGAAATCGCTAAAGTACGTATTACGAATATACAACAATTGAAAGCATTTATTTTAAGAAAAGAAAATAGCAAAGATTCTTTCTAAACATTAATCGTAAAATTATGAAATTAGACTTGAACTAAACAAGCAATTTACGTTTGAACTTATATATACTTTATTCAAGAAAAAGCTCGAAGTACTTCGCAAATATCTAGTAGAAAATAAGAAAAAAAAATTTATTAGAAAATTCTAATTATAGATAGAATACTCGATTCTCTTTGTATCTAAGAAGAACGAAACTCTTCGTCTATGTGTCGATTATTGAAAGCTAAATTATATTACGATCAAAAATCGATATTTATTATTCAATATTAGCGAGCTTTAGAATTGACTATTCAAAGTTAAGTACTTTATTAAACTAAATCTACAAGAAGCGTACAACTAGATTAGAATAAAGATAAAGAAGAAGTAAAAGATAGCTTTTTGCACACGATATAAACTATATAAATACACGATAATGTCGTTCGAACTTACGAACGCCTCGACAACGTATTAGAAAATAATTAATGATGCATTACGACAACATCTAGATCGATTTGTTATAGCATACTTGAACGACATCATAATTTACTCAAAAATTTTAAAAGAACATATTAATTATATTTCCAAAGTATTAGAATGTTTAAATAGAAGAAACTTACATTTTAAATCAAAGAAATGCGAATTTCATCGAAAAAAAGTTGATTTTCTTAAATTTGTTATAAGACGATACGAAGTACGCATAAATCTTGAAAAGCTACAAGCAATTAAAGAATGAAAATCATTTATTAATGTTAAAGAAATGCAATTCTTTCTAAATTTTATAAATTATAACAAAAAGTTTATTAAGAGCTACTTCGACAATGCGATATTATTGACGAATTTTACGAAAAAGAATACGTCATAAATATAGAAATTCGCAAAAGAAAAATTATTTTAGAATCTTAAGCTAAAATGCTTAAAGAAACTAGTACTAAAGATGTACGATTTACGATTATCAAGTAGAATTGAAATTGACGCATTAGATCTAATTATCGATGCATACTTTAATTAAGAGCATAAAGACATATAACATTTAATAGCATATTTCTTAAGAAAACTTTTGTTAATCAAATAAAATTACGATGTTTATGACAAAAAATTATTCGCTATGATAGTTTTCTTAAAGTTATAAAGAGTATACATTAAAAAATTGTCAAAACTTACGATTCTTATAAATCATAAAAATCTTGTACACTTTATCACTATTAAACAATTTAATAGAAGACAAATACAATGATTAGAACGACTTGAACAATACAAGTTCAAAATATAGTATACTTTAGACAAAGATAACGATAGAATAGACGCACTTAGTAGAAGAAATGATCATATAGAAACGAAGAAATCGTTTAATTATAGCATACTTAAGATCAACAAAAACGAATTACTATTAATAAACAAGCACGAACTAAATGCTACATTACGAATACTTCAAGACAATACAAAAGAATTTCTAATAAAGAAAGAAAAACTTTAGATATTTATCGACAAGATCGACGAATGTATAAGAGAACATCATAATAAATTATTGCAAGAGCATCTAGAAGTAATTAAAATTCTTTAGCTTTTACGTTAGCATTGTTAGTTCTTACAAATAAGACAAGTTGTTAAGACATACGTTAAACGATGTCTTAATTGTTAGCAAAACAAACATAATACACATGCGAACTATGACGAAATTCAATATTAGAAATTATCTAAATCGTTATAGAATGAAGTTACGATAAACTTTATTATTAAGTTGTTCAAGTTAACGAACTTAGCAACTAGAGACAAATATAATTTAATATTGATAATAATTGACAAACTTATTAAGTACTTATATATTATCGCATGCAAGAAGAAATTCATAGCAAAACAACTAAAATACATTGTGTTAAATCGACTTATACAATATTACAATATACTTAAAAAACTAACTAGTAATAGAGACAAGCTCTTCACGTCTAACTATTGAAAGACATTGATATTAATGTTAGGAACAAGACTTAGAATGTTTATTGTCTATTATCTAATTACGAATAAACAAACAAAGCGAACAAATTAAAGTCTAGAGCAATATCTAAGACACTACGTCAACAATATTTATAGCAATTAAGTATTACTTTTATCTATGACACAATTAACATTAAATGCAAAGATTTCGAATATTACTAAAATAACTTTATTCTTCGCCAATTATAATAGAGAACCCAATCTCTTCGAAGAAGAGCGAAAACATCTATTAGCTCAATTAGTCATCGAAAGAGTAGCGACATTAAAAAAGATACACGACAACATCTTAATGATGCAAGAAAGATCAATCAAGTATTAGAACAAAAAACGAAAAACGACATCTTAACTAAAAGAGAAAAATAAAATTTATCTTTTTACAAAAAATTTTAAGACAAGAAAATTAAGCAAAAAATTAAATTATGTTAAGATCGAATCGTTTCACGTTAAAAAAATCAAGAAATCAATCAATTACGAACTCGACTTATTCAAGAACGTCAAAGTATTTCTAGTATTTTATATCTTATTATTAGAA
>JAABUQ010004785.1_pt1 | contig 22571 bp, 19 predicted proteins | sample 5560001 | NCBI WGS metagenome assembly JAABUQ01 (sample SAMN10711888, study PRJNA513371) | rock metagenome | isolation source: Antarctica rocks | place: Antarctica: Victoria Land, Finger Mt nord | collected 2015-12-18 | reverse complement strand
CTGTCGCTTCGGCCACCACGTCGACCACCGCCCCAACGAGCACTCCAACCACCGTCCCGACGAGCACTCCAACCACCGCCCCGACGAGCACTCCGACCACCGCCCCGACGAGCACTCCGACCGCGAGCCCGACCGCGAGCCCGACCGCGAGCCCGACCGCGAGCCCGACCAGTACTCCGACCAAGGCCCTGGCGCCGGCTCTCAGCCTTTCCCGCACGCAGGCGCCGCCGGATGCCGTGGTGCGCGTGCGCGGCCTGCATTTCAGCGCCGCCAGCCCCGTCACCGTCTCGCTCAACGGCGCCGCCCTTGCCAGCGCGACGACCAACGCGGCCGGCCGCTTCGTGGCGCCGCTCATCGTGCCCAACCTCGCCCCGGGGGCCTACCCGCTCTCCGCCCGCGACGGCCAGGGTCTCAGTTCGTCCGTCACCTTCGTGGTGGTGGCGCGGACGCCCGCCTACCTGCACGTCTATCCCCGCCGCGCCCCGCCCGGCGCCACCATCACCGTCGCCGGCGGCCGTTTCGAGCCCGGCGAGACCGTCGGCGTCAGCTTCCAGGGGGCGTCGGGCCAGGCCGTGACCACCACCGCCACGGCCACGGCCACGGGCACGATCCTGCTCACCGCGACCGTGCCCCAGCTCGCGCCCGGCGTCTACGACATCACGGCGCGGGGCGCCAGCAGCGGACAAGCGGCCAGCGCGCCGCTGCAGGTGATCGCGCTGTCCGCGCCGCGGCTGCGCCTCTCGCGCTATGATGCGCTGCCGGGGACGCTCGTCGACGTGTCCGGGCGTGACTTCGGCGCCGCCGAGCCGCTCACGCTGACCCTGGGCGCGACCCCGCTCACCACGACCGTGGCCGACGCCACGGGCGCGTTCACCACCTCGTTCACCGTGCCCGCGCTAGCCAGCGGCCCCTATGCGCTGACCGTGGCCGGCCCCGCTGGCGCGCCCAGCGCCGCCGCGACGTTCACCGTGCTGGCCGCGCCCGCGCCGCGCCTGATCGTCTCGCGCCTGGCCGCCCCGCCCTTCGCCTCGGTCGTCGTGCTGGGCCGTGGCTTCGGCCTCACCGAGACCGTTGGGCTCTCGCTGGGCGCGACCGCGGTGGCCACGGCCACCACCAACACCCGCGGCGCCTTCGCGACGCGCTTCACCGTGCCGCGCCTGGCGCCGGGCCTGACCACGCTCAAGGCGCTCGGCGCCACCAGCGGCATCTCGGTCTCGGTCCCGTTCCGGGTCTACGCCCTGCACCGGCCCGCGTTCGGCCTCTCGCGCCGCTACGCCGTGGCCGGCGCCGCCATCACCGCGCAGGGCGCGTACTTCGCGCCGTCCGAGCCCATCAGCATCACCATCGGCGCCACGTCGGGGATCACGACTGTGGCCACGACGACGAGCTCGGTGCGCGGGACCTTCGGCGTCACCTTTACCGTGCCGGATGTCGCGCCGGGCGCGTACCTCGTGGCGGCCCAGGGCCTCAGCAGCGGTATCACTGCCACCTACGGACTGCGGGTGGTCCCTCCCGCCGCTCCGGCGCTGCGGCTGGCCCGTCACACCGGCCTCGCGGGGACCATCGTCCCGGCGCGCGGCTACCATTTCGGCGCCCACGAGACCGTCACGCTCTCCTTCAGCACGACCGTGGCGGCCACGGCCACGACCTCGGCCCGCGGGTCGTTCTACGCGCGTTTCACCGTCCCGCCGGTGTCCAGGGGGACCTACGCGGTCACGGCCGTGGGCGGGACCAGCGGCCTGACGGCCACCTCGTTCTTCGTGGTCCGCCCGGCGCCCTACGGCGTGCTGAGCGGGACCGTCACGGGCAGCGATAGTCCGGTCGGGCTGGCCGGGGCCATCGTGCATGCCGTGCAGCAGGGGACCGGGCGCGGCGCCACCACGATCACGGACGCCTCCGGCGCCTATCGGCTGCGGCTGCGCACGGGCTACTGGTACGTCGACGCCACGGTGCGCGACGGCGTCCACCTGCGCCTGCCCCCCGTGCTGATCTTCGTCGGCGCCTCGGCGGTCACGATTCATAACTTTGTGCTCCCATTGGCCCCGGCGTTGCTGGAGGGCTCGGTGTTTGGGCCGCCGTCGACGGCGATCATCGTCACGGCCCACTCGGCGACCGACGCCAGCCAGGTGGTGGTGACCACCGACGCCAATGGCCACGCCACCTATACCCTGGGCGTCCGCATCGGCCTGTGGCATATCTACGCCGCGCTGCCCGCGGGCACGCGCGACGCCTACGACCCGCCGCACAGCCGCGCCGTGGCGGTTACGCGCGTGGGCACGTCGGCCGCCCCCCTCGTCTACAACACAAACACCACGCTGACCTTCATCGCCGCGCCCTACACCATCACCGTGACCGTGCGGGACAGCGCCGGCGCGCCCGTCACCTCGACCGTGTTCGTCGTCGCGACCTCGCCCGCCTACCCCAACGGCGAGGTCGGGGTAGGCACGGCCGTCAACGCGAACGGCGTGTACACCCTGCACGTGGGCGGCGGCGACTGGGAGGTCCGCGTCTACCGCCGCGACGGCCCATCCCCGCTGGGCCAGCGCCTGATCGTCAATGCGGCCAACCCCTACGTCTCGCTGAGCTTCACGCTGCAGGCCGCGCCCGACACTATCAGCGGCGTCGTCTACGACGCCAACGGCCAGCCCATCATGGGCGCGGTGGTGCGCGCGGCGGCGGACGGCGAGTACGTCAGCGTGCGCAGCGGCGCCGGCGGCGCCTATACCCTGCGCGTATTCCCCGCCACCTGGGAGGTGCTGGCCTTCGCCCCGCAGCTGGGCCTCGTAGGGCGGGCCGAGGTGGCCGTCGCGGTCGGGTCGAACCCCACGCAGGATTTCGCTGCTCCTCAGACGTACCGCGTCGGCGGGACCGTGCGCGTGGGCAGCGGCCCGCTGGCCTTCGCCACCCTGCGCGCCTACGCCGTCAACGCCCGCAACAGCGCCCAGACGGCGCTCGACGGGACCTATAGCATGCTGCTGCCGGCGGCCAGCTACACCATGCGCGGCTACGCCGTGCAGGCCGGCGCGCTGGGCGACGACTTCTTTAGCGTCTCGCACGACGTTTTCGACCAGGACTGGACCCTGCCCGCGCAGGGCATGGTCCAGGTGACGATCGCGGTCGGCGGCGTTCAGGTCAAAGACCTGACGGGGACGGCGGCGCGCGTCAGCGCCTGGGACCCCTACACGGGCTACTGGAACGCCACCTCGGACGCCATCTCCGGCGCCTACGCGCTGCCGCTGATCGCCGGCGTCTACACCGTGCGCGTCGGCGTCCCCGGCCAGGGACAGCTGGAACGGCGCAACGTGCGCGTCACGCCCAACGGCGCGCTCGACGTGGCCTTCGACTTCACCAGGGTCGGTACGGTGCAAGGCACGGTCGAGGATACCACGGGGGCGCCCATTCCCGGCGCGGCCGTGTTCCTGCGGCGCGGCGACATCGACGTGCGCACCATCACCGACATGCACGGCTACTACAACCTGCAGGTGCAGTCCGGCCGTACCTACATCCTGGAGGCCGAGCAGCCGGGCTACGTGCTGCGCGACATCAAGCGGGTATATGTGGTAGCCGGGGCGACGCGCACGGTCAACCTGACCCTGGCCGCGGCGTCGAATGGGGTCAGCGGCGACGCGCTGGTGGCGGGGACGAATAGCGCCCCGGCCGTCTACGCCTGGATCTGGGCCACCACCCGTCACGGCGGCTACGCCCAGACGCACGCCGACGGCTTCGGCAATTGGTCGCTGCGCCTGACCCCCGGCCGCTGGGCGGTGCGCGCCCGCTTCGACGGCTTCGCCACGGCCCGGCCCGTCATCGTCGACGTGTCCGCCGCCGGCCGCGTCACGGGCGTCCACCTCTTGCTGACGGCCATCCCGCGGTACGTGGCCCCGCTGCCGGCCGCCGCCGTGTTCCAGCCCGGCCTGGGTGTGAGCGTGGGCACGCCGGACAACGCGGCCGAGGTGATCGTCCCGGCCAACGTGGCCGGGCAGGGCAGCGCCACCTACAGCATCGACGTGCGCGAGACGAGCAACGTCCCCGACGCGGCCAACGGCGCGCCGCTGGGCGGCCGCGGCGTCGAGATCGCCGTGGCCGACGGCAGCGGCAACCCGCTGCCGCAACTCGACGGCGCCATGACGGTCAACCTGACCTACCGGCCGGCCGACCTGCCGGCGGGCGTCTCGCCGTCCGCGCTGACGGTGGGCTACCTGGACACGGCCACGGGGACCTGGCAGCCGCTGCCGTGCACGGTCGACCTGGCCTCGCACACCGTCAGCGTCAGCACGGATCAGCTCGGGACCTTCGCCCTGCTGCTGCCGCGGTAGGACCTGTCGGTCGGCCATGTCCGCACCGAGCGGATCGGCGGGGCGGGAGGACAAGCCATGATGGCTCGCCCTCCCGCCCCGCGGCGTTTTGACGTGGATGCGGTTCCCAACCGCTACCAGCGTCGGCCAAGCCAGAGGGCCTGTGAATTGTCGGCCTGGGAGCGCGGGCGCTCGCTGCGCTGCCCGCGTTGGACCCGGAACGGCCGGAAGCCCGCGCTCCCAGAGATGACTCCCGTCGCCGCACCGGCGACTTTTCACGGACCGTAGGCCAAGCTGGCCAGGGGCGGCGCACTTCAGCGTGGCGGATGCACAGCTACGTGCGTCCGGCAATATAGATGCACGATGCGTCAAGCCGACGATAAGCATGGCGAATGGGTCGTCGCGCCGCGCCGGTCAGCCGCCCATGATCGGCACGGGCGGCATCGTGACACGGGGGGACGCCGTGGGGGCGCGGCAAGGAAACGCCGCGTCTGGCAACGCGCTATGGCCAGCTAGTCTCCGTGGGCGGCGTGACCAGGACTTCCTGCAGGGCCGAGTTGGCGGGCATGCCGACAGCGTAGACGATGACGTCGGCGACGTTAGCCGGGTCTTGCAGGTTGGCCTCGTCGGGCATGGGGATGCCCTGCTCCACGAAGCGGTCGAAGAAGTGCGTGCGCATGCCGCCGGGGATGACCGTGGTCACGCGGATGTTGCGTGGCCGGCCCTCCACGCCCAGCGCCCGCCCGAATGCGACCAAACCTGTCTTGGAGGCGTGGTAGGCCGACGCATTGGCCCACATGCGTAGCGCCGCCGTGGAGGCCACGTTGATGACGTGCCCGCCGCCCTGGCGGCTCATGTGCGGCCAGGCCGCCTTGGCCGTCAGGAACGGCCCGCGCAGGTTGACTCCGATCACCTGATCCCACTGCGCCACGGTCATCTCCTCGACCGAGACGGTGTGGTCGGTCGCGGCGTTGTTGACCACCACGTCGAGCCGTCCGTAGCGCTCCACGATCCTGTCCACACCACCGAAGACGTCCTCTTCCTTACTGACGTCACAGCGCAGCGCCAGGCTCCGCTCACCGTCCTCGGACAGCGACCGGCTGACCCGCTCCGCTCCCTCCAGGTTCAGGTCGGCGCAGGCGACGATGCACCCCTCCCGCGCAAAGGCCCGCGCCGTCGCCTCTCCCAATCCGCTCCCGGCCCCGGTCACCAGGACAACCTTGCCCGTCAGATCCGTCCGTGCCATGTATCCCTCCTCAGTTGTCAGTTGTCAGTTGTCAGTAGTCAGTAGTCAGTAGTCAGTAGTCAGTAGTCAGTAGTCAGTAGTCAGTAGTCAGTAGTCAGTAGTCAGTAGTCAGTAGTCAGTAGTCAGTAGCCATGGGTACGAGTTGCCAGACATGCGGTAGCCCTTCTGGCAACTGGCTACTGACAACTGACAACTCGTTCGTACTCGCGGATCAACTCCGCGAACAATTCGGTCGCGTTGCGGCCGCGATCGGCCACGTTGGTTGGTAGGCCGAGATGGTACGTGCCGCTGGGCAGGATGCCGCAGCCGCCGTAGGTCCGCACCAACAGGAACTGCACCACCACCTCCTCGCCGGCATGTTCGGGGGGCAGGCGGTTCCACCACGAGAAGCCGCCCACCGACAGCAGCTTGGCGCGGTCATAGAGCACGTTGGCCCCCCCGACCCAGGCCACCTTGTAGCGCACGGCCTCCTGGGGCGATCGCGGGTCGGCCACCAACCGTTGCTCGAGGTGCAGCGGGTTGGCCGCGTTGTTGACCAGGTGCCGATCCCAGACCAACTCCAGGTTGTCCGGCGCGAACGGCTCCGGCCGCACCGGCCCCTCCCACAGCTCGATGCCCTGCTGGTGCGGACGCACGTCGCGCAGGTAGTCCAGGCCCGTGGCCGCGCAGCCGACGAAGCCACAACCCTCCTGCCGGATCACCCGCAGCATGCGCTCCAGCACCGGCGGGTCGAGCAGCACGTCGTCGTCCAGGTAGTGCGCGTAGGGCGCACTGCTCTGCTCCAGCAGGAACTGCCGCTGCTCGGCCATGCCATGCCTCTCGACGCGGCGATGGAGCCCCACGCGATGGCCGCGCCACTCCAGTGCGCGCACCGCCGTCATGATCTCGACATCGTCGAGGTAGGTCTCGGCGGCGGGCGTCTGGTCGGCCACCACCACGTCGAAGTCGCGCGCGGTCTGGCCCAAGAGGCTCGTCAGCACCATCGCCAACCCCGTCTTGCGTCGGTAGGTAGGGATCAGCACGTCGACCATCGCCATGGATAGGCTCCTCCTTTCGTTGCCCGTTGCCCGTTGCCCGTTGCCCGTTGCCCGTTGCCCGTTGCCGGCCAGCTTCCGTCCCACACCCGACCGCAGTCGGCCGTGGTTTGCCATGCGACCGCAGTCGCAGGCTTTGGCTAACCAGGTATAGCAGAGCTTGGTACCGCCAAAGACGCGTCTGCGTGGGCGGACACGAGTTCCTGATACAACGCGGCGGTTCGCTCGGCCACCACCGGCCAGGTGAAGTACCGCTCCACGCGCGTCCGCGCCGCCCGCCCGAAGGCGTCGCGCATGGCCGCATCCGTCAGCAGTTCGCGCAGCCGCGCCGCCAACGCGCCGGGATCGCGCGGCGGGACCAGGAATCCGGTCTGCCCGTCGGCGATGGTGTAGGTCAGCCCGCCGACGGCCGAGCCGACGATGGGCCGACCGCAGGCCATAGCCTCCAAGGGCGTCAGTCCGAAGGGCTCGTACCAGGGCGTCGAGACGGCCACGTCGCTCACGCAATAGTAGTAGCGCAACACGTCGGGCTGACGCTGGCCCACGAAGAGCACGCGGTCCCGGATGCCCAACTCCTCCGCCAGCCGCTGCAGTTCGCCGGTTTCGCCGGCCGCATCCGGCCCCGGGTTCGGCGCGTCGCCACCGACCAGCAGCAACCGCGCGCGGGACGCCCCATCGTCGCCGCCCGCCAGCAACGCCATGGCCCGTACCACGTTGCGCACGTCCTTGCGCGGCAGCATCCGCCCCACGTAGACGACGACCGGGCCATCACCGTCCAACCCAATCCTGGCGCGCGCCTCGTCGCGCGGCACGGGACGGTAGCGCTCACCGTCGACGCCGGACGGGATTAGGGCCACGCGCGACGGGTCCGCGCCGTAGTCGTCGACCAGCTCGTCGCGCTCACTGGGACACTGCGCGATCAGCCGGTCGGCCGCGCGCACCACCGCCCGCTCCACCTCCACGCGCTCGGACGCGCTGGTGTCCGCGTCGCCTTGATGACGCCTCTTGGTCAGGCCCATGGCATGGAATATCTGGATCACGGGCGCCCTCAGTCGGCAGCTCAGCCGCGTCGCCACGTGGCCGGACATCCAGAAGTTGCCGTGCAGCAGGTCGTAGCACGCGCCGTCGTCGCGCATGAAGCCGAGGATCGACCGCTCGAATTGCGGCATATAGGGCCACACGGCGTCCTTGGGCAGCGCCTCGGGCGGACCGGCCGCCACGTTGATGATGCGCACGCCGGGGGCCCAGTCGACGACACGCGGCGATTCCGCGTCGTCTCTCCGCGTGAAGACATCGACGGAGTAGCCCAGCGCGCCCAGGCCGCGGCTCACCTCGTCCACGTAGACGTTCTGCCCGCCGGCGTCCGCGCCGCCGAGGCGAGCAGCAGGGCTGGCGTGCTCGCTGAGCATCGCCACGCGCAACGGTCGCTCCGTCGTCATCAGACCTCCTTCCTTGTTGAGTGATTAGTGACGAGTGGTTAGTGACTAGAAATACCGGCCACTGATCACTGCCGCGAATGCGGCGTTCCAGTCCTGGATAAAGCGGTCCAGGCCGAAGCGGTCGTGGGCGAGGGCACGCGCGTTGTCGCCCATGCGCCGCGCCTCGGCCGGGTCGTCGAGCAGCCGTCGCATCCCCTTCAGCAGGTAGTCGGGATCACACGAGACGTAGCCGTGCACGCCGTCCTCGATCACCGTCGGTAACTCGGTCGTGGCCAGGGCCACCACGGGCATCCCTATGGTGAGGCCCTCGACCACGGCCAGGGGTAGGCTGGTATAGCGCATGGGGCTGAACAGGAAACGGTAGGCCGCGACGCAACGGTGCAGGTCGCGGTAGGGGATATCGCCCAACCCGCCGAACTCCTCGGTCCCCATGCCGACCGCGTCGAGCGGTACCCCGTCGCGGTCACGCGCTTGCAGAAAGAGATCATAGCCCGCGATGCGCGGACGGCGCTGCATGCCGTTGGTCACGGTGATCCCGCGCGCCACCTCGCCGCCGTAGCGCAGACCGGGGGCGATGGCGACGCTGTGCTCGATCACGCGCGTGGGCGCGACGCCGTTGTCCCACATCAACCGGTTGTAGTGCGTGACGTGCGCCAACAAGATGTGCGGGTCGTCAGCTACCGGATGGCACGACTCCACCGCGTGGGGCTTGGGCGTGTTGTGCTCCAGGTAGATGCGCGGCAGCGCCCGCTGCGCCTCGCTCAAAATCTCCGGCCCGTCGACCAGCAGGTTCTTGGGCGTCTGGTAGATGACCAGATCGAGCGCCAAATCCTTGGCCTCATCGACCGGGACCTCGCGTACATAGTCCGGCAGATCGAACGTCCGGCCCCGTCCGCCGTAACCCTCGGGCCGGCCGGGACGCACGGGCAGATACCAATCGTGCTCGACCCGCGCCAGGGTGTTCAAGTAGCTGCCGTGGATGTGCCACATCAAGATCTTCAGGCGCTGCATTGGTCGGTCACTCCCTTCTCCAGCAAGTCCCGCGCCACCACGACGACCCTTGCGGGCTCGAGCAAGTTCAGGCAGCGGTGGTCGATGGGGCACTCCCAGTACGAGCAGGGACTGCACGCCACCGCGTGGCGCACGATGGGGTGCCTGCGGCGGTCGAGCGGCGCCCAGCGCAGCGGATCGGCCGGCCCGAACACGCGCACCGTCGGCGTGCCAACCGCCTCGGCCAGGTGAGCCGGCCCCGTGTCGTTGCCGATGAAGAGGTCCATCCGCGCCAACACTGCGGCCAGTCCGCCCAACGACGTACAGGCCGCCAGATCAAGGACCCTCACCCCCGCCCCCGCCCCCTCTCCCACGGTAGAGAGAGGGGGTCGGGGAGTGAGGGGTAGCGCCTCCGCTACCTGCCGCGCGGTCTCCACTTCCTCCGCGCTGCCCGTCAAGACGATGCGCGCGCCATGGTCGCGGATCAGGTGGTCGGCCACGGCCGCGAAGCGATCGGGCGGCCAGCGGCGGGCGGGCGAGCGGGCGCCGGGGTGCAGCGCCACCCACGGCCCATCTTTTGGCCCCAACGGAGCGAGTAGCCCCGCCGCCTCGGCGCGGTCGGCCTCCCCAAGCGGGAACTCGAGCTCGCCGCCAAGGTCCGGGCAACCGAGCAGCCGTGCCAACCCCAGGCAACGCATGACCTCCGGCAGGTCGTCCGAATACGGCGCGGCCGGCTCAAGGCCGTCCGGAGGACACGGCCCAGCGTAGTAGCCGGCGGTGACGCGCGCGCCGAGGTCCAGGGCGAACGGGTTGCTGTCGCCGCCGCTGCCATGCATCTGCACCACCAGATCGTACCCGTAGGCGCGCTGCGCGGCCAGAAAACAGGCCGTTCTCTCCGCGTCGTAGGGCGCCTCGGCAATGCCCGGGTAGCCGGGAAACGGGACGAAGCGGTCCACGTAGTCCCTGTAGCGCCGGGCGAAAGCCTCCGCCCAGGGCAGGCCGATCAGGGTGATCTCGGCTTGTGGGAAGCCCGCCCGCAGGGCGCGCAACGCCGGTATCGCCACCAGCATGTCGCCCAGTTGCAGCATGCGCACGACCGCGATGCGCCGGGGCGTGAAAGCGAGGGTCGTCATACCGTTCCCACCGCCGACGCGACGCCCTTGGCCGCGCCCCGATCCGAACCGGACTCTCCCGACAACAGGGACAGCGCCGCGTCGACGACTTCGCGCGGGTCGATGTCCAGACAGGGCAGACCGATGGGGCACTCGAACAGGTAGCAGGGGTGACACGGCGTGGGCCGGCGCAAAAGCACGTGCGGCGTCGAGCGCGGTCCCCACTGTGACTCCAGATCCGTGCCCGAGAACAGCGCCACCAGCGGCGTGCCCAGCGCATCGGCCAGGTGCAGCGGGAGGGTATCGTTGCAGACGACCAGCGCGGCGCGCTCGATTAACGCGGCGTACTGCCCGAGGTCGGTCGCGTCGAGCAGCGCCCGCGCGGCGGGCGCCTGCTCCAGCACGGCGGACACCAGGCCCTCTTCGCGCGCCACCCCGGTCACCAGCACGGGCCAGCCGCGCTCCGTCAGCAGACGAGCGATCTCCCCGAACCGCTCCGCCGGGTAGCGGCGCGCGGCCGCGCTGGCGCCGGGGTGCGCCAGCACGAACGGCCGCTCCGGGTCAAGACTCGCCGTCCGCAGGAGTCGTGTGGCCGTCGAGCGGGCGTCCGCCGGGATGGCCGCCACGAGCCGTCGCTCGCGCGCCTCAAAGCCCAGGGACTCGACCAGCCGCAGGTTGCGCTCGACCTGGTGCATACCGTCGGGCGCCCCGCGCAACTCAGTTGAGAGCGCGCTGCCGCCGAACTCTTTGGACTCGCCCGCGCGCAGGGGGATGCCCGCCAGATAGCACACGTAGCCGGGGACGTGGGGCGTCTGGCTGAACGAGGTGAAGATCAGCGCGGCGTCGAACCCGCGCTCGGCCAGCAGGGCGATCAACTCCTGCTCGCGACCGGGATCGAAGGCCATCTTGTGACCCACGTCCTGCCAGACCGGCCGCCAGGTGATGACGTCGTCGATCCACGGCAGCAGCGCCGCCATGGCCGACCCTCCCGGCGTCGCCAGCAGGGTCAGCCGGGCCTGCGGCGACGTCTCTTTAACCGCCCGCAGGGCCGGCCCCAGCATCAGCACGTCGCCCAGGTTGTCCAGGCGCACGGCCAGGATGTTGCGCGCGGTGAGGAAGCTATCGGCCATCAGCTATTGGTCGCCGGCCGCGCCGACGCCTCCGTGCCCGGATTGTCCTGCCGGCTTCCGACGCGCGGCGGGTCGGACACGCTAGCAGCGTCATCCTCGTTGCCGAGGGGCAGCATCCGAGTGCTTTCGTCCAACAACTGGCGCGCCGCGTCCACCACGTCCTCCGGGCTGACCAGGGTCAGGCATTCATGATTGTAGGGACAGGTGCGCTTGTAGCAGATGCGACAGGATACCTCGTGGTAAAGCTGGCGGTGCGGCACGCGCCAGGGTCCCCACTGTTCCGGCGGATTGGTCAATGCAAACAGGGCGACCACCGGCGTCTTGACCGCGGCCGAGACGTGCATGGGGCCGGTGTTGTTCGTGATGGTGAGGTCGGCCCGCTCGATCAGCGCGCAGAACTCGTCGAAGGGCAGCGTGCCGGCCATGCCCAGCACCCTGTCCCGGTGCGGCTCCCGCACGCACCCGCGCACGCGCTCGGCCAATTCTCGCTCGGCGGCGGCGCCGGTCACGACCACGGTCGCGCCCATCCGCTCGACCAGCAGGTCAACCACCCGGCCAAACATCTCCCAGGGATAGGTGCGCGCCGGCATGCTGCACCCCGGATGCACGACGATCAACGGGCGGCCCTCACCCCCCGCCCATGCGGATTGGGCTGTCGGCTCCGCAGAGCCGACAGCCCAACCGGCTCTCCCTGCCGCGGGAGAGGGGAGTTGTTGCGTCAGGCGAACGCGCGCGTCGTCCGGAACCTTCAGCACCAGGTCGTCCGCAACGGTACCCAGCCCGATGGCGCCGACGAGGTCCAGCCCGCGCTCGACCTCGTGCATCATATGCTCCGGGTGCTTGTGGCGCGTGGTCAGCAACGAGCCGGGTCCATCGATCGAGGCGGCCAGCCGCAACGGAATGCCGGCCATGTAGCAGAGATAGGCCGCTGGCAGCGAGCTCTGGCGGAACGACGTAAAGATGATCGCGCCGTCGAAGCGGCCCGCGGCCACCGTCTCGACCATGGCGCGCTCGCGGTCGGTGTCCTGCGGCAGTTGCGACCAGGGGTCCATCCAGGGCGCCTGGTAGACGATCACGTCGTCCACGTACGGGTTGAGCCGGCCCACCTGAGCCCCGACGGGGCTGGCAAGCAGCGTGAGCGAGGCCCGGAGCAGCGACTCTTTGATCGCCCGCAACGCCGGCGACGTCACCAGAACATCTCCCAGGTTGTCCAGGCGCACGGCCAGCACCCGACGCGCGTCGCGCCAGCGCGGATCGATGCCCTCCATCACCCACCAGCTTTCAGGCGCCTACCGGCAGGCAATAGCGGGCTGTCTGACTCGCCAGCGGTTAGGGGTAGAACAGTGGAGCCCGGCGTATCGGCGACGGCCTGGCGGCCAATGGCCAACAGCCGATCGCTATCGACCGACGGCTGGCCGCTCGCCAGCGGCAGGATGACGATGCAACCGCCGACCGCGCGGACGGCCTCCGCCTCCGGTAGCGCCTCGTCCGCGTACTCGCCGCCTTTGACATGGATATGCGGGCGCAACGCCCGAATGGTCTCGGCCGGGGTGGCATCGTCGAAGAGGACGGCATGGTCGACCGGATCGAGCGCCGCGATCAAAGCCAGACGGTCTCGCTGATCATTGAGCGGCGCCGCCTGGCCCTTGAGACAGGCCGCGCCGCGGTCGGTATTCACGCCGACCACCAACACGTCGCCCAGAGCCCTGGCCTGGCGCAAAAAACCGATGTGGCCGGCGTTGAGGATATCGAAGACGCCGTTGGTGAAGACGACCGTGCGCCCGGCCGCGCGCGCGCCCGCCAGTCGCTCCGCCAACCGGGCAATCGCCCCCTCCATCGTCTCGCCTTCGTCGTCGCGGGCATCCGGCGCCGCCGGCGCGCGGCGGCCGGCGCTATGGTCGCGCAGGCTGGCCCGGCGCAGCAACTCGTGGTGCGAGACCACAGCCGTCCACCGCTTGGTCACGGCGATCCCCGCCGCGTCGACGCCCAGGCGCGCAGCCATGGCCGCGTCCGCCCCGCTACCCAGCGCCAGGGCCATGGCGGCGGCGAACGAGTCCCCGGCGCCCACGTCATTGGCATGCGTCGCCGGATGGGCCGGCACGTGGAGAGGCGGCGTATCGCGGTCCATCAGCAGCACGCCTTGGGCGCCAAGCGTGATCGCCACGCGCGCGCAGTCGAGTTGCGCGAGTAAGCGCCGGCCCACCTCTTCCATATGCGGCAGGCGCACATCCGTCCGCAAAGGAGGCGCGTGCCGATCCCCTGACCACTCGGTGGCGGCAAGCTGCGCCTCCAGGTGATTCGGCGTCACCACCGTGGCGCTGGCGCGGCGGAACCGCTGCAACTCCTTGGAATCGATCAACAGCGGGCACTCCGCCTCGCGCGCCGCGCGCAACTCGCGCAGCCGCGCGATCATCGCATCCGACACCGCGCCATAGCCGTAGTCCGACACCACCACCAGGTCGCAGCGGGGGAAGACGCGGCCCAATGTCGCCAACAGCCTGCGCTCGGCCCGCGTTCGCCGCGGCCCGCGAGCGCCCCCTTCGTCGAAGCGCACCACGTACTGGCCGTCCGCCAGCACGCGCAACTTATGGAGCGTCTCCGCCGCCTCGTCCTCCACCAACCAGCGGTCGTCGATCTCCAGCGAGCGCAGCGTCGCGCGCAGCAGGCCGCCGGCGGGGTCGTTGCCCACGACGCCCAGGAGGAGCACGTCCGCGCCAAGCGCTGTGAGGTTCGCGGCGGTGTTGGCGGCCCCGCCCGGCAGACGCTGCTCGCCCGTCTTGCGCACGACAGGCACCGGTCCCTCGCTGCACAGGCGCGCCGCGGTCCCTTCGAGATAGCTGTCGAGCATGACGTCGCCGATGACCAGGACGCGCCGGCCGCGGAAGCCGCGCACGATCTCGACGGCGCTATCCATTACTGCTCCTGTTACTGTCACCTCACTCCTCCGGACCGACTCGTCACCGCGCTGCCCTCGGCGTGGAGGCGAACACACTCACCCGCTCGCAGCGGGCGATGAGATCCAGGGCTTGCGCGGTCGTCGGCGCCATGTAGCCCGGCCGATCGGGCGCCGCGTGTTCGCTGTCCACGGCCTCGTCCGCCGCGCCGTCGCCCGCCACCAACACCGTGCGGCAACCGGCCCGACGCCCGGCTTCGGCGTCAGCCGCCGTGTCGCCGACCATCCACGACCGTGCCGGGTCGAGGCGCAACTCGTCCGCCGCGCGCAGGATCATCCCCGGCTCCGGCTTGCGACAGTGGCAGCGCACCGCCAACTCCGTTATCACCCCGTCCGGGTGGTGCGGGCAGTCGTAGATAGCGTCCAGGGTCACGCCACGCGCGGCCAACTCCGCGCGCAAGTGCCGGTGCAGGCCGTCGAGCGTCGCGCGGTCAACGAGGCCGCGCGCCACCGCCGACTGGTTAGTGACGACCACCAACAGGAAGCCGCACTCTCGCAAGAGGCGCAGGCGCGGAGCGATGTCCTCGAAGAGACGCAGATGCTCGGTCCGCGACGGGTAGTGATAGGCATGGACTAACGTCCCGTCGCGGTCGAGAAAGATAGCCCGCCCGCGGCTGTCGTCCGCCCGCGGCCTCATAGCGTTCGCCCGTCGAGCACGCCCCGCCGCGCGATGCCGGCGATGCTCTCACCCTCCCCAGATGGGCCTTGCACGGCGGCGCTGAGCGTCGACTCGACGATGTCGCAGAGCACATGCGTCACGACGACGTGCGCCTCCTGTACGGCAGCGGCATCGCCGTCGCCCGCCTCCACCACGACATCGGCCAGACGATGCAGACGACACCCTCCCGTTCCGGTCACCGCCATGACGCGCACGCCGCGCTGGCGACCCAGATGGGCCGCCCGTACGACGTTCTCCGACTCTCCACTGGTGCTGAACAGCAGCAACACGTCGCCGGGACAGGCCAGCGCGGCAACCTGCCGCGCAAACACGTCGGCGTAGCCGTAGTCGTTGGCGATGGCGGTCAGAACGGCCGTATCCGCCGTCAGGGCGATCACGGCGTACGGCTCGCGCTCGCGCTTGAACCGCCCGACCAGTTCCGCGGCAAAGTGCTGCGCCTCGGCGGCGCTCCCGCCGTTTCCGGCGATCAACACCTTATGACCCGTCCGCAACGCCTCGACCAGCGTGGCAGCCGCCGCGGCAAGCGCATCGGGCCGCGCGCTCAACGCCGCCAGCGCCCGCTCCAACCCGTCGCGGCGCTCCGTCAGGACGCCGACAACAGCCTCCCGGACATCCGATGGCGCGGCGAGGGATGGATCATGCGCGCCTGCTGCGGCTACGCGCGTGACGGCGGGGTCCGCCGGCAGCCAGGCAGCCGCCAGGGTGGTCGTCGCGGGCTGATGCGCCATAGCCTCTACCTCTCACTTTTCGCCAGGGAATGCTCGCGCTCTGACCACCGCGTGAGGGCAACGGTGACGTACAGATGAATGGTAGAGGGTAGCGAGGCGGAGATCATTGGGCAAATGCTCAATAGATTCGCGTCGGCCATCCGTGTTCTCTGTGCAGATGCACAATTACGTTCTACTGTAAGGTAGGGCTGAGCGACCGCAAGAGGAGAGCAACGCGGATCTGCACCCCGTCGTCGAAGCGGCGCGGGTCCAGCCCGGTCAGCGACGTGATTTTGTCCAGCCGGTAGCTCAGTGTATTGCGGTGGATGGCCAGGTGGTGCGCCGTGAGCGACGGCGCGCAGTTGGCGGCAAAGAACGCGGCCAGGGTCGCAAGCAAGTCCGGTTCTTGGTCCAGCGGACTGAGCAGATGCGTGGCAAGCTCGACCTTGGTGCGTTCGTCGGACACGCCCACGAAGGCGGCAAGGCCCAGGCTATCGAGACAGTGGACGCCACTGGGGCCATGGAAGCGCCGCCCTAGCGACAGTGCGGCGCGCGCATCCTGGTACGAGCGGGCCAGTTCCTGCACGCCGGGATGATACCGTCCGATCCCGATGCCGATGGCCGCGCCCGCCTCGTGCTCCAACCGCGCCCGTAAAGCCGCGCCGGCGCGCTTGAGCGCCGCCAGGTTGGCCCACGAGGCGCTGGACCCCACCAGGCTGTCCGTCCCATCCGTCCACGCGGCAAGGTCCTGCGTACTACTGGCCTTGAGCACGGCGACCTCGCCGTCGCCGATATAGGCGCAAATGGTGTCGTCGGGCAGATTAAAGAAACCGACCACGCTGGCGATGACCAACTGCGCCCGTCGATAGGCGCGCGGATCGCTCTGTTGGCCGCCATCGCCGGCCTCGACACGCCGCTGGTCCGGCTGCAAGATGTAGGCGGAGGCGTCGATCAGGATGACCGCGCGCGGGCGCGTCAGGTCCATGCCCAGGATGGTAGCCTCGCGCAAGATGTCCGCTTCGTCCGCGCCGGGTCCGCGCAGCAAGTCGTGGATAAACTTGTTCTTCAGCTCGTGCTGGTTGGGCAAGCGCGCCAGGACCGCCGTCTGGTTGACGATCAGGTCGACCAACACCTGGGTCAGCCGGGGTGAGATGGGCTCACCGTTCTCCGGTACTCTGACCACGACTTCGCCGTTCTGCGCCTCGAGCCGGATGGGCAGGCGCAGCACGGCGGGCTCACGAGCGAAGTACTGCATATCGAGGGCCGCGCCGACGGCGCCCGGGATGTTGCTGGCGACCACCACGCCGTTGTGGTCGACCACCGCCACCTGCGCCCCCAGCAACTCGGCGGTGCGGTCGCTCACGACCGTGGCCACGCGCCCAAAGTGCTCAGCAGCTATCGTCACGACAATGCGCCTCCATCACCAGAATCGACCAGATGCGGCGATCAGGAAGGCGCGAACCCCGCCCATCCGCGTGGAACCGCTCTCCCGTCACAGCCCGTCCGCGCTGCTCATCTATTATATATCCTCGAACGCCGGCAGTGATGTGCGGCCGGCGCCGCGTCTGATCGCGGGGCCGCGTCGCCTTTACTGGGACCGCCGCGGTCCCCGCGGCCCCCGGTTGCTCATGCCGCTACGCCGGGTGGGCACGCGATCAGCGGCTGGACCGCGGGACCGCGACAACGACGAGGCGGCGCACAATGCGTGCCAGCGGCGCTATCACGATCATCCTGCGCGGCGACGGACCGCGGAGCGCAACAGACGCGGGGCTACGCACCAGCGCGACGCCAGGCGATAAGCGACCCGGCGCTACCCGGCGGCTGCGCGGTCCAGAGACCTTCGGAGAGCGGGAGGGCCGCGCCGCGCCGCGGGCTGAGCTGGACGAACGGCCTGGTCTCGTGGAAGCCCAGCGTCCGAGCCAGGAGCGCCGACGCTTCGTTGTCGTCGTCGGTGTCCCAGGTCGGAAGCAGGCCGCGCTCCAGGCAGTGGCGGATAAAGGCCATGCAGGTCAGGGTCGCCAGTCCCCGGCGCCTGAACGCCTTACCCGTGTCCACGATGATGTTGGCCTCGCGCGCGCTGACCGCGCCGGCGTAGGCGATGCCGGCCACTGCCCCATCGACCAGCGCGCAGAACCCGAACCCGTTGGCCAGAAAGCCGTCGTAGCCGCCCCAGAACAGGCCCAGGTTCTCGCCCAGTTCGCGGTCGATGCGCTGGGCCAGCGGGCGGTCGATGCGCGCGACGGCCATATTGTCGGGGAACGCGCGACGCCAGCCCGGCGCCGTGTCGACGGCGGCCGCGTCAAACGTGAAGCCGCGACGCCCGATCGTGGCCAGCCGCCCGGCATGGTCAGCGATCAATGCTTGCTCCCATGCGTCGCCAACGGGGCAGTAGCCGTAGAGCGCGGCGAAGACCTCCGCCTCGGCCGGCGCCTCCGCGATGAAACAGCGCAGCGCATGGCCCCCGTCGCCCTGAACGGAGCCGGCCACATAGTATTCGAAGGTGCGGCAAAGCAGCGCGGCGCTGGGCGCGTCCGGGTCGTCGACGAAGACGCGGCCCCTGTCGCGCCCCTCTAGCACAGCGTCGATATAGGCGCGGTCAAACCATGCCGGCGCAAACAACGGCGCGGCGACGCCGAACAGGTCCGGGGGCAGCTCATAGACGATCACACACGCCTCCTCGTTCTTGTTGCGCTATCGGCACGACCGCCGCAGTCTCTTTCCGCTACTATTATCCTCTATCCAACGCATCGCACAGCGTCAACGCTGCATCGTGGCGCGGACGCGCGGCTCCGATAATGACACAACGGACTACCTACCGTTGCCACAGGCCACGCCCATATGCCATGCTGAAGACGGGCTGCAAGATCGCTCTCGCGGCCGTACGAGGGTAGTCATGGATGATACGCCAGCACTGCGGACGAAATGGGAATGGACGGACGCTGATTATGAGCAGATGGGCTGGCATGACGCGCACGTTCATGCGTTCGCGGCCAGCCCGGAAACGTATGAGTTCCTGCTGGACATTGACTATATCGTGCGCTGGGAAGGGCCGGACCCTGCAGAGGGCTACTACACCTTTTGGGTGGCGCCCGCAACACTCGTCTTCCACAACGCGAGTGCTATCGAAGTACATATCGGTCCATCGCAAGGCGATATGCAAATACTTGACCTGGAACGTACCGACGAGCAGCTTACGCCGAATGGTACGATGACCTATTGGCAGTGGTCGTCCTTCGGCGTCGCAGGACACTTTAGCCTGCGGGCAACAGGCTACACGCAATACATCCGCCAGCCCCCTGTCCGCACTGCAACGCAGTACCTCTCAGGAGAGGAGCGCGGCGGGCTATCGTTTAGCCGCTGTCCGTTCACGAGAAACTAGTCTCTCCTTCGACGGTCTTGCCCAGCGCAGTCGTGTAATCTATCGGGACGCGGCGTATACTCCCGCAACGTTCCCAACACGTACATCTACGATGAGCGGACGTACAATAGATAGTGTTGGCGCAGCGTGGTGTTTCTCCTTTGCAAGCTGTACCGGAGCCATTCGTGAACATTGTGTTAGCCGCCGTCGACGACTCCCTGGCGAAGGCCTGGCAGCAGTTCTGCGGCGATGCCGAGGGCGTCACGATCCATCGAGGTTCCATCCTTGACGTCGCCTGCGACGCCGTGGTCAGTCCGGCCAATAGCTTCGGCTTCATGGATGGCGGCATTGATGCGCTCTATATGGATTACTTCGGCCCCGACATCCAAATGCGCGTCCGGCGGGCCATCTACGAGCACCACTTTGGGGAACTCCTGGTCGGTGCAGCTGACGTCGTCGAGACGGACGACGCGCGCATTCCCTATCTCATCGCGGCTCCGACGATGCGAGTGCCCATGGCCTTGCAGGAGTCAGTGAATGCTTATCTGGCGACCCGTGCGGTCCTGCTGCTCGTCCTGCACGGCGTGTTTCCCGCTGGGCAATACCGGGGGCAGCGGGTTGCGGATCACATACAGACCATTGCCTTCCCTGGACTGGGAACGGGGGTGGGACGCATCGGGGCGAATACCTGCGCGCGGCAAGTGCGAGCAGCACTCGACGACGTCCTGTTTGGCAAATACACGATGCCGCGATCGTGGGCGGAGGCAAGCGAACGACACCAACTATTATATACAGACCGCCCGCGTCGCTTACAGTACTGATGCGCCCCTCCCCGTTCCAGCCGCCTGCACCAGCGTGTTGTGATGGTGGTGGATCGGCGAGGGGCCGTGGCGCGCGAGGGCCATCAGGTGCGCCGGGCTGACGTGGCCGTTGTGGCGCTCGAACCCGTAGATGGGATACTGCACTCCGTAGTCGATCATGAGGCGATGGTGGGCCGCGCTGGCGACGAGCGAGGCGGCCGCAATCGAGAGGCTCGTGGTACCGTTGTACAGCTTCGGCGCCAACACCGACGGCACGTCCGCGCCGGCTATCATGACCGTCCCGTCGAGCAGCACGACGTCGGGCAGCGCGGGTAGCGTGTCGAGGGCACGGGCCGTAGCCACGGCTGCCGCCCGCGTCTGGTTGCCGATGCGGTCCAGCTCGGGGACGTCGACCACGGCGACGCCCACGTGCGGCTCTGCCACGGCACGGACGAGCGCGGCCAGCCGTTCCCGCTGGTCGGACTTGAGCTGCTTGCTGTCGCGCACCTCTCTCAGCAACCAAGCGAGGTGCTCCAACTCCTCGTCGAGGCGTGGGCCGTCGCCGGGCAGGGGCAGCGCCACCGCCGCCGCCACGAGCGGCCCCGCGATGGCCCCGACCCCGACCTCGTCGACGCCCGCGATCCTCTGTTTCCCCGCGAGGATCAGCGACCGTTCCAGCGCGAGCGTCGGCGGCGGTTTAACCAAGTTCTTCATCAATTGCCCGTCGCACAATCATCGCATCGCATCGGCGAGGGCGGCGACCCCGTAGAACGATGCCAGCCAGGCGAACGCGGGGTGCTCGCCGCCGAGGATCAGACGCACGATGGGCTCCCACAATTCGATGCCGCCGTCGCCGTTGGCCATGATGACGACGCCGGTTTTGGCCTCGAGGGACGCGAGGACAAAGCACTTGTACCCAGGATTGTCGCCCAGGCATAGCTGCTGTGCGTCATGCCCAGCGGATCGAGCAGGGTCTTCGTCATATAGGCGTCCAGGGGCTGGCCTACCAGACACTCGATCACCCGCTGCAGATAGTTGTAGCCCTCGCCTGAGTAGCCAAACACTTCACCTGGCGCGCGCTCACGCCGGAGCGGCTGGCCCTCGGTGCGCCAGTTGGGCCAGCCGGTCGTATGGCTGAGGACGTGCCGCGCCGTGATGCGGTCCAGCAGCGGGTCGTCGGGTACATAGGGATCGGGCAGATAGATGGTTAAGGACGTGTCGAGGTCGAGCTTGCCCTGTTCCGCCAGCTTGAGCACGGCGTACGCGAAGACCGGCTTGCTCAGCGAGGCCGCCTGAAACACCGTGTCCGCCTCGACGGGCGCGGTCTTGTCGGCCCGCTTGACTCCAAAACCACGCTGCCAGTTGATGGCGGCGTCGCGCACGACGGCGATGGAGAGACCGGGGACCCGCGCGCGCTCCATGAGGTGGGGGATGTCCGCCGTGAGGCGATCTTCGGATGTGGCGGATAGGTTGCTCGTCACAGCACGTTCTCCTGAGCGGGGGATGGCGGCAATTGGATAACCGGAGGGAGCGGGCTATGGAAGTCGCTCGCCAGGCAGTCCATCAAGACGATGTCGTAGGCGTGCCCGCCGACGCGGTGGGCCTGACGGCGGCGGCCGATCTCCTTGAAGTTGGCCTTTTCGTACGACCGGATGGCGCGCTCGTTGTAGGCGAAGGGGTCGAGCATGACGTTGTGCAGGCCCAGCGCGCGGAAGGCGTAGTCGAGCACCAGGAACGTGGTCTCCGTACCGTAGCCCTTGCCCCAGCAGTCGGCCTCGCCGATGCGGATGCCGAAGAGGGCCGTGCGGTGGGTCGGGTTGATGTCGGTCAGCTCGACGATGCCGATGGGGCGCAGCGTGGCGCGCTCGTAGATGACGAAGAGCGCCCAGTCGGGCCGCGCCCCCTTGCTGTACAATTCGTACTCCGCCTCGGTCGCCTCCACGGCGCGCGGCCGCGCCGGGTCGCCGGACAGAATCGAAAGCGCGAGGTCGTTGTCCCACTTTGCCCACAACGGCAAGACCTCGCGGTGAGGCGGACCCAGGAGCACCGTAGGGCCGGACAGCGTAATGAGTGGTTGCGGATATGTGCTTTGCTGCTGCGGCTGCTGTATGCCGTCCATAGGTTGTTCGTCCTCCACGATTCATGTCGATCATTGACACTAAAAGGTGATGACCGGGAGGCGCATGGCGGTGACGGGATGCGGGCGTGCCGCGTAGCGATGCGTCCGCGTGCGCGAACACAAGCGCAAGCACAAGAGACCTCCCAAAGCGCGGGAGGGTAAGCGCGTCGGAGCCGACAGCTCTAAGCGGCTATGTGTCCGCTGCCCAACCATCCCAAGCGCCATCGTCCTCCCGGATAGGTGAGGAGCGTCGTTAGGATAGTTGTCTTTGGCTCGGTGATGCTCATGAGAGATGGTTGTCCTTTCGCTACATAGGGTAGTGCAGCGCAGCCCGGCTGTCAATGTGAGCGCGGACGAGGGGTGCGCCCCGAGATTGTGATCGTGGATGCCGACGGCCTGACCTTGAAAGGTCATGGCAGGGGACGGACCTTAAAAGGTCGGCGTGAGAGCCCGCGCACGCTGGGGTCGCGCAAGATGACGGGCCAAGGGCGACCCTTCAGGGTCCGTGCCCTGCCATGACCATTTATGGTCAGGCGGCAACCACAATCGCGGGGTGCACCCGCGGACGAGGGCCAAGAGTCACGACCGCTGACCCACGTCGCATGACAGAGGACCCTGCTGGGCCGACGGCATGTATCCCGCTCTGCCGTGTCGGCCACGGGCGTTGGACAACTGTTTTGCACAAGACAACTGTTTTGCACAAGACAAC
>JAABUQ010004784.1_pt1 | contig 22586 bp, 23 predicted proteins | sample 5560001 | NCBI WGS metagenome assembly JAABUQ01 (sample SAMN10711888, study PRJNA513371) | rock metagenome | isolation source: Antarctica rocks | place: Antarctica: Victoria Land, Finger Mt nord | collected 2015-12-18 | reverse complement strand
GGGTGTAGTCTGCCTAAACCTTAGATGCCCCAAGGCGTTGAGCACTAAATCGGATGGTAAAACTTTTTCGGTTTTTTCCCCTGCCTAAACCTTAGATGCCCCAAGGCGTTGAGCACTTGCTAAAGGTAGTGAGGACTTTAAGGTGTCAACGCTGCCTAAACCTTAGATGCCCCAAGGCGTTGAGCACTAGTTGCCGTAGGTCTGAGCTTGTTTGGTGTGAGTCTGCCTAAACCTTAGATGCCCCAAGGCGTTGAGCACGTGTAAAACCATGATGGCAACCTTGTAATCCTCCGCTGCCTAAACCTTAGATGCCCCAAGGCGTTGAGCACCCACAAAGAGCGCACGACGCCACAGTTTAATTCAGAACCTGCCTAAACCTTAGATGCCCCAAGGCGTTGAGCACTAATGCATGCGGTCACGAATTCTTCTACTGGGAACTGCCTAAACCTTAGATGCCCCAAGGCGTTGAGCACTTCTCTAACTTGCCTGATAAAAAGTCTCTGAATGTCTGCCTAAACCTTAGATGCCCCAAGGCGTTGAGCACGACCCAGAGCTAGAAAAGATTGAGACAACTTGTAATGCCTGCCTAAACCTTAGATGCCCCAAGGCGTTGAGCACCCATCCTCGGCTTCCTTGACAGCGATCGCAAAGCTCCTGCCTAAACCTTAGACGCCCCAAGGCGTTGAGCACACCAGGTAGCCCCTCGGTAGATCTTATATTTTGGTCCTGCCCAAACCTTAGATGCCCCAAGGTGTCAAGCACTTTGCAGCGTACTTTAGTACCTTGAAAATTGAATAGTCTGCCCAAACTCCGATGTCACCAGGTGTTGAGCAAAAGAAAATGGCGCGTGCCAGAGGTCATTACAGACTGCTCAAACTTGAGATGCCCCAAGGAGTTAAATACAGATGTCAATGTGCAATACCCTTGTTAGTTCGAGACAAAGTAGACGGACAAACGTTTAACAATTATTCTTCCTGAGTACTCTCTTCAATCTGTTGGGTGTTTTGCATGTTGGGAATCTGGTCAGCGGTAAGAACAACCACGCTGCCATCGCGCCAGATAGCGATCGCATCTCCTAATTTGCGGTGGCGTTCAAGGGCTTGGGAGATTGCCACTTTCACACCATCACGACTTTTCTGATGCCGGGTTCTGATTTCTTCTTCAGTCATTTGCCTTTCCACTGTGGCTAGATTAAGCAGCTCAAACCTCATCGGGATTAATGCCCATCGCCTGCAGCCGTTCGGCTAGTCGCTCCGCCCGTTGACGTTGAATCTCTCTACCTTCTGCGCCAGTCGGAATGACTCGACCATCATGATCGCACCAACGAAGCCATCGCTCCTCTACGCCCTCAAATTCTCCCTCCCACAGCGTTAGTCCTAACGCAACATCCTCCATCCAAAAGGGGTGAGCAAGTTCAATGTAGTGTTTTCCTGTTAGAACAAACACCTTCAGCAAAGCTCCATTCATTTGGTCAGAGTCTTGAATTTGTTGTAGTGGATCAAAGACTGCATAATAGGCAACTCCCATTCGGGCATACGCATCTTTTTTGCAGAGCTTGTCTGAATTGGTGACTAGCTCATTGCCCTTGCGGTTCGAAACAATTTCAATTACCACTTCTGGGAATTTGCCAAACCGCCATACCAGGTAGGAGCGATTCTGTTTCTGGCTCCAGTCACCAGGCATAGAGACATCCAGGCTAAGAAAAACATCAGGAGCAATACCTTCTTGGTCGTCAGCAGAGAAGATGCCTACATTTGCGGCTGCAATGTAAGAATTCCCCGGCGACCACGAACTATAAAGCGGTTCCACCAGTAGCCGCTGCTGCTTCTCCGATTGAAAATTATCCACAGGCGTATCGTCCTCAATGACGATGTGGCTGATGTCAGGAGCAACGATTTCTTCTAGAAGCTGTTGATTCATGGGCGGTAATCAGAACCCTATGACTTATTATCCTCTGAATTTCTTAAGGAGCGAGTGAACTATTCTTAAGAAGTTGAAATACTGTCATCTTCACTCAGCTTTTCTGCTTGTTCCATGAGTTTTACAAAGTGAAAATTCTGGGAAACTGAGAAGCCCAGGCGTTGATAAAAAGCGATTGCCCTCTCGTTGGTAGGAGTTGTTTGAAGTGCAAGAGCTACCGCTCTTCCCTGCCATGTTTCTTCTAACGATTGCAAGAACGTTCTGCCGATACCGCGATTTCGGTAGTCTGACTGCACGAAAAGCTCATCTACCTCGATAACATCTCCCCCAAACTCGTTACTCCAGAAGAAAACTAGGATGGCATAGCCAACAATTGTGTTGTCTATGTCAAAGACTATAATGCGTCCCTTCTCTGGTCTTAGGGTAAATTCCTGGAAAGTATTCTGAATTTTCTCTGGAGTCATTTCCAGATAATTTGGCTCTTCCCTATACAGGGAAAGTACATGGTTTTGTACCATTAGCAGGTCAGCTTCCGTGCAGGAGCGAAATTGAATATCCATCAAAAATCTGAAATATCTAGACTTATGACCAGGACGATTGTAATTAGATAGTCAGGTGCGTGCCGAAATTCAGTAATCTGTGTGGTTCACAAACTCTTTTCTGACAGTTCGTTCACAAACCCAGTATGTTCTAATGAATTTAGACCCTCTTGCAACGTTGCCAACACAGTTGCCATATTTCCCTCTAGCAAGGCTAACATTGCCAACCACAGTCCTGGAAACACCTGACTTCGCACAATGCCATTTTCGTCTGGTTGCTGCGATACGTACTCTCCATTTTGCCAGCGGAACCAGTCTAGCTTCTGCTCAAACACCTGCCAAACCAGATATTCCTGCACGCCGTTTCGCTTGTAGGCTTGCTTCTTATCGTGCAAATCATAGGCAGCACTGCTTGCTGCAACCTCCGCAATCAATTCCGGTGAGCCTTCGATGTAGTCATCCTCAGTAATGCGGGATTGTCCACCGACCTCGATTCGCAATAAAGCATCCGGTTGAGGCTCATTGTTTGCATCCAGTCTTACCGTCGCGTTGTCGTTCAAATCTACTCCCGGCGTAGCACTCCAGTAGGCTCCCAACCAAGTCATGACGGCTGCGTGCGGTTGACCATGACTTTTGGAACGAACGGGTGATGCCACGTAGACGATTCCTTCAATCAGTTCCGCTTTCTTGATCTGGGGGAGTGCTTGATACCGTCGCTCGAACTCGTTACGGGAGAGGCGATCGCCCCCTTCCAGTGGCGGAATGGTTAGAGCTTGCTTCAGAACCATGCTGGAGTTCCTTCAACGAACTTCTAGCCTCTATGCTAAAGCCTTTCCTAGTGTAAATCACTGGATAGTTATCTCATCCAGATTCAGCCAGTTACTGCTGCCCTTAGAGCTATTGAAAAGCACAGACACAGTGTTACTACCAGCATTGAGCCATACGCCGGAGAGCTTCACGTGATTCCAACTACTCCAGCTACTGGTTCTTGGGAATAGCTGATTACTAACAATGCTTCTGCCATTCACGTAGATGTAGCGTGACGCGTCACCGCTGGCTGCTGCATAGCGAAAAACAAGATCATACTTGCCGGAGCACACGACATTAACATCGAAGGCAATCCACTGATCATTGTGGTTCCAACCTGCTACATAACCTGTGCCTTGATATCCATTGTTACAGCGGATTTCAGCTTGATGAAGTACAGTGGCAACCTGTGAACTCCGATACCCTGGCACAACCCGTGTACTCTGCTTACTTGAAATCTGCTGTAACAGCTGCCGGTGACAATTTATGACTCGTACCGTTCTCAGCTTGATAGGTTATTCCCTTTGTCCCAAGGAAAATGGCAGCATTGATAGTATCAATTGCCGAGCTTTGCCGTGGGACATCAACGTCGTCGAGTGCCCCTGCCCAATTTAATCCAAACTGATTGGCGCTGTTGCGGTGCAGCCAAATTGAGTCTGCGTTCTTGGTGATGAAATCTTTGTATGCCTGTTTGTTTGTGGTTTGGTAAAGGTAGTACAGATTGCGGATGAAGATACCTTTGAACTGTGGACCATCATCTCCACAGTTGGGTTCGCACTGCTCTCGCAAAATCCCATCGGGAGCGAGCGTGCGAATAGCGGCATCGGCGATCGCCTGCGCCTGGGTGAGCAAGGAGGAGTCATTCGTGCTTTTGTACAGATCAACCAAACCGCCGAGGATAACGCCCTGGTTGTATGTCCGTTGTTCTGACAAGAGCTGTTGAGTCCATCATTAATCAAGTGGCTGCTGTTGATGAGTCCGGTATTCTTAAACCAGTTCCATTCCCGTTTTGCCCAGTCCAGGTAGCTACCAGGTCCTTTGTCACCAGGCGATCGCAGATGTAGCCGAGCCGCAACTGACAAAAACAACTCATTGGTGATGGCGTTTTTGTACTTCCGCTCCTTTTTCCACCAGATACTATCGCCACAAGTCGAGTCCCAACCCCCTTTCATATCGTTGAAGATGGTCTTAGCCATATCAAGATACCGAGTTTCACCAGTTAAATCGTACGCTTTGATCCAGGTGAGTGCCCACCAACCCTCGTCATCATAAAACCAGCGGTTGAGGAAGTTGCTGCCCTTGTGCTTTTCAAATGTATTGAAGATATTGCCACGATAGGTAATCGTATCGGTGAGTGTGGAATAGTCAATCGTTGTCTCCATAGCATTGGCTGCATGCCACCACTCGGTTGTATTCCAAAGTCCAGTCGAGAGGTTATAGAAAATTTGTAGCGCCGCCATTCCCGCAGCCACGCCAGGGTAACAACTTCCTGGGACAACCATGCCCTGTCTCCTTAGCTAAGAAGAATGCGTACTACAAGTTGCCTAAAAGACAGTTGTTTAAATCAGGAGCGCAGGTGACAGAACTTGCGATCGCCATCGAACTGCGGTTCTTGCCAGGAAAAAGCGAAATGGCTCACCGACTGAATTTGCGGCATCGCCTGATGGATTGCCTGCATTTGAGCTTCTAGGGACGGGCGATTACTAATCGAGTGTCCCCAAACGCCTGCTAACACTGGGCTAACCTGTGTACCCGGTGGTGCGTACTGAAAAGCGCGCTGTACTTGAGCAACAATACAGCTGGTGTCGCCGCAATCAGCATAGGACATAGGATACCACTCCAGAGAATTCGGAAACCTATCCCACGCCTGCAGGCGAGCATCATATCCTTGACCTACCACTTCGTTTGCCTCTGGGAAAAACACTGCCCCAACTGGTATCCCTTGCTGCTGGAATGGCATTGCTGCCAGCGCCAGAAAATCTAGGACGCCCTGCACAGCATGGGCAACGCTCAACTGCCACAACTGCGACTGCAGCAAAGGTTGCCACTGGGCGGCGGTCGGTAAAGGTGCTATTGGCGGCGGCGGCGATGGTGGAGTGCGGCCTTGCCAGAGCGGTTCTTTCTCCTGAGGATAAAGTTTATTAACGGCCTCTAAATCTGCCGCTGTTACATATCCGTGGCTCAAGAATCGTCGAATGAGTTCTAGCCCTTTGGAATTGAGAGCACGCTGATACAGCGCGAGCTTAGCGGCATCACTGTAAATCCATAAATCTTTAACTTTGGTTACTATGGAAGCTTTTCCTGATTGACGCGGATATCTTACATAGTCAAATAACACTCCATCCGGGTGACGTCGAAGCACCTCCTGAACCAGTTGGTAGTAGTCTCTTTTCGCTTGAAGATTGTAGGGATCTATAAAGACTTGACTTCCATTATCGACAACATCTAAACTCGTCTCTCCCTTGCCATTGCGAGCCAGCACCACCTTACGGTCTGGATGCAGCGTGTAGGAGTAGCCGAAATTCATCATAAACATCCAGGCGTAAACCTTCAAGCCCCGTTCATGACCTTTTTTAATTGCTTGCGCTAACAAATCCGTATTCTCGCCGCTAGGCTCCCGAATCAGGTTTGGCCAAGCTGTGGGGTTAGCAGAGGCAGGTAACAGCACCTGACCATCGGAAAACGCATCGACATAGACCTGGTTGTAGCCCAGATTGACTATGTGGTCCAGAATTTTTTCTACTACTCCAGGCTGAACGTCACAGGGATACATACGTAGCCAAATCGCCTGGTTTTGGGGCCAAGTACTACTGCGACACTGCTGCAATTGCTCTGCGTGTTGGGCTAAAAGAGCCTCGTAACTGTCCTGAGCATCCTTGTTGCCTTTCACTGACGCCTGAAGTAAAGCTTCTTTTTCTTCCTTTACTGTCGCCGGTAGCTGACAATTTGCCGTTGCTTGCGCCTGAGCTGGATGACTCCAAAAGTGCAAACTGACAATGCTACCGGTCAAGACAGCAGTGAGCAGACGTCGTTGGGCTAACAAAATTTGAGCAAATCTCAAGTAATGGTTGAACATGAAGACGCGCTAAAAAGTTAGCCGCCTCGTGAGAGCGCCGACTCCACCTGCTTAAACTCCTGTTCCAGGCGTCGCTTCAGTTTTTCTGGCAGGGGACGGTTCGGGTAAGAACTGTAGTGTCCGGCTAAGGAGTTTAACGCCGTTCGCATGGTGGTAAAGGAATTAAGGCTGGAGACAGCACTATCCCGCCGGTAGCGGGCCGCAAATTCATTAATCTTTTCACGTGCTTCTGCCTGAATTGTTGCTTTATCAGGTGAACCTTCTGGCAACGCAACGGCAGTTCTTAAAGTATCCAACACAGCTAGGGTGTCTTGGCGATAATCCCCACTCATACTACCCGTAACATTGCTTGATGAACAGCCCATCAAGCCAATGACTACAACCAAACCAAGGGCAAGTAGACGTGACCAATAGCGCTTCATAAACATTAAATTCAAAGGAAATAAGAAATTAAAGTCCATCCTATCCTGGATTGGTACTGTGGGGATCAAGCTGAAAAAGGAGTCAGTAGGAACCTCGAAAAAGGAGTCAGGAGTCAGGAGTCAGGAGTCAGAATAGCTCATGATTAGACTGGCGGATGAATCAATCGGTTTGAAGAAGAGTGGATTTATTCCATGGAGGACAAGAATAGTGTTGCATCTTTAGTGAAACTCCTGGCTTCATCCATGAGGTTCCTACTGACTCCTGACTCCTGACTCCTGACTTCTATTTCATTGTAAAGCGTATCTCTTTGCTGGTACGGGCGTCCTAGGGAGTGGATAGCGGCTTGTAAGGTTTCGACTTCCATACAGGTGCCGCCTTGAGCGCCAGCCATTGTGGTAATGTGCTCTTCCATCAAGGTACCGCCAATATCGTTGCAACCCCAGTTAAGGGCTTCAGTAGCACCTGTAAGCCCCAGCTTGACCCAGCTAGGCTGGTGGTTGGGAATCCAACGCCCCAAAAAGATGCGTGCTACAGCGGTTAGTAACAGCGCATCTGCCAAAACAGGTTGAGCGCGCCCAACGCGACGGCGCAAAGGTTTGGGTGCTTCTTGACCGACGAAAGGCAACAAAATAAATTCCGTGATGTTGGCTGGGTATCCTTGGTCAAGAGCGGTTTGTTGTAGCGATCGCAACTCACTTAGATGACGCATCTGCTGCTCTAGTGTTTCAATGTGTCCAGACAGCATCGTACTCGTCGTCGGCAATCCTAGTTGATGCGCCGTACTGACAATTTCTATCCAAGTCGCTGTGTCAATCTTCTCTGGACACAAGATCCGCCGCACATCATCATCCAATACCTCAGCTGCTGTTCCGGGCATCGAGTCAACACCAGCATCTCGCAAGGCGGCAATGACATGGGTATAACTTAGCCCATCAATCCTTGCAATGAATTGCACTTCCTGAGGAGAAAAAGCGTGAAGATGCAGATGGGGAAATTGCTCCTTAATGGTTTCGACCAACCGCAGGTAATAGGGCAAGGATTCCCCCAGCAGCGTCGCCTGGAGATTTAATCCTCCCTGCATACATATTTCCGTCGCACCTCGCCCAACAGCATCCGTCGCCTTTTCTAAAATCTGTGCCCAGTCTAACCAGTAGGCTCCTACCTCACCTGCATCACGCCGAAAGGCGCAGAAACTACAGTGCTGTTCACAGATATTGGTGAAGTTGATATTGCGGTTGATGACATAAGTAACAGTGTCACCTGCTTGCTCGTGGCGCAGACGGTCAGCTGTGGCACGAATGGCAGCGATAATGGCTGGGTCAGTCTGCCGCAGGAGCACCACTCCCTCTTCAGCAGAAAGATTGTATCCTACTAGAACACGATCAAGAATTGTTTCAACAGTTTTAATTGACACAGGGTATACAAAAATCTAAAATTTTACTGTTTGCAACGTTCACTACCACATACCATTAAGCATAGTTTGAGTTAAGAATAAACAAAGCTAGCTGTAAATCAACCTCTGAAGGTACTGTTCTGTCGTATAAACCTGACTAAATGAGTATAAGCCCATCTAACTCACTATTATCTGTACCATCAGGCTCTTTGAGAATTTCTGAGTTAATGCCTGCCATCAATGCAGGTAGTAACCTGATTCAGTTTTCTCTGGTGATTCCGACCTACAACGAGTGTGCAAATATCAGCAACATCGTGAGGATATTGAGCCAGCTGCTGGATGAGGTGATACCAGGAGACTACGAGCTGATTGTGGTAGATGATGATAGTCCAGATGGTACCTGGGATGTGGCTCAGTCTCTGATGAGCGACTATCCACATCTACGGGTAATGCGGCGCCAACAAGAGCGGGGACTTTCCTCGGCGGTGATTCGTGGATGGCAGGCGGCAAGAGGGAGTGTTTTAGGCGTGATTGACGGCGATTTGCAGCATCCACCACATGTGCTGTTGCAACTGTTGACTGCTATAAAACAGGGAGCGGATTTAGCAGTTGCCAGTCGCCACATTGAAGGCGGTGGCGTTAGTAGTTGGAGCGCTATCAGGCGGGTTTTATCCCGTGGGGCTCAACTATTAGGATTGGTTCTGCTACCAGGGGTACTTGGGCGTGTCACCGATCCAATGAGTGGTTACTTTATGGTGCGCCGCAGTTGCCTTGTTGGTCGAACACTTTATCCACAAGGCTACAAAATTTTGATTGAGGTGCTAGCTAGGGGAGTGGTGCCACAGGTAGCAGAAGTTGGCTATGTGTTTCAAGAGCGCCAATCGGGCGAGAGTAAGGTCACATGGAAACAGTATGTGGATTATCTGCACCACTTGGTGAAGCTACGCCTATCCTTGGGAAATACTAAGCGCTTCATTCGATTCGGTTTGGTGGGTCTAAGTGGCGTTTTTGTAGATATGGCGTTGCTTTACTTGCTGAGTGACCCGACGACGCTGCACTGGCGGCTGACTCGCAGTAAAATTATTTCCGGTGAAGTTGCTATTATCAATAATTTCTTTTGGAATGACCGCTGGACTTTTGGTGACATTGCTAGTCAGCAGCAGGGATGGCGTCAGCGCTGCAAGCGGTTCTTGAAATTCAACGTTATTTGCCTTGCTGGTCTAGTGTTGAATGTGCTGGTGTTGAATTTGATTTTCAATTTCGTCCTTCCCAACCGCTATGTAGCAAACCTGATTGCGATCGCGTTTGCAACCGTCTGGAATTTCTGGGTCAACATGAAACTCAGTTGGCGGGTGACGCAAGTGAAATAGCGTATGACAGGAGTCAAGAGTCGATGGCTACACCCACTGTTAATGTTGGTGTGGCTAGGAATTGGTACTGGCTTGCGCTTGATCTGGCTCACCAGCAAGCCTCCCTGGACAGATGAGTTTTCCACCATTGTTTTTAGCCTGGGCAATAGTTTTCGCACTGTTCCACTAGATCAGGCGATTGCACTCGATGTTCTCTTGCAACCATTGCAACCTCACCCAGTAGGGGTACTAGCGGTCATTCAGCACTTGCTAAGCGAGAGTAACCATCCCCCGCTCTATTTTATGTTGGCTCACTGGTGGATGCAGCTCTGGTCATCTTCTGATGGAAGTTTACCCTCCTTATGGGCAGCGCGATCGCTAAGTGCTTTACTCGGTGCCGCATCTATCCCAGCTGTTTACGGATTAGCTTGGCTTGCCTTTCGCTCTCGGTTGGTAAGTCAATTAGCTGCCGCAATCATGGCGGTGTCACCCTATGGCATCTTTCTTGCCCAAGAAGCGCGTCATTACACGTTAGCAATTTTGTGGGTGATTGTTTCCCTTGGCTATCTGGTGATTACTACACAGCATATCCAACACCGGAAACCTTTACCCGTCTGGATAACAGTTAGCTGGATTGGTATTAATTTTTTAGGTATTTCTACTCATTATTTTTTTGCACTTACTCTCTCTGCCGAAGCTCTATGCTTAATTTTTCTCAATTGGCAGCAAGGAAGAGGATGGATAGACAAAAAGATGAGGGGGCAAATCTACACCGTTGCAGCGGGAGCAGTGGTGGGGTGTTTGGTCTGGCTACCGATCTTTTTGCATAACAGTCATGGAAACAAATTGACCGAGTGGATTCAAAGTGGCGATCGCGGTTTGTTGGCGTGGATCAGCCCAGTAGGTCAAGCCTTCGCTGCCTGGATTACCATGCTGTTTTTGTTACCGATTGAAGCTTCGTCGCTAGCCGTAGTGATGGCCTCTGGCTTTGTGATGCTAATATTTTTTCTCTGGGCGGTACCCATTTTCAGTCGCAGCTTCAGAACTTGGCTGAAGCAACCGGCAACTCGCCTGATTACCCAGATGTTTGTCGGGGTGGTTTGCAGTGCGATCGCCTTATTCTTTGTCTTCACTTACGCTTTTGGTATCGACCTCACCCGCGGCGCGAGATATAACTTCGTCTACTTCCCAGCTGTGATTATTTTACTGGGGGCAAGTCTCGCTGCTTGTTGGAATACCCCCAAAAATGGGAAAACATCTGTTGCCCTAATTTGGCTAATGGGACTGATGAGTGGGCTGACAGTTGTCTGCAATCTCGGGTATGAGAAATACTACCGCCCTGACCTTTTAGTGCCGATGATTCAACAGGTTTCTCAGTCGCCAGTGCTAATTGCCACAACCCACAAAACCCATGTGCAGACTGGTGAAATGATGGGAATAGCGAGTGTGTTCAAACTCTCTGGTTCACCAGCAACTCCCCTATTTCTCCTTGCCCATCAAGACCAAAACCCTAATACTTCAACGACTGCTCTACAACACACCCTGACTCAGGTTCCACGACCTCTAGACCTATGGCTAGTGAACTTCCATGCACCTGTAACACTCAACGGCTGTGCTGCAGTTCATCAGCTTTTGCCACCTGTAAACGGCTATGAATACCAGTTATATCGCTGTAGTTCACACGACAAGAAAGGTGTAATTAGCGTTCATCCTTGATACTTTGTGGAACACCCACAGGAGACAACCCCGCAATCACTCGCAGGTTTTGGCAACGAATTAATTCCGTAAAATCTAAGGTAGGACGCTTTTCGAGCGGAGCAAGCGCCTCAATAGCAGACAACAAATGACTAGCAGCCTCAGTTTCATTGTAGCCGCGCCGCTGCGCCACCCGAATTGCGGCTTCATCGGCATTTAGCTCGGCCTGAGGGCTGCGGTTATTGCGCCAGATGCGAGTGAGAGCGGTTGTAGTTAATCCCCCAGCCACTACTATACCTACTACATCTCCCTGAACCAATTCGACCGTAGCCCCTAATAGTGATGCCACTACAATACCTTGATAAATGTCGGGTTTAAACCATTTAACTCCGGTAAGCCAGCTGACGCTCCTTAAAAGCAGCAAATCCCGTTGAGGCTTGGAAAGGCGACGCCACAAATCGAAATTAATCAAGATGGGACGCTCCTGATTCCAGGGCAGCGGAAAGGGCGTAGCAATCACTTTTGCCTGTTCCGGCTTGCTGACAATTTTGGTCATCATACGGCCGGAGGCAGGCATAATATCTATCAAGCGACGAATTTCAGCAGTTGGCTCCATTGATTTGGAATTATGGATTTTAGATTTTAGATTTTAGGCTAAAACCCCACATCTAGAATCGTTCTAACTGCTGAGTGCTAAGTATGAACCGCCCCAAACTGCTACGCGAGGATGAGTTTTCTGAATTCCCATCAGCCAAATTGGTGCTTTTGACGCTTCATTTAGCCAAGTTGCTATCAAAATCCCGAAGGCTATCAAGTAGGGCTTGTCTATCAACGTCTAAGGACGCTCATTCCAAACGCCCCAGAAACGAATGTATCGATTGGCTTCTAGTTTTTCCACATAACCAGGCCTTTATAGCTCATGTGCTATGTGGTGATGAATTTTACTCGATCTTCTACAAGCGAGAATCCGTGGGTAAGGCATTTGCTTCCCAGTCCAAAGACTGTGTATCCATCTCCACACCTGAATCATACCAAATCGTAGCTAGATATTTTTGCGCTCTTAGTCAGTAGTTTAGTCAGTATATAAGTCATGCTAGCAAGACATTTGTCACCCAGTAGTCTGTCTCCGCTATCCATACCCAGGAAGAGCGAAGCGCTGAGGATGGGGATGAATAGCGGAAGAAGTTAAAATGCAAGCAGCATTAAAGATAACAATTAGCAGTTAAAACTAGGATTCGCCCTGCATGGATGCTTTTGATCCTATCCCGCCTGAATGGACTACTACGGCGATTCACGCTTATGGGTTTGCGTGCCCCAGGTGCCGCTCTAGTACCCGGGAAGCCGAGAAAGTTTGGCTCAATCGGCGCTCACCAGTCATGACTGAGGACTATCGCCGAAAGTGGCAGGAGTTTTACCAGTGCCAATGTGGTTATGTTTGGTGGGCTTGGAGTAACGAGCGGCCCCCTTCTGAGTTGTCAGCTAGTGATCCTAACTCCACTAGCAATAGTGAATAAGCTGCTCAGCTTCGGTTTGCATCTCCTAGTAGAAGAGGGGGAGACTCACCCACTCCCCCCATCTCCCCTTCTTCTAAGGCTGAATCGTATTCGCAGCGGCTTTCACTTTCTCGACTACGTTACTGGGCAAGGGTATGTAGCCCAATTCTTGACTGTATTGTTGTCCCTGAGTTAAGCCGTAGTTCACAACATCCTTAATGGTTTTGGCTTTGTTGGCGTCGGGATAAGTCTTGTAAGCCAGCAGCCAAGTATAGGTAACGATAGGATAGGAATTAGCGCCACTTGGGTCAGTGATGAAGGCACGCAAATTCGCTGGTAATGTGACTGCTGCCAAAGTACTGGCAGATGACTGTGGCGTTGCTTCAACGTATTTCCCTGATTTATTTTGTATGGTAGCCATGGGCAGGTTATTCTGCTTGGCGTAGCCATACTCCACATAGCCGATAGAACCTTGCGTTTGTTGGATCTGGGCAGTGACGCCGTCGTTACCTTTTGCACCAACGCCGGCTGGCCAGCTTACAGTTTTACCAGCTCCAACTTGACTTTTCCAGGATGGGCTGACGGCGCTGAGGTGGGTTGTGAAGACGCTCGTGGTACCACTACCATCGGAGCGGTGTACTACCGAAATAGGTAAATTGGGCAAAGTTACACCCGGATTGGCTTGAGCAATTTTGGGGTCATTCCAAGTTTTAATTTGGCCCAGGAAGATTGCTGGGTAAACTTCGCGCGATAGCTTCAGACCGCTTTTCACATTCGGCAGGTTGTAAGCTAGGACAATACCCCCCGCAGTCATCGGCAATAACACCACGCCCTTTTGAACCTTGGCAAGTTCTGCATCTGTCATTGCCACATCACTTGCCCCAAAGTCTACAGTTCCTTGGGTGAACTGTTGCACACCAGCGCCGCTACCAACAGGTTGATAACTAACTTGGACATTAGGATGTAGCTTGTTATATTCACTAAACCAACGCTGGTACAAGGGCGCCGGGAAAGTAGCACCAGCACCGATTAGAGAGACATTGCCACCGCCTTGAGCTACCTTTACAGCGGGACTGACGCTGGCGGCGGGAGAGGCAATGGCACTACTAGTCGCTGCTGCTGGCGGTGGAGCTTGAGCGGTCTGCGAACCACAGGCAGTGATACTCAAGGAGACAGCGATCAAGGGTAGGAAAAATGCTTTTCGCTCAGAGCAAAATTGAGCAAACATAGAATTCTTTAGTTCCAAAATTGTCATGAATTGCCTAGACTATAGTAGTGGTGCAAGTTTAGAAATTGATAAACCTTTGGTAATCAAAAGGTTAAGATTGTAAAATTTATACCATTAACCATATTTCTCGTTCCCAACCTCCAGCCTGTAGGAGGGAAGTTTGAGGCTCTGCTGGTTACAGATGGGAATGGAGGCTGGAGCCTCACAGAACGCATTCCCAGGCTGAGCCTGGGAACGAGTGCACGAGTGCTGGAGGACGTTCAGCTTTATACAAAAAGGACAAGGGGATGTCTTTCTCCTTGTCCTCTTTTCCTTTGACTAGTTTTAGAACCTAAAGGTGGTTCTCAGCGTTCCTACGTAGTCCGTGCTGTTCCTGTAGTTGTACTCTGGATTGAAGATGACCACTACACCAGGGGTAATGTCGATATTGTCTGTGAGTCGGTAGCGGTAGAAAGCCTCTGCATGGTATGAGATCCCGCCGCTATCTACACGTCGTCTGTTACCAACGTTAACTTCTCGTGTAGCATTGGAAACAACTCTAGGCTCTTCACCAAAGAGAAGACCCAGCATGCTGCCTTTTTTACCCAAGTCTGGGAGTGCAATGCCGCCAGCGTAGTACCAGATATCAGCCTTGGTTCCGCGGGCTCCACTTAGGCGAGTTCCGTTGTTTGTAAGACTGCTAAATCTTGGAGATTGTTCGGCGATCGCCTGGGTATAGCCTCCCCAACCGAACACAATTAAGTGTTGGCTGGGGCGGAAGCTTAATTCCACACCGTAGTTGTTGCTTGAGGTCGGGACGTTACCAAAGGGCGCTTCTGACAACAGACTGCCTGTGCTGTCGAAGATGTTAACGAAACCATTGCGTCTTTCTGGATTATCGTAGCTGTGCGCATAGGTTAGACCCAAATTAAAGTATTTGCTGGCATTGATATCGATCTGACCAATGGCGGTATAGGAACCATTGCCAATGCCGTAACCTCTGTTGGGGTTATTACCTGTAGATGCAATATAACCCAGGTCGAGACCGATTACCCCCTGAGGATTGAAGTGAAAACTTACCCCAGGACTCGCACCACTACCCAAAATATTCTGACCCGCAGTTAGGCTGTTATTTCCTAGCCGGTAAATCGGGCTAAATCGTCCATAGCGCGAGATGGCACCAGTTCCACTGCTTTCGAACGGGCTGAAGGTGTTGAAACCTCTTTCGTTCAACTCAACGTTAGCGGCATCGATTTGGATAGTGGAGTTCTTACCTACGGGCAAACGATAGAACAATTGGTCAATGTAGGTGCTGTTACCTTCATCCCCTTCAAACCCAAGGCGGGTCATGTTAGTACCCGTGACACCAGGAAGACCATTAGCTCCGGCACCCAATGTTGCGTTGTTGCGAGACTGCAAGCGGGTTCGAAGCAGGTCTTTGCCGGTGAAGCTGGTATTTAAACTCAGGCGCACCCGATCAACAAATGATTCGTTGTCATAGATGTTGCCGTTGGAGCCTCGTGCTCTACCCGATATAACTGCCCGTCTGTCACCACCTATACCATTAACGGCAAAGATGGCTTCTCCAGCCAGCTTAGTGGTGGTGGAGAACTGATTAGCTTCCAGTTCAGCTGTACGAGCTTCCAGGGAATCTACACGACCGCGCAGGGTGGCGAGTTCGGCTGAAAACTCCTCTTGTAACCGCTGCAGGGTACCTAAGTCTTCTTTTCTGACTAGGTCAGATGTTCCTGCTGCAATCAGTTCGTTTACCCGATCTAAACAGGAATTCAAACCGGCGGCAAATTCATAACGCGTCAAGGCGCGGTTGCCGCGATAGGTGCGATCTGGATAACCAGCGATACAACCGTAGCGTTCGACTAAAGATTGCAATGCTTGGAACGCCCAGTCAGTCGGCTGCACGTCTGACAACTGCGAAACTGATGTCACCTGAGCGACTGGTGTAGTCGGCGCTTGGCTGTACTGATCAATTTTCTGCAGCTGAGTGTTAGTTGAGCTGGCAGTGGGCGCTTGGTTGTACTGGTCGATTTTTTGCAGCTCGCCGCTGGTTTGGCTGGTAGTGTTTGTAGATGGGGCGGCTTGAGCTAAAAGTTGGGCATTGCTAGGCTGGTTGGTTACAGCGGTGACCGTTGGTGCTAACTCACGTGAGGGAGCTACTGACCGCGCTAGCGTGCGGTTTGCCAGCATTAAGTTAGCACACAGAAGCAATGGACTCAGTTTCAGAGTATTCCAGAAAAGTTTTGACATTGTTTTGTTCCCACTCACACCCTTCTTTTAGACTTAGGAGAAACTTACGTAAAGTGTTCGCCCTAAACAGATATTTCTATATTTACACCAAATTTGACTGTGTTGTCATCTGTTGTTCCACTTCTATAACCGGTTGACTTAGCTTGGACGCAAACAAAGAATCAACCGCCGCTCGTGCCGCAGCAGCATGCCCTTCTCCTCAAACTGCTGCAGCATGCGTGTTACTGACACCCGCGTTGTATTTATTACCTCCGCTATTTCCTGATGGGTCACTCCCAAGTCAATCAGCCTTCCTTGGTCAACGTCACGACCAAATTTTTGGCTTAGCCAGACCAGGAATTGCCACAACCGCAGGGAAACCGGTTTCCGATGGATGATGTTGAGAATTTCCTCTGCCTGTTGTATATGTAATAACAATGCATCCAACGCTTGCTCCCACAGCTCAGACGGCAGGATACTCATCTCTACACTTGTCAAACACTCAATTTGGTAGGGGTTGACCCGAGACAAAGGGTTTCCTACAACATCACCCGTACCCCAATACCCCAACGTAATCGGCGTACCTTGTTCGCTCCAGGTCAACGTGCGAACGGCTCCCCGCTCAATTCGCCACAAGACATCTTCCCGGAGCGGAATCAAGTCGCGACGGCTAAACAGTCGCTGTTTCAGCGGGGAAGCTAGGGCAGGATTCGGAGCAGAGATTGCCATAAATCAAACCTTTGTTTTTATATTTGTACTTTGGTAGGTTCAGTCTGCCAGTTATTAAGAAATTGTGTCAATTTCCTTCACAAATTATTTCAATAACTGCTATCCTATACCTGCAAGTTTAAGAACAGGTAAGCGTTTGTTAAAGGTTAGAGTTAAGATCTTTGACCTGTAACAATGTAGGCTACTCGCTGACCAATGTTAGTTGCATGATCAGCCATCCGCTCCAAATGACGAATGACTAACACCAGCAAGAGAATCGGCTCCACCACTCCTTTAACATCTCGCTGTGCAGCCAGGGTTTGATACAGTGTTTCGTAAGCTGTATCCACCTTATCATCCAGCCGCTTCACCGCTCGCCCCGCTTCTGCATCCAAATCTGCCAGCGCCACCAGGCTTACTGCCAGCATTGCCTGAGCATCATGAAACATTACCTCAATCTGGGGTACGCACGCATGAGCCGGATAAGGAAAAAGTTTAACCGCAATTTCAGCCAGATCCTTGGCATAATCACCAATGCGCTCCAAGTCTCGTACCAGCTGCATAAACGCACTCAATCGGCGCAAGTCTTGAGCTACCGGCGACTGTAGGGTCAGCAGGGCAGCACAGTCTAACTCAATTTGCCGGTAAAACTGATCAATTTTTTTATCAAGTAAGGGGATCTCCTCAGCTGCCGCTAGATCGCGAGCAAATAAAGCCTGATGACTCAGACGAAACGATTGTTCAACCAAGGCCCCCATACACAAAATCTCCCGCTGTAAGCGCCTGAGGCGGCGTTCAAAATGGGAACCTTCAGGATTTAGATTCGAGACAACAGAATTCACCCTTAGCAACTCTTGCAGTGAAGCGGTTACTGTGTCCACTATAGTGTTAGTTACTAAGGGTCTGCTATTAGGTTGGGTAGTTCAATCTGCAACCAGGCACCACCAGTTTCCGGGTGGTTCATAGCTTTGACTGAACCGCCGTGGGCAAGAACAATTTGTTGGACGATCGCCAAACCCAAGCCACTACCAGTGTTGAAGGACGCTGACTGCCGTGCCCGTGCTGTGTCTACCCGGTAAAGGCGCTCAAAAACGTGCGGCAAATCAAAGTCCAGAAAGCCGGGACCAGAGTCAATAATATTAAATTGCGCTTGGTTGCGGGAATCCTGAGACAGAATTCTGACTTCAACATGAATGGTCCCTGACTCGGGACTGTATTTAATACTGTTGCCGAGCAGATTCAGAAATACTTGAGTGAGGCGGAATTCGTCTGCCCTAAGCCATAGAGTTTCTAGCCCCGAGTAGGCGATCGCCAGCTGCTTTTGCTGTGCTAGGGGTTCGAGTGTTTGCCAAACGGAGTCGAGCAGTGAGCACACTTCCACAGGCTTGCAATTGAGCTGTTGGCTGGGGTTGATTTCCAACTGACTAAGTTCCAGCCAGTTTTGTACCAGTTTAATCAGTCGGTCAACTTCAGGCAGGAGGCGGTCGAACCAGCGGCGTGTTGGTGGCTCCAACTGATCCTGCAAAGTCTCCACGACCAACCGAATCGAAGTCAGTGGGGTTCTTAGTTCGTGGGCTAAATCGGAAACCCAGCGATCGCGGGCACGGCTTAGTTCAACCAGAGGTTGCCTATTTTCTAGAAATACCCCGACTTGCCCCTTTGGTAAAGGCCAGCTAGACGCCCGCAAAGTCAGCGATCGCAATTCAACTATAGCTGCTGCATCCTCGAAAGCCGGATGGAACATCCACTCTCGCACCTCTGGTTGTTGCTGCTCACGAGTTTGCTCAATCAACTGATCGAGCTCGTAAGAGCGCACCAACTCCAGCAGCAAGCGCACCTGTTTTGGCTCCCATCTTTGCAGTCCCAATAGCTGCCGAGCCTGCTCGTTACACCAGAGCAGCTGATTTTCTTCATCAACTTGTAGATATCCTAATGGGGCCACCTGGAGTAACTCCTCCCAGGTTTGCAGTTGGGCTTGCAGTTCTTCGCGGTGCTGTTGTTGAATGGCAATTTCTCGCCGCAAGCGAGGAATTATGGGAAGAGAAATCTCCGAGGCATCAGTCTGAAACGTCCGCAGCAGCCTCCGGAGTTGCCGGTGGAGTTGAGTCGCCTGCCAAAGCCAAAACCCAATTCCGATCATCAACCCCAGGAAAAATGCCAGCATTGCTACCCAAATCGGTAACCGAATCCGCGCACAGTGATAATGCATTCCGGGTGGCTGGGGTCTCGCTCCAATTTCTCCCGTAGCCAGCGGATGTGAACGTCTACTGTTTTACTGTCCCCCACAAAATCTGCTCCCCAGACCTGATCGAGCAATTGCTCACGTGACCAAACCCGGCGAGGATAACTCATAAATAGCTCCAGTAGGCGGAATTCCTTGGGCGACAAGCTGACTTCGTGTCCTCGAACAAGCACCCGGCACTCTTGGGGATAGAGGGTAATATCCTTAAATTGTAATACCTGGAGTTGAGGCAAACCACCAAAGCGTTGGCGGCGCAGCAAGGCGCGACAACGGGCAACTAACTCCCGCATACTGAATGGTTTAGTGAGGTAGTCGTCGGCTCCTACTTCAAGCCCCAAGACACGGTCGGTTTCGCTGCCTTTGGCGCTGAGGATCAAAATCGGTATTGGGTTTCCTTGATAACGCAGTAGGCGGCAAATGTCCAAACCATTAATTTGAGGTAGCATCAAATCCAGAACCACCAGATCAAAGGGAAACTCACCCACAGCAGGTTCATCATTTTGAAGCAACGCCAAAGCCGTTCGCCCATCCGCTGCGGTTGCGATCGCGTAACCTTCCGCTTCTAGCGCCAGAATGAGCATTTCCCGAATCAGGTCTTCATCTTCAACCAGCAAAATCCGGCTCATTTGCCCGATTTCCGTCCTAGGAGGACACTTGGTTAATTCACGGGTAAACATGAATGCAAAAAATTTATGTCTGCTTCTTTACCAACATTATCTGAATCTGCCGCTATCTAAAACAATTCTTGAAAACATAATCCTAACGACGGGTATTCAACCGGAGGCGATATGACTTCCGACTTCCGATCTCTGCTCCTTGCGGCAGTCAGCGCATCGTCCAAACAGTTCCAAGAAGTGTCCCTCGATCGCAAAATCCGTAGTGAATGCGATGTTAGCAAACAGTTCAGGTGGTAAACACACACTCACCTCGGTGACTCGCTGGCACTGAGTACAGGTGACATGGTGGTGATGGCTGCCGCTGCCACACAGTCGGTATCGACAGCTGCCGTCCGCGAAGGGCAGGCAGTGAAACAAGCCCTGGCTCATTAATACTTCTACCGCACGGTACACAGTAGCACGCCCAAGCTGCGGGTCAACCTCCCGAAGCTCTTGCCAGAGTTCCTGAATCGTGAAGTCGGCTCCGCTCGTCGCGAGTGTTGCCAGTCGTTCTGCAATCAGCCGACGTGTGCGGGTAGCACGCAAACCCAATGTATCGAAGATTGCAATAATCCGCTTAGCGGTTACTGGCATCTGATCGTCTCTGGGTGCGCTTAGCCCTTGATGGGTCACAAACTCTGGGTGCCTGACTATTTTTTCCATCTCCATGGCTGTTTTCCTTCTTTATAGAGGTATGCTGCAACACACCCTGCCCCGAGCATTACTTTGATCAGCTTACAAGACTAATAAGTACCATCGCATTATAAGGAAGCCTGCTGAGTTGTAGTTCATATAAACTACCCCACCCTGCCTGCGGCGAGGATGGGGTTTTCAGCATACCCAACTTGTTACTGCGTCTGCGTTCAGTCTTAAAGCACGGCAGTTTATCTCCAGGAATGTGCTGGGCCGTAGAGCCAGGCGGAGGTGTCTTTTTCATAAGGCAACTGTGCAGGCCGGTAAACTAGTTCCATTGACGAGCCCCAGGGTGTCAAGAAGTAACGCATGACTTGTCCAGTCTTAGGTCCATGGGAGGTTTTGTTCGGACCGCTCAACATTTGCACGCCCTTGGATTGAAGATAAGCGGTAGCTGTATAAATGTCGTCCACAAAGAATGCAATGTGGGGCACGTCAACATCACTATTCTTGGGAATCTGCCGGTTTTGATCAGGAGCTTTATACTCCATTAGTTCGAGGTTAATGTTCGGACCAAAACGGAGTAGCGATATCGTGACCGAACTGTGCGGGTCTACAATTGTTATTTATTGTGATGCAGCGGCTTTCAGGCGTGATACCAGTTGGTTAAATGCCATCCCGTCGCCACTGCCGTCATGACGCCTTGCCTCGCCTGACCAAAGTACGCGGTTGTCTTTGGTGCTTCTTACTGAAATTTTGCCCCAAAAGCCGTAGCCGGTAGAGCGAGCAGCCCCCTCCACAACCGCATCAGCCTTGGCCTGTGATGACACAACTTTAACGCGGTTCCATGCCCTTAAGCCCTCAATAATGTTGCTGCGAAAGCCGCCAGAGTCAGGCTCAAAAGGCATGACGTACAGACTACGCACATCAGAAATCGTCATATCTCTATTTCGAGTTAGGCTAATTAGCGTCGGTTGGAAAGAGCGCTCTGATTCAGAAGACATGCTGCCATGTGTCTGTGCCAAGGTTGCTAGCCCAGCATAACCAGGCAGTAGCACAAGACTAACAGCACTTGTCAGTAGCAGGTGTTTCATTGCTTTGAAGTTCATTTCTAGTACCCAAATACTTACTTAGAGCGTTATCCATAGCACAATGATAGGCTTTGCCTACCGGTAGTAGCTAGGGATAAATTCAGGCAGTTTTGGCACTCTTTATGGATCTCCCCCTGAAGTCTCCGGGCGAGTGTTGGGTATACTTTTTAAAGAACCTGCCGAAATAAGATGGATCTTGAAAATTTAAACGGTGAGCAATTTCTGAACTACTGAGTTCAGAGTGAATCAGCAAGCGCTTGGCTTCAAGCAGCAGGCGATGCCGAATCAACTCCCCGGCTGTTTTCCCTATCGTTCTTTTGACTGTCTCGTTCAGATGGTTGGCAGTGATGCCCAGCAATTTTGCGTACTCACTAACTGATGTTTTAGCGAGAAAATTCTCCTCAATGAGCAACAGGAACTTTTTGGTGATGCCGTATGAGTATCACTGGTATTACAGGTATAACTGAAGCTCAGAAGGCAACTCTTTTGGCTTTAGGGGCGGTTGAGTAGGTGATTTCTACTCTGGTCGTATTCCACCAAATAAGACACGTTCAAATACTTTAATAAAGCAATCAACATGAATAAAACCTAAGGTCCTTAGCCAATCACACTGGGTTTGTACGGGAGTTAGTATGCTATCTTCTTGGTCTGTTTTATTGTAGTATCCCTGTGCTATGTCATCTCTCGATTCAGGGAAATCATGGTCTTGATGAAAGGAGTAAATAGAATCAATCAATAACTCCTTATAAATCTTTTCAACCCATTGACAATCTGAGGCAATCTGCTCCATATTTAAAAATATGCCTCCTGGCTTCAACAAACTGTAAATTTCACCATATAATTCTTTTTTTCTTGGATCTAGTTGGTGGGAAATTGCAAATTCAGAGACAATAACATCAAAAGAACTCCTGCCCTGTAGCGAAGCAACCCACTTCTTGCTGCCGAAATCTTGGGAAATGAATTCTAACTGATTTTGCTTGTGGTGGCTACCAATTTAAGCCGGGACACTTTGTAGGGTAAGTCTTTGAGACTTTGCTAACTTTTTAGAGATTCTGGGTCGGGGCAACTCACCCATCTGCTCCATCACCCAAGCAAACAGGTTTGGGAATT
>JAABUQ010004783.1_pt1 | contig 22588 bp, 20 predicted proteins | sample 5560001 | NCBI WGS metagenome assembly JAABUQ01 (sample SAMN10711888, study PRJNA513371) | rock metagenome | isolation source: Antarctica rocks | place: Antarctica: Victoria Land, Finger Mt nord | collected 2015-12-18 | reverse complement strand
CGATGCCCACAGCAGGATGAACCAAAACCAGCGCCCTTCAACCCTGTGGACGACGGGATAGGCAAGCTCATCTGTCGTCCTGATCGGCGCAGTGCACCCCTGGTTCATGACAGTGAGCAGCCCCTGCTACACTGCGCGCACATAGGCTCGCTCCCCCGTGCGGGCGCAATACCACACCACCAACATTTCCCCGCTCGTCGGGTCCAAGAACCGCTCCTCTGTCCGCTCCCACCCTGGCCCGCTGGGCTGCTCCTCGGGCAGGCGCTTGTAGCCGCCGCTGCGGAACAACAGCCACGCCAGGATCGGGCCGAACATGATGACGGGCCAGATCAGGAGGGCAGCCATCATAAGGGTTCGATGACCGCTGCCGTGCCGTAGGCGACGATCTCGCTCATGTTCTGGGCGATCTCCGATCCCTCGAAGCGCATCATCACGACCGCGTTCGCGCCCATCGCCGTCGCGTTCTGCACCAGGCGGTCCAGCGCTTGCCGCCGCGCCTCCTCCAGCATCTGCGTGTATTCCTTGATCTCGCCGCCGACGATGGAGCGCAGGCCCGCCATGATGTTGCCGCCCAAGCCCCGGCTGCGGACGACGACGCCGAAGCATTGGCCCATCATTCGTACGGTGCGGTGCCCGGCGACGTTCTCGGTCGTGACGACGATCATGCTGGCGTGCCCGGTTCCGGTTATTGCGTAACCACATTGATCCCGGCCTGCCGCACCGGCAAGGGCCGGCCGGCGTGCCTCCTGCTGCTAATGCTTCAACACGTCGGCCAAGCTGACCCGGCCGCTGCCGGGCTGCAACGGCTGCGGCTGCTGCGGGCCGGGCGCCCAGCCGGTGACGGTCGCCATGCGCAGGGTGGCCGGCGTCCGCCCCTCGTCCTGCGGCAGCGCAGCCAGAGCCGACGGGAACAGCGCGCGCGGCGGCACGCGCCGGTCCCGCAACGCGACGGCATTGCCCTCCCCGGCGGCGCGCAGGTCGTGCAGCAATGCAAAGGGACTGGCATAGGCGACGGCGATGCTCTCCACGTCCGCCACCGGTAGGGCATAGCCCGCACGCTGCAGCAGACCGGCCAGATCGCGCAGGTCCGGGAACGGCGACACCCGGGGCGACGCGCCGCCGAGCATCTCCGCCTCGGCGCCCGTCAGTGCCGCGCGGAGTTCCGCCAGCGTGCCCAGGGCGGGGAAGCTGGCCAGCAGCAGGCCGTCGGGCTGCAGCGCCTGGCGCAACTGGATCAGCGCGCCCGGCAGGTCGTTGACCCAGTGCAGGGACAGACTGGCTACCACGAGGTCGAAGCTGGCCGGCGCAAAGGGCAGCCACTCCTCGTCCGCGGCGACACAAGGGGCGCCGTTGCGCCGGGCCATCGCCGGGGACAGGTCGCAACTGACGGTCTCGATCCCCCGGCCGCGCAGCAAAGGTGCTACGACGCCGCGCCCGCCTACGTCCAGCGCGCGGCTGAAGCGGCGGGTGGTATCGTCCAGCCGGTCCAGCAGGCGCTCGGCGGCGTCCTGCAGGATCGGGGCGACCCCGTCCACCGTTGCGGCGGCGCGGTCACGGTGCAGGCGCACGGCCCGGCGGTCGAAGGGGGCTGCGTCGGTCATGCCCTCCATGTGCGTCCGGAGCGGCCCGTCGCCAAGGCTGGACCGGGTGCTGGAGCCAATGCTGGACGGGGACGTTCGCCTCCCGGTATGTTGGCCGGGTGTCCGCATCCGTCCCGTCCCCTCCTACCGCCCGTGTGCTGGCCGCCCTGCGCTGGGCCGGGCGGGTTGCACTGGATGCGCTGCTGCCGCCGCAGTGCCTGACCTGCGACAGCCCGGTGGACGCGCCGGGCCAGTTCTGCCCGGCCTGCTTCGGCCGAACCGCCTTCATCACCGCGCCGCTATGCGTCTCGTGCGGCACGCCGTTCGAGGCAGCGGGGCAAGGCGGGCTGGACAGCGTATGCGAGGGCTGCCGGGCTTACCCGCCGGCCTGGGGCGCGGCACGGGCCGCCCTGCGTTACGACGACCAGGCCCGGCGCATCCTGATGCCGTTCAAGTATGGCGACCGGGTGGAGGTGGCGCGGGCGCTCGCGCCGCACATGGCGCGGGCCGGGGCGGGGCTGCTGCGGGAGGCCGACCTGCTGGTGCCGGTGCCGCTGCACCGCCGGCGGCTGCTGTCCCGCCGCTACAACCAGTCGGCGCTGCTGGCGCAGGTGTTGTCGCGCCTGACAGGGCGGCCCGCGGTGCTGGACGGGCTGCGCCGGGTACGGGCGACGGCGGTGCTTGGCCACCTGTCCGGGGCGCAGCGGCGGGCGGAGCTGGCCGGCGCGTTCCAGGTGCGCGCATCCCGGGTGCCCATCCTGACCGACGCACGGGTGCTGCTGGTGGATGACGTGCTGACCTCCGGTGCGACGGCAGAGGCTTGCGCGCGGGTGCTGCTGGCCGCCGGCGCCGCCCGGGTGGACGTGCTGGCCGCGGCGCGCGTGCCAGACCCGCGCTCGGCTTAGGAGTACTTGCACTGCAGCCGTGCAGCCCCAAGCCTTGGGGATCGAAGGAGAGCGAATTGGCCGCCATAGACATCTACACCCAGCCCTGGTGCCCCTACTGCACCCGCGCCATTAATCTGTTGAAGAAGAAGGGCGTGACGTATCGCGAGATCAACGCCCCGCACGGCACCGCACAACGCAAGGAGTGCGAGGCGCGGTCCGGCCAGACCACCGTGCCGCAGATCTTCATCGGCACCCGGCATATCGGCGGCTGCGACGACCTTGTGGCGTTGGACCGCACCGGCGGGCTGGACCCGCTGCTGGCCGCAGCCTGAACCCGGCGCCGCGGTCCCCCCTCTCGCGCCTGGAGCGGCTTGCATTCCGCCCGTGACTCGGCCTGCCTGCCGTTTCGAAGGCGACTTGCACGCCGCCCGGGCTTCGCCATCTTACATCTATGATCCACTATCAGCTTCGATGCAGCGCGGACCATGGCTTCGACGGCTGGTTTCGTGACAGCGCCGCCTTCGATGCCCAAGCGGAACGCGGCCTGGTCGAATGCCCGGCCTGCGGCGACACTCGCGTGAACCGCGCCTTGATGGCGCCGCGCATCGCGAAGTCCCGCCAGATGCTGGACGGCAAGACCGGTGAGCCCGCTGGCGTGCCGGCGCCAGCGCCGGAGACACCGGTTGCCGGCAAGGATGCCGTTCTGCCGGACAAGGTACGTGCAGCCCTGCAACGCCTGCGGGCGGAGGTGGAGCGTAATTGCGACTACGTCGGCCAGGATTTTGCCGATGAGGCCCGGCGCATCCACCATGGCAAGGCCGAGTCCCGCGGCATCTACGGCGAGAGCACGCCCGAGCAGGCAGAGGCCCTGGCCGACGACGGAATCGAGGTTGCACGCATTCCTTGGCTGCCGCGCGCTGATAGCTAACCGCCCGGCTGTTGCGTGCTGTGTTTTCCGAAAAGCGGTTTGCGGTGGAATCGTATCGGTTACAGTTCTTGCCGTTAAATCAAAATAACAACAGGGCTTGTTCCGGCAGGCTCACCCATTTCTAGTCCAGCGTCATGGAAAATGGGAAAGCGTATTCTGTTGCTTGCTGCCAATCGGGTGCGGGGCATTCCGCCGCACTCTGCTGTGCGGGTTGACAAGCGGCTAGGCAGCCCGGGATGACGGGCATCGAATGGCTGTTGGACCCCGGCGCCGTCGGTGCATCAGGCACGGGACGGCAGCGCGACCCGGCAACATCCGTCGGCACCCAGCGCGGCGCCTGGCGCAACAGCCACGTCATGCCGGCAATCGGGTATTGCCGGACATCCAGTGGGCCGGATACAGGCTCGTGAGCGCTCCGGTCCCGCCGAGGTGCCAGCCTTGCCATGCACCGGCACAAACGTAGTATTCCGCAACGGAATGTTGCCGTAAGGCTACGAGACGCCCTGGTCCCGTCGCAAAAATGTGCTATAGCCCGCCAGCCATGAAATAGGTGCCATGCGTCAGATGCGCATGTCAAAAGGGGGAACGCTATATGCTTAATCGCCGCCAGGTCCTGCTTGCCACTGCCGCCGTCACGGTCGGCGTTCTCGTTGGACTGATGTCCAATCCGGCCAGCGCACAATCGGGCGCGCCGATCAAGATCGGACTGACTGGCCCCTTCACCGGCGGATCATCCAGCATGGGCGTATCCATGCGGGACGGCGTGAAGCTGGCAATCGCCGACATCAACAAGGCCGGCGGCGTGCTGGGCCGTCCCCTGGTGGCCGTGGAGCGCGATGACGAGGCGCGCAACGAGGTCGGCGTGCAGATCGCCCAGGAGCTGATCAACAAGGAGCGGGTGGTCGCAACTCTGGGCTTCATCAACACCGGCGTGGCCCTGGCGTCCCAGCGCTTCTACCAGGAAGCCGAGATCCCCGTGTTCAACAACGTCGCCACCGGCACCGTCATCACCCAGCAGTTCACGGCGCCGAAGGAGAAGACCAACTACATCTTCCGCAACGCCGCTTCCGACAATATCCAGGCGCCGATGATCGTCGAGGAGGCGATTACCCGGCGCGGCTTCAAGAAGCCCGCGATCCTGGCCGACAGCACCAACTACGGGCAGCTCGGCCGGGAGGACTTGGAGAAGGCGCTGGCCGCCAAGGGCGTGAAGGCCGTCGCCACCGAGAAGTTCAACATCAAGGACACCGACATGACGGCCCAGCTCCTGCGGGCCAAGGAGGCCGGGGCCGACGTCATCCTGACCTACGGCATTGGGCCGGAGCTGGCGCAGATCGCCAACGGCCAGGCCAAGCTGGGCTGGAAGGTGCCGCTGGTCGGAAGCTGGACCCTGAGCATGAGCAGCTTCATTGACACCGCGGCCGCCAACGGGGACGGCGCGGTGATGCCGCAGACCTTCATCCAAATGCCCAACACGGCGAAGCGCAAGGCGTTCATCGAGGCCTATCAGGCCGCCTACAAGACCGAGCGTATGCCGTCCCCGGTCTCGGCCGCCCAGGGTTATGACAGCGTGCTGCTTCTGACCGCCGCCATCAAGCAGGCCGGCAGCACGGATGGCCGGAAGATACGCGAAGCTCTGGAGAACCTGCAGGAAAAGGTCGAGGGCGTGGTGACGACCTATGACCGCCCCTTCACCGCTAGCGACCACGAGGCGATCAGCGCCAACATCCCGGTGTTCGGCGTGGTCAAGGACGGCAAGGTCGTCCCCGCCCACGAGGACGACGTGGCCGGCGACAAGGCGCTGCGCATCAAGCCAAGGGCGTAACGCCGCTTCTCCCTCTTCCTTCGGGAGAGGGCCGGGGTGAGGGGGGCTTGCAGCACCGGCGTCCCGGGGCAGCAAGCCCCCTTGCCGCATCGAACCACCAGGACCCCCGCCCATGCAGATCTTCATGCAGCTCATCGTCAGCGGCATCGCCGTCGGGATGATCTACGGCGTCATCGCCTTCGGCTACCAGTTGACCTTCGCCACCTCCAAGACCTTGAACTTCGGCCAGGGCGAGGCGCTGATGATCGGCGCGCTGGTCGGCCTGACGGTGGCGAGCTTCATCGGCTACTGGGCGATGCTGCCTGTGGTGCTGCTGTTCGGCATGGTGCAGGGATCGGTGGTGGAATGGCTGGGCGTGCGCCGTGCCATCCAGATGAAGTCCGAATCCGGGTGGATCATGGCGACCATCGCCATCGGCATCATCCTGAAGAACGTCGCGGAGAACGTATGGGGCCGCGACGACCTCAAGTTTCCGTCGCCCTTGCCCGAGGCGCCGATCAACCTGGGCGGGGTACGCATCCTGCCGATGGAGATCGTGATCGTCGTCGGCGCGCTGCTGCTGATGCTGGCTGTCGAGGTGTTCAACCGTCGCAGCGTGTTCGGCAAGGCCGTGGTGGCGACGGCCAACGACCGCGACGCCGCGGGGCTGATGGGCATCAATACCAAGCAGGTCATCACCTTCAGCTATGCGCTGAGCAGCATGACGGCGGCGTTTGCCGGGGTGCTGGTGGCGCCGGTGACGCTGACGGGGGCGACGATGGGGGCGGTGCTGGGCCTCAAGGCGTTCGCCGTTGCCATCATCGGCGGGCTGTCGTCGGGATTGGGCGTCATCGTCGGCGGGCTGATCCTGGGGATCACCGAAACCATGACCGGCTTCTACCTGTCCACCGGCTACAAGGACGTGCCCGGCCTGGTGCTGCTGCTGCTCGTGTTGTCGTTCAAGCCGTCGGGGCTGTTCGGCAAGCGCTCGATCAAGAAGGTCTGACCGCCATGGCAATTGCATCGGAGCCGCAGGCGGCGGTCCCGCCCGTTTCCAAACCCGGCGCGGCAAGGCCGGGGCTGGCGCTGTCAGGGCTGAAGGGCGGGCTGCTAATCGCCGCGGCGCTCTTGTTCCCGTTCCTGGTGACGAACCCGTACTACCTGCATCTCGCGGTGCTGATCGCCATCTTCTCGATATTGCTGCTCGGGCTGGACGTTGTGTTCGGCTACACCGGGGAGGTGTCGCTGGGCCATGCGGCGCTGCTGGGGATCGGCGCCTACACCGCGGGCGTGCTGAACTTCCAGCTTGGCATCGGCATGGTGGCGGCGCTGCCGGTGGCCATCGTGGTGACGACCCTGTTCGGGCTGATGCTGGCGCTGCCGGCCCTGCAGGTGACTGGGCCGTACCTGGCGATGGTGACGCTGGCCTTCGGCACGATCGTGCAGATCCTGATCAACGAGATGACGTTCCTGACCAATGGTCCCATGGGGATCACCTTGCAAAAGCCGGTGTTCGTGGACGTGCGGGACTTCTCCGACGCGATCCCGTTCTTCGACATGTCGGCGGCGCGGATGCGGGAGTTCAACTTCTACTTCGTCGCCGTCGCCTGCCTGCTGCTGACGATCCTGGTGGTGAACCGCCTGATCGCCAGCCGCTATGGCCGCGCGTTCGAGGCATTGCACGACGCGCCGATCGCTTCGGACTGCATGGGCGTCAGTGTCTATAAGCACAAGGTGATGGCGTTCGGCTGCAGCGCCGGGCTGGCGGGGCTGGCCGGGGTGCTGTTCGCCTACTCCGAGCAGTATATCGCGCCGAACAACTTCGGCATCGAGCTGGCGATCCAGTTCATGCTGGCGGTGACCCTGGGCGGGCGGAAAAGCCGGGTCGGGCCGATGCTGGGGGCGCTCATCATCGTCATGCTGCCGGCGCTGCTGTCGGATATCGAGCTGTTCCGGATCATCGCAGGGGTGATCGCGACGGTGGCCGTGGTGTCGGGGGTGGTGGCGTTGCGGCGGGCGGCGGCGGAGGAGCGCCGGGCCATCCTGGTGCCGGTCGGGCTATGCGTGGCGTTCTTCGTGTTCTCGCTGCTGCTGGACAAGATCACCGACTACAAGCTGTCCATCTTCGGGGCGATGATCCTGTTCGTGGTGTATTACTTGCCGGACGGCATCTGGGGGTTCATACGCACGGCGCTGTCCAGCATCCGGCCCGGCCTGTTCCAGGCCCATGCAGTGATCCTGGCGCATGGCGATGATGCGCGGGCCTGGTCCGCCGCGGTGCCGGACGTGGCCGCGGGCAAGCCGCTGCTGGAGGCGCAGCAGGTGGTCATGCAGTTCGGCGGGCTGAAGGCGCTGGACCGGGTGGACCTATCCATCATGCCCGGCACCATCCACGGCCTGATCGGCCCCAACGGCTCCGGCAAGAGCACGATGATGAACGTGCTGACCGGCATCTACGTGCCGACTGCCGGCGACATCAAGCTGGAGGGCCGCAGCATCGCCGGCCGCAAGCCGCCGCAGATCGCTGCCGCCGGCATCGCCCGCACGTTCCAGAACGTGCAGCTTTTTGGCGAGCTGACCCTGATCGAGAACGTGCTGGTCGGGCTGCACCACACCTATGCCGGGTCGCTGGCCGAGGTTGCCGCCGCGACGCCGCGGTCCCGGCGGGAGGATGCCGCGGCGAAGGTGCGGGCGGCAAGCCTGCTGCGCTTCGTCGGGCTGGAGGCGCTGGCGAACGAGGAGGCGCGCAACCTGCCCTATGGCAAGCAGCGCGTGCTGGAGATCGCCCGCGCCCTGGCACTGGACCCGAAGCTGCTGCTGCTGGACGAGCCTGCCGCCGGGCTGACGGCGCCGGACATCAAGGAGCTGATGGGCATCATCCGCAAGATCAGGGACCACGGCATCACCCTGATCCTGATCGAGCATCACATGGATGTCGTGATGTCGCTGTGCGATACGGTGACGGTGTTGGATTTTGGCCAGAAGATCGCCGAGGGGCTGCCGGCGCAGGTGCAGGCGGACGAGCGGGTGATCTCGGCCTACCTGGGCGGCGCCGTGGCGGAGGCGGCGTAGATGCTGGTCGTCGAGGGGCTGCGCGCCGGCTATGGCAAGGTGCAGGTGCTGCACGGGTTGGACATGCGGATCGAGAAGGGGCAGCTCGTCACCCTGATCGGGTCCAACGGGGCGGGCAAGACCACGACGCTGCGGGCGCTGTCGGGGATGATCAAGCCGGAGAGCGGGCGGATCATGTTGGGCGGCACCGATGTCGCCGGGATGCCGTCCCATGCCATCACCCGGCGGGGGCTGGCGCACTCGCCGGAGGGGCGGCGGGTGTTCGCAACCATGTCGGTAGCGGACAACTTGGTGATGGGGGCGTTCCCGCGGCTGACGGGGAGCCGGCCCCGGGGGGATGTTTCGGCGGATTTGGACCGGATGTTTGCGCTGTTCCCGCGGTTGGCGGAGCGGCGGCCGCAGTTGGCGGGGACTCTTTCCGGTGGGGAGCAGCAGATGCTGGCGATGGCGCGAGCGCTGATGCTGAACCCGGATGTGCTGCTGCTGGATGAGCCTTCGATGGGGCTGTCGCCTCGGTTGGTTTCCGAGGTGTTTGCGACGATTGGGCGGTTGAAGGAGGCGCGGATCACGATGCTGCTGGTGGAGCAGTTTGCGGCTGCTGCTTTGGAGGTGGCGGACTTTGGGTATGTTATGGAGAACGGGCGGTTGGCGGCGAGTGGGCCGGCGGGAAGGCTGCGGGATGATCCGGCGGTGCGGGCAGCGTATTTGGGGGCGGCGCATTAGGGTCTAGGGATATGAACTGAAGCAGGAGAGTTCGATTGAGACTTACCAAACATAAGCCTCAAGCAATTCCGTCGCTGACTGGCATACGCGGTGTCGCGGCTTTGTGGGTCATGCTGTTTCATATTGGTCAAGGCATTCCGGGCTACTCACTTCTGCCATGGCTCACAGGGTCATCCTTCATAGAAAGTGGCTTTCGGGGTGTGGACCTGTTCTTCATCCTGTCGGGTTTTATTATGATGCACGTGCATGCCCAAGACTTCACAGTGTTCTGTCGCCGCACGCTGTGGGATTTCATGATTATGCGTTGCATCCGCATTTATCCAGTGCACCTCGTTGTATTGCTGTCAATTCTAGCGGTCGTGATCGCCAGTCCCGCTTACGTGGCGTGGGCGCGGGCATGAAACCTGCCATTGCATACGCCAGCTTACACAGCACTGAGTTTTTTCCAAACTGCAACTCTCACAACTCGCTGGCTCGTGCCGGACTACGGAATGTGGAACGGAGTAACCTGGAGCTTAAGCGTTGAACTTCTCGCCTATACAAGCCTGCCGGTACTAGCCTATCTGCTATCGCGCACCCAATCACCGGCACTATGCTTGTGCGTGGCATTTGGAAGCCTGGCAGCAATGCTCTGCTTGTTGGTCGCAATAGGGAACTACGACGGAGGCAACCCTAATCGGCCTGGTCTGCTACGCGGCTTTGGAGGTTTCGCGGCCGGTGCGGCATTATGCCGGTTCGCCGCTGTCGCAAACGTCACCAATCGTCAATCTCGGTGGATGACTCTCGGAGCCCTGGCGTTCATCATGATGCTGCTCGTGCCCCGCCTCACAATCCTAATGCCGTTTGGGTTTGCGGTCCTGATACTGGCACTCGCGTATCGAGTGGGCGCGATCAACCAATTGCTGAGCAGCCGCCCAGCCATGTTCTTCGGCAAAATATCGTTCTCGCTTTATCTTGTCCACGTCACGCCGCTGCTACTTCTTGAGTGGGCGTTTCAAACCGGGCAGCCCCCATCTACATCCGTCACAATAATGACGGGCGTGATCTGCTATTTTATAGTTGTGATTGGTCTTTCGATCCTGCTGCATTATGGGATCGAGCGCCCTTGCCAGCGGTTTGGCCATCATTTCCTAAAACCTAATGCGCCCGCAATGTCGCCATGACCCGGTGCTCCAGTGTCTCATCCGCCAACGCTGCCGGTCCCATTCACCCATCCGAACCAGATGTGCGTGGCCGGGAGCACGCGTGAAGCCCACCCTAAGCAGACTTACGCGGCCTGTCACACACATGAGTTTCAGCGGAGCCAGGCCGCGTAAGACTGCTTAGATTTTTATCCGTGCGCAAACCTCCAGAGGTTTGCTTAGCTCCCTCACTCCCCCTGATCCATATGCGACAACGCCGTCCGCATCGAAAAACTGGAAAGCTTCAGCAGCCCGGTCCGCGCCTCGGTATAATCCAGGATCAGATACAGCGGCGAAGCAATGGACAACGCCGCCAGACCGACAACAGCATACACCAGCCGGCTCCGCGGCGACGTCAGCCCAAAGATCGCGAAAACGATCGAAAGCCAGGACGTGAGCACAAGCAGGAACGGCCACGACACCGTCGAGCGGGCCGAAAATATAAGCTGCCACCGCTGCTCGATCGCCTGCGTCACGCGGTTGCGCAAACGGTCGGCGACCTGCCGGTGATAGTCATCCACCGGCGCAAGGTGCTCGATCGCCGTGTCCACCTCCGTCAGCATCCTGCCCAGCTCCGTCCCCTCCACGCTCTCATGCCCAGAACCCCGGTTGAACCTGGGATACTGCCCCGGCGGCAACGGCTCCTCCGGCCAGGTGTCGGCGATGGCTGCGGCCGTGTAGGTCCGCAGCAGGGCCCGGATCGGCTCCGTCTCCGGGCCATACGTCCGCAGCCGGTGATCGAGTTCCACCAGGCTGACCCCGAACGCGCTCAGGTCATTGTTGTAGCCGTCGAACCGCTGCTTCGCATTGGAGGTCAGCAGCCCCAGCACCAGGGCCGAGAACGTCAGCAGCATCCCCATCAGCAGCCGGATGCTCTCGATGGCATCCCGTGACACGTAACGCTCATGCAGCCTGTGTTGCCCGACCATCCGATCGCCACGCTCACCAGCAGAATAAGGAACAGCAGGGCAGTATAGGCGATGTCCAACTGCAGTCTCCAGGGCTGGTGCTGGCAGCCTGATGAAGCGCCAAAGACGGGTCCAGTGCAATGGAATCACCGGTCCGGGCATCGGCCCGGCGGTGCTGCGCGGCATGTGTCATCGTCGTGATGCACGCCATGACAAGCATCGTTGTGGCATCAACATCGGACCCGCCGCGCTTGCTGTCCCTTTCAGTAAATCCGCCGCCGGAAGACCCGTAGCCGGCACGCCGGAGGCCGTCGCCCGCGCCACCTGACCGGCCGCAAGCTGCCCCGCATCCCCCATCCCAGGCCTTGCACGCCGCCGGTCAGCCATGGCGCCAGGCCATATCAGCCCGCAATCGTCAGCCGCCATCCGACCCACCCGGAACACGTCCCGCCCGGTCGCGTTCAACCGCAGTTCACGAGCGCCCAGCCACACCCCAGCATCCCCCCAGCCCGCGGTTCCCACCAGCGCGCCCACCCCGGAGGCCGCCATGCCCATTGCCGCCAGCTACGATACTCCCCTGGTGGTGCTGTCCATCCTGATCGCTGTCCTTTCCTCCTACAGCGCCCTCGACCTCGGCAGCCGCGTCCGGGGCGCCGCCCCCAACATGCGCCCGGTATGGATCGGCATGGCGGCGCTGGTGATGGGCGGCGGCATCTGGGCCATGCACTTCATCGGCATGCTGGCCTTCCGCATGGAGCTGCCGGCCGGGTTCGCCGTGGGCGGCACCGTGCTGTCGCTGCTGGTGGCCATCGGCGCCACCGGGGCGGCCTTCGCCTGGGTCACGCGGCCCCGTGCGCAGGGCAGGGACGTGGTGCCCGCCGGCCTGCTGATGGGCGGGGGCGTCGCAGCCATGCACTACACCGGCATGGCCGCCATGGACATGCAGGCGGAGGTCACGCACTCCATCCCGCTGGTCGCTCTGTCCGTGGTGATCGCCATCGTCGCCTTCACCGCCGCGCTGTGGCTGATGGTCCGCTCGCACGGCGTCGGGCGGAAGCTGCTGTCGGCCGTGGTGATGGGGGCCGCCGTCGCCGGGATGCACTACGTCGGCATGGCCGCCGCCAGCTTCACCATGACCGGCCACGCCCCGGCGCCGGACGACCTGAACGGCATCGGGCAACTGACCCTCGCCTTGTATGTCGGCGCCGCCATCTTCGTCCTACTGTTCCTGTCGCTGCTGGCGGCCTCCCTGGACCAGGCCCGCATCCAGCGCGACCTGCTGGCCAGTGAGGAGCGGTTCCGTGCCGCGGCCGAGGTCGTGGGCGACATCATCTGGACCAACAACGCCGCCGGCGAAATGCTGGGCGCCCAAGCCGACTGGGCGCGCTACACCGGCCAAACTGAGGCGGGATACCAGGGCTTAGGCTGGACCCAGGCCGTCCACCCCGACGACGTGCCGCCCACCGTGGAGGCCTGGAACGAGGCGGTAGCTGGCCGCCGGGTGTTCGTGCACGAGCACCGGGTGCGCCGGCACGACGGCGCCTACCGCCTGTTCGCCATACGCGCCGCCCCCGTGCTGGATGGCGCCGGTGCCCTGCGCGAATGGGTTGGCGTCCACGAGGACATCACCGAGCGCCGTCTCGCCGAGGCCGAGCTGCTCGCCGCCAAGGAGCAGGCGGAGGAGGCCAACCGGGCCAAAAGCCAGTTCCTCGCCAACATGAGCCACGAGCTGCGCACCCCCCTGTCCGCCATCATCGGCTACACCGAGATGCTGGAGGAGGAGATCGAGGACGCCGCCGACCCCGCCAGCCTGCTCGGCGACATGACCAAGATCAAGGACAATGCCCGCCACCTGCTGGGGCTGATCAACGACGTGCTGGACATCTCCAAGGTCGAGAGCGGCCGCATGGAGGTCTATGCCGAGGACTTTGACGCCGGGCGCCTGCTGCAGGACGTGGCGGCGACGATGCAGGCGCTGATGGACAAGAACGGCAACACCCTGGTGCTGCAGGCGACGCCGGACCTGGGCACGATGCACCAGGATGTGACCAAGCTGCGCCAGATGCTGCTGAACCTGCTGAGCAACGCGGCGAAGTTCACCCAGAACGGAACCATCACCTTGTCCGCCGAACGCACCGCCCGCCCGGACGGCATGGACGAGGTGGTGCTGCGCGTCTCCGACACCGGCATCGGCATGACGCCGGAGCAGTTGCAGCATCTGTTCCAGCGCTTCCAGCAGGCCGACGCCTCCACCACGCGGCGCTTCGGCGGCACCGGGCTGGGGCTGTCCATTACCCGGGCCTTCGCCACCATGCTCGGCGGCGCCGTGGACGTGGCCAGCGCGCCGGGCGAGGGTACGACCTTCACCTTGCGCCTGCCCGCCCACTGGCAGCCGGCACAGGCGTCCGCAACCGATGGCTCCGTGGAGGCCGACGACGGCCAGCATCCCGTCCTGGTCATAGACGACGACCCGGCGGTGCTCGACCTGATGACGCGCTTCCTGCAAAAAGACGGCTTCGCCGTCCGCACCGCCCTGGACGGGGAAACCGGGTTGAAGCTCGCGGCGCAGCTCTATCCCTCGGTCATCCTGCTGGACATCATGATGCCGCGGCTGGACGGCTGGGGCGTGCTGTCCCGCCTCAAGGCCGACCCGGCGCTGGCCCCCATCCCGGTCGTGGTGGTCAGCTTCGTCAACGAGCGGGGGTTGGGCTACTCGCTGGGCGCTGCGGACTACCTGACCAAGCCGGTGGAATGGGACCGCCTGAAACAGGCGCTGGACCGGCTGGCGGAGGAAAAGGCAGGCCGGCCCGTGCTGGTGGTGGATGACGACGCCGACACGCGCGACCGGCTCCGCACGATGCTGGCCCGGGACGGCTGGGCCGTGGACACCGCCGCGGACGGCCATGCCGCCCTGCAGCAGGTGGCCGCCGTCCGTCCGGCGGTGATCCTGCTGGACTTGATGATGCCCGGCATGGACGGTTTTGGCGTGTTAAAGGAGCTGCGGAACCGCCCTGGCTGGAGCGCCATCCCTGTCATCGTCGTCACTGCGATGGACATGACGGCGGCTGACCGGGAGCGGCTGGGACCGCAGGCGGCGCTGATCCGCAAGGACAGCTCCGACATGCGCGACCTGCTGCAGGAGGTGCGGCGCGCGTCGGGCCAAACGCTCCCGGCTGCCCCGGCCCCGGCCAATACTCCCGCCCGCCGGGCAGAGGAGCTGGAAACCGCGCTGGGCCGTCACCGGGCATAGGCACCGCCGGGGCGCAGCAAACCCGCGGCGCCCCGGCCGCGTTGCGGCGCGATGGATTTGACCATCAAGGCCCAAGACATCCACCACCGCCTGTGCCGCCTATACGGCTGCCCCATCGCCTACTTCCATGCGCTGGACCCCCTCAGCGAACTCGTCAGTTCTCTCCTGTCGCACCGCACCCGCAACGCGGACAGCGGCGCCGCCTTCAAGGCCCTGCGCGCCCGGTTCCCGGATTGGCATTCCGTCCTCGACGCCCCCATCGCCGATGTGCAGCAGGCTATAGCCCGCGTCACCTGGCCCGAGCAGAAGGCGCCCCGCATCCAGTCCATCCTGCGCGCCATCCAGGCCGAGCGCGGCGAGCTGTCCCTGGACTTCCTGGCCGACCTGCCGGTGGACGAGGCCCGCGCCTGGCTGCAGCGTCTGCCCGGTGTAGGCCCGAAGACCAGCGCCGCCGTGCTCAGCTTCAGCGTGCTGCGCCGCCCGGCGCTGCCGGTGGACAGCCATCACCACCGCGTCGCCGCCCGCACCGGGCTGATCCCGGCAGGGATGGCGGTCGGCCCCTCCCACGCCGTCCTGGCCGCGCAACTGCCGCCGGAGTGGGATGCGCAGCAGGTCTATGACAACCACTAGGTGCTAATGCTGCACGGGCAGAAGTGCTGCTACTGGCGCAACCCGTCCTGCGAACGTTGCCCGCTGCTGGACCTGTGCCCAGCCGGGCAGGGGTTCATGGCGGGGCATGGCCCGGCGCCCGACGATGCCGCACCAGCAGACGTGTCCTAAGCCAGATAGCCCGTACTGCTCCCTCTCCCTCCGGGAGAGGGCTGGGGTGAGGGTGGCGTCAGGCTCGGCTCTTGCCCAGTCCAGAGCCTTGTTCCACCCGTATCCAATACGCCCGGCGCCGCGGCCAAGACCCCCTCACCCCAACCCTCTCCCGGAGGGAGAGGGAGTAGGACCGTCCTATGCCGTCGCCGCCGCCCGCACCCCCAGCTCCCGCTCCATCGCCTCCCGCATCAGGAACTTCTGCATCTTCCCCGTCACCGTCATCGGGAACTCCTCCACGAAGCGCACATACCGCGGCACCTTCTGGTGCGCGATCTGGCCCCGGCAGAACGCCTGCACCGCCTCCGCCGTCAGCGCCTCGCCGCCGCGCAGCTTCACCCAGGCGCACAGCTCCTCGCCATAGCGGTCATCCGCCACCCCGAACACCTGCACGTCCTGGATGGCGGGATGCTGATACAGGAACTCCTCGACCTCGCGCGGATACACGTTCTCGCCGCCGCGGATCACCACGTCCTTGATGCGTCCGACGATGTTGCAGAACCCTTCCTCGTCCACCACCGCCAGGTCGCCGGTGTGCATCCAGCGGGCGGCATCAATCGCCCCTCGCGTCCTCGCCTCGTCGTCCCAGTAGCCCAGCATGACGCTGTAGCCGCGGGTGCACAGCTCGCCGGGCACGCCGCGCGGCACGATGCGGCCCTCGGCGTCCACGATCTTGACCTCCAAATGCGGATGCACCCGCCCGACCGTGCTGACCCGGCGCTCCAGCGGGTCGCTGGCGGAGGACTGGAAGCTGACCGGGCTGGTCTCGGTCATGCCGTAGCAGATGGTGATCTCCCGCAGGTGCATCCGCTCCACCGCCCGGCGCATCACCTCGATCGGGCAGGGCGAGCCGGCCATGATGCCAGTACGCAGGCTGCTGAGGTCGAAGCGGTCGAACTCCGGATGCTCCAGCTCGGCGATGAACATGGTGGGCACGCCGTGCAGGCCGGTACACCGCTCGCCGGCCACGGTCTGCAGCACCGCCAGCGGGTCGAACCCCGGCCCGGGATACACCATCGCCGCCCCGTGCGTGGTGCAGGCCAGGTTGCCCAGCACCATCCCGAAGCAGTGATACAGCGGCACCGGGATGCACAGCCGGTCGGCCTCGGTCAGCCGCATCGCCTCGCCGATGAAGTAGCCGTTGTTCAGGATGTTGTGGTGCGTCAGCGTCGCGCCTTTCGGCGCCCCGGTGGTGCCGCTGGTGAACTGGATGTTGATGGGGTCGTCGAACTGCAGGGTCGGCTGCAGCCGTGCCAGCGCGTCCCGGTGCGCGGCCGTCGCCAGCCCCGGCACGGCGTCGAAGGGCAGGGTGCCCGGCGCCGACCCGCCGATCTGGATCACCGTCCGCAGGTGCGGCAGCCGCGCGCTGCGCAGCTCGCCTGGCGCCGCGCCCGCCATCTCTGGCGCCAGGCCCGTCAGCATGCCGATGTAGTCGCTTGTCTTGAAGGAGGTCGCCGTCACCAACGCCTTGCAGCCGACTTTGTTGAGCGCGAACTCCAGCTCCGTCATGCGGTAGGCTGGGTTGATGTTGACCAGGATGATGCCGGCCTTGGCGGTGGCGAACTGCACCACCACCCATTCGGCATTGTTCAGCGACCAGATGCCCAGCCGGTCCCCGCGCTCCAGCCCCAGCGCGAGCAGCCCGGCGGCAAAGGCATCGGCGCGGGCGGCCAGCTCGCCATAGGACCAGCGTACGCCGGCTGAGGGCACGATGAGCGCCGGGCTGTCCGGCACCCGGGCGGCGGTGCGGTCCAGGTTCTGGCCCAGCGTTTCCCCCAGCAGGGGCACATCGCGGGCGCCGTGGACATAGCTGATGGCGGCGGTCATGGACGCTCCCCGGTATGGGCCAGCCGCACCGTCCGGCTGGTCGTTGCGGCCATGGTAGCGACGCCGCGGCGCCCTGGGCAAGCGGGGTTCCCGCCCCCTGCGCCGCACGGCCCGAAGCGCAATCGCAGTCGTGCAACGGCAGGGACAGGCCTATATGTCGGCAAAGACAAGAGGAAACCCGCCGTGTCCGCAACCCGGTCCAACCGCCTGCCCGGCCTCAACTTCGACCTCGGCGAGGCTGCCGACATGCTCCGCGGCTCGGTCGAGACCTTCGCCGCCGACGAGATCGCGCCGCGTGCCGCCGCGATAGACCGCGACAACGACTTCCCGGCCGACCTATGGCGCAAGATGGGCGACCTGGGCGTCCTGGGCATCACCGTGGAGGAGGAATATGGCGGCGCCGGCATGGGCTACCTGGAGCATGTCGTGGCGATGGAGGAGATCAGCCGCGCCTCCGCCTCGGTGGGCCTGAGCTACGGCGCTCACAGCAACTTGTGCGTGAACCAGATACGCAAGAACGGCACCGAGGCGCAGAAGCGCCGCTATCTGCCCGGGCTCGTCAGCGGCGAGCATGTGGGCGCGCTGGCTATGAGCGAGAGCGGCGCCGGGTCGGACGTGGTCGGGATGCGGCTGCGAGCGGACAAGCGCGGCGACCGCTACGTGCTGAACGGCACCAAGATGTGGATTACCAACGGCCCCGACGCCGATGTTCTGGTGGTCTATGCCAAGACCGACCCGGCCGCCGGCCCGCGCGGCATCACCGCCTTCCTGATCGAGCGCGGAATGCCCGGCTTCACCTGTGCCCAGAAGCTGGACAAGCTCGGCATGCGCGGCAGCAACACCGGGGAGCTGGTGTTTGGGGACTGCGAGGTGCCGGAGGACAACGTCATCGGCGGCGTCGGCCGCGGCGTGAACGTGCTGATGTCGGGCCTGGATTACGAGCGTGCGGTGCTGGCGGCTGGCCCCCTGGGCATCATGCAGGCCTGCATGGACGTCTGCGTGCCTTACATCCACGAGCGCAAGCAGTTCGGCCAGGCCATCGGCGAGTTCCAGCTCATGCAGGGCAAGATCGCCGACATGTATACGACGATGAACGCCGCCAAGGCCTACGTGTATGCCGTCGCCAAGTCCTGCGACCGCGGCGAAACGACCCGCAAGGACGCCGCCGGCGCCATCCTGTATGCCGCGGAAAAGGCGACCTGGATGGCGCTGGAGGCGATCCAGGTGCTGGGCGGCAATGGCTACATCAATGACTACCCGACCGGACGGCTGCTGCGGGACGCCAAGCTGTACGAGATCGGCGCCGGCACCAGCGAGATCCGGCGGATGCTGATCGGGCGGGAACTGTTCAAGGAGACGACGTAGAAAGCGAGGCCGCTTCCCCGAAGCGGGGCCGTCAAGTCACGCGGTTGCGGACGCGGAAGCGGGGTTCCTGCCACGCGGCGCTGGCGAACACGTCCCTAAGCGCCGCTGCGGCGTCCCACACGTCGACATAGCGCAACGTGAGCGGGGTGATGCCGAACCGTAGGATGTCGGGCGTGCGGAAGTCGCCGATCACGCCGCGGGCGATCAGCGCCTGCATCACCGCGTAAGCCTCTGGGTGGCGGAAGGAGACCTGGCTGCCGCGTGCGGCCTCTGCCGCAGGCGTTGCAACCTGCAGCCCGGCGCCGGGGCAGTGCTGCGCGGCAAGCTCCATCAGCAGAGCGGCCTGGCGCAGCGATTTCGCCCGCACGTCCGCCATCGGCGCCCGCAGCGCGATGTCCACCCCAACCTCCAACGCCGCCATCGCGAGGATCGAAGGCGTGCCGACGACGGCGCCCATGATGCCCGGCGCCGGACGGTAACTCCCGTCGAAGGCGAAGGGGTCGGCATGGCCAAGCCATCCCGTGATCGGGTAGCGCGCCTCCGCCTGCAGCCGCTCCGCGACATACAGGAACGCCGGGGCGCCTGGTCCGCCGTTGAGGAACTTGTAGCCGCAGCCGACCGCAAAATCCGCATCTGCCGCCGCAAGGTCCACCGGCACCGCCCCGGCGGAGTGCGCCAGGTCCCACAACACCAGCGCCCCCGCCGCGTGCGCCGCCGCCGTGACCGCTGCCATGTCGTGCATCGCCCCGGCACGGTAGTCCACGTGCGTCAGCATTACGACGGCCACATCCGGCCCGAGCGCCGCGGGAATTTGGTCCGCCGCGGCCAGCTTCAGTTCGTGGCCTTGCCCGAGCAGCGCAGCCAGGCCATCGGCGATGTAGAGGTCAGTCGGGAAATTGCCGGCCTCCGACAGAATCACGCGGCGGCCGGGCCGCAGCCGGAGTGCGGCTGCCAGCAGCTTGAACACGTTGATTGAAGTCGAGTCCGCCGCGATCACAGTGCCCTCCGGCGCGCCGAGCAGGCGACCGATCTTGCCGCCGACTCTGGCCGGCAGCTCGATCCACCCGGCGTCGTTCCAGGAGCGGATGAGGCCCGCACCCCATTCCCGCTCCACCACGGCTGCAACCCGGCCCGGCGTGGCCCGCGGCAGCGCGCCGAGCGAGTTGCCATCGAGGTAGATCACGCCCTCCGGCAAGATGAACTCGTCGCGGAACGGCGCGAGCGGGTCGTCCCGGTCCATCGATGCCAGCCCAGCCCGTGTGATCATGCGCTCATGCCTCAAGGTCCCCGGCGGATTATCATCAGCCCCGCCGCATAGGATAGCCAGACCTGGCGCTGGCTGAACCAGTCCAGGCCCAGCAGCATGTCCGCCGGGGCGACCTGCAAACCGGTGATGCTGATGGGCATATTGGCGGCCAGGTCCGGGCCGGCTTGCAACGTCCGCAGCTTCAGGTAACGAAGCGTCACGCGCTGACCGTCTATGCCGCGGGCGGTGCTGGCCGCCACCGGCGCGTCCAGGCCCAGGCGCGCGGCGGCGGCGTCCGATACCAGGGTGATGCGGGTTCCAGTGTCAGGGATGGCCAGCAGGGGGCTGCCATTGACCCAGACCGGCAGCATCCGGTCGCCTCCAGCCTCTTGCAAGGGGATAGCAACGCCTGGCGGCGCACACCCGGATGGCGCCAGCAGCGTCAGCCGGCCAGCGCGCAGGTCCAGTTCCACATCATAGGCCCGCAGCAAGGGCGCGCCGAGCAGTCCGGCCAGGGGCGGATCGGTCACGGGCACGCCCGGCAGGGCCGTGACGGGGACGTAACCGCCAGGGATCGCCGCCCCGGCCAGCGTCAGGCCGCTCAGCAGGACGACGGGCGCGTCCCGGGCGCCCCCGGTGCCCAACAGCCGGGTCGTCCGCCCGGGTTCGGCGGGCAGGCCCAGCCGAGACACGGCATCCGGCAACAGCAACATCCCCTGCGCGCCCGTGTCGAGCAGCATGGTAACCGGGCGTCCGCCGATCTCCGCCGTGACCAGGGGAAAGCCGTCCTGCAGGCGCACAGGCGCTACGGTCCGCACCTCGGGCCGGCACGCGGCGCTGACCGGGGCGGCGCAGAGAAGCGTCAACAGGGCTGCGGCCCCGCCCCGCCCCGCTGCCGCGCCGAACGTGCTTGGACTGGCATGCTGGCAATCTGATGCCCGGGCCAGGCCAGGTCCTGCGGCCGACGGAGACGGCCGGGGCTGCAACCGTGAGTTCTCTGAACCGGTGCCAGGAGCAATCCGCCTGGGCAAGGTGCACGTTCTTCCCCACATTCCAGTTGGCTCTTATGCCTCTTCAGGCAGGTAGGCCAGCTTGGGCAGGCTGGCTAGCTCAAGCTGGCCGGCGGCTGAACACCGCTCGTGGCCCCGTCCGGCTCCGCGGCCCGCAATCTTCTACCAGACGGACCACCTTGCTGGCGGCGCGTTCGGTGGACAGGGGCGGTTGTCCGTGACGGGCGCAGCAGCTATCCAAGGCCGGAGTTTCAAGGGGCAAGTGGATGATGCCGGACAGTTCTGACGCCTCCCTGGCCGGTCAGCCTGATCCTGACCGGCACCTGCCTGGTCGCCGGGCCTTTGTCGCCGGAGCGCTCGCGGTGGGCGCGGCCGTCGCCGGCCGGGGCGCCAAGGCGCAGGCCGCACCCGCTGCAGCCCTGCCGCGCCTTACAATGGGGGAGGCAGGCCGCGGCCCGTCCCGGTTCCATCCCTCCTTTGTCAAGGACGTCGGCCTGCTCACCGACCTGAACCCGACCAACCAGGGCGGCGCCTGGTGGAACTTCGACACCTACATCACACCCATCGAGCAGTTCTACATCCGCAACGCCTTTCCGACGCCGCGGCCCGAGCTGGATCAGCGGGTGGACCCCCGCTACTGGCGGCTGAAAATCCATGGCGACGCCGTGGAGCGCGAGATGGAGATCACCTACGACGACCTGCTGGGTATGCCCTCGCGCTCAATCATGGCGACCATGCAATGCGCCGGCAACGGCCGCTCCCTGTTCTGGGAGCAGCAGGACATGCTGGCCGACCCGCAAAAGGTGTCCGGCAATGGCTGGGGCCTGGGCGGCCTCGGCCTGGCCGAGTGGCAGTATGTCCCAATCAACCATATCTTCGGCTTGGTCGGCCTGAAACCGAACGCCAAGGCAGTCCTATTCTGGTCCGGCGTGGACGGCCGCCCGCCCAACACCCAGTCCGACACCGGACGCCCCACCCCAATTGGCGAGTTCCTGTCGCGTGGCGATGACATCGGCCTGGCCTTCAAGATGAACGGGCGGCTGCTGCCGGCAGACCACGGCGCACCTGTCCGGGCGCTGGTGCCGGGCTGGTGCGGCGGCGCCTCCACCAAGTGGCTGACCGAAATCAAAATTGCCTCGCATGACTTCTGGGTGCGGTTAAACACCACCGACCACACCCTGATCGGCCCGGCCTACCCGCCCCCGGTAGCCGCCCCCGGCGACGAGTTCCGCTTCGTGCGTCCGGACCAGTTGCTTGGGCAGCCGGTGACGTGGCAGCCCCTCCGGTCCCTGCTGACCGTGCCGATCGTGATGGCGAAGCAGCCGCAACTGCCGCCCAATTACCCGCTGGACCGCGGCGAGATGCCCGTCATGGCAGCCGGCCCGCGGATCATGCGAGGCTACGCCAACGCGCCCCGCGCCGGCGTCCGCCGGGTGGACTTGCGGGTGAACGGCGGGGCATGGCAGCAAGCCCGTATCATTGACCCGCAGCCCAACCCTTATACCTGGGTCCGCTTCGAGTTCCCGATGGACCCCTCACCGGGCGAGTTCCTGGTGGAGACGCGCGCGACAGACAACCGCGGAGAGCAGCAGCCAGCCTCGGTGCCATATAATCAAGGCGGCTATGACTGCTCGGCGATCCCCCAGTTCCGGATGCGCTTCGCTTAAAGCCCCCCACCAAGTGCGACCCCCGTTTCACACGTAAACTCCGCCCACGCAGAGCCATTCGGCAGACAAATGGTACTATTCCCTCTCCCTCCGGGAGAGGGTTGGGGTGAGGGGGCCTTCGGCGCTGCGCCTGCCCACAAAGGGCTGTGTTCCCGTTGCACTTGCTGCGCCCCGCGCCGCAGCCAAGGCCCCCTCACCCCCAGGGCTGTTCAACGCTTCCGAATGACAGTGAGTGAGAGCAGGTTTTTGATGCCTGCGAGACCGGCGCGGTAGCGGTCCTGGCTGAGCGTGTCGGTCTGGTTGGCCTTGAGGATGTTGAAG
>JAABUQ010004782.1_pt1 | contig 22591 bp, 20 predicted proteins | sample 5560001 | NCBI WGS metagenome assembly JAABUQ01 (sample SAMN10711888, study PRJNA513371) | rock metagenome | isolation source: Antarctica rocks | place: Antarctica: Victoria Land, Finger Mt nord | collected 2015-12-18 | reverse complement strand
ACTGCCTCGATCTTGTATTCTCGCGTGTACTTTTCACGCTTGCGTGGTTTGGCTGCCATTGAACACTCCTACACCCCGCCGCCTTCGACGGGCTTAACTGAGTGTCCACCAAACCGGGGCAAGTCCAGGGTTTGGAGGATCAACACGTTCGAGCCACGGCTTACCCCGGCTCCGTAAGGGCGTTCGCGGCGTGATGAAGGATCGGATCTAAAAAGTGTGATGCGACCGTCCGAGCACCGACGCGCATATCCGCCTCTACACTCATTCCCAGAAGAAGTTCCCGATTTGGCAGATCATGCAACAAACGTCTGCCAAGCGAAACGATCACGCGAAATCGAGTCGATGACTCGGCAGCGGCACGATCGTGTCCAGTATCGGCGGACCCGGGCGCTGCAATCGGCGGCGCGGTCGGTGGAATTGCTGGAGGCATCGGAGGCGCGATCAGCGGCTCGTGGTGCGGGGAAAAAATCGTCGACGCGTTTAAATGACGACGATGCCCGAGTTGCTCTTGCACGTATCCGCAAACGAACTCGAAGTTGGGATCGAGATCGTTGAAGCGGGCGAGGATGCGTACCGCAGATGGCTCGCACTTGCAGGGAGCGTCCTCGCGTCGGCGTTCGCCGGCCGGCCACTTTGGTTCGTTGCCGACTGGGAGCGCGCGCGGGCATGGGCGTTTCCCGAGGCGCTCGAAGTGATGTGCGGCGAGAGCAACGTCATCGTTGACGGCGTGTCGTTCCGTCTCGCATTCAGCCAGCGCTGCGATGCGGCGCTGCTCCGCCAGTACGTCGCGAGCGGTGACTTTCGTACCGACTCGATTCTTCTCGTGCCGGACGATCGCTTCGCCGAAGCCGCACTGCATAAAGCCATTCGGGAGACGACTACGCTCGACCACGGCAGGACGCGCGGGCTGACTGCGAACGTCGCGACGACGATCGGCGACGGGGCCGGAATCGTCTGGTACAATCACGGCCGCGCGCCGGATTCATTCCGTGTCGAAATTGAAACGCTGGCTGCCGAAGGCGGCTTTAGCGTCGTCGATTCGACGCGGGTTGAGCCCGATTCGTACGTAGACTCGTAGGCTGCTCGCGAGCGGCCGCACAGGCCGCACCTGCGCCGAGCCGCTTCGATCTACGCCGTTGCGGCCATAGCGACGGCCAGAGCGGGGCCTTGCAGCACCACGCTCGGGCGCACGTTGAGTTCGCCCGGCAACTCCGAGAACGCGAACACATCGGCGTGCATCCCGAAACGCGCCAGCAACTCCGCAAGGGTGCGCCGGAATGCAAACGTGGTGACGACTGTTGCGCGACCGGGCGGCACGGAGCGCGCATACGCCTCGACCTGCTCGCGAACGTAGAGCGCAAGCGCGGGGTCCGGCATCTCACCCCCGTTCCATTCCGCGGCGACGCGCTTTTCGAACTCGGGATCGAACATGAGAACGTTCAACTCGCGCAGGTTCCGTCGCCGCAGCATCGGCGCGACGAGAACTTTTCGCGCGGCGTCCGCGAGATCGCGTGGATCGCGCGACGTCGCGGCAGCTTCGAGCATGGCCTCGATCGTAAGGACTGGGTCGCGCGGCCAGACGCGCTCGCGCAGCAGGATCGTGAATGCTTTGTGCAGCGTCGCGAATGGCAACAAATCGCTGCCGATCTCTTTGACGACGACGGGGACGCTACGCTTGAGATGTTCAACGAGCGTGTGTAATTCTTGCCGTCCAAATAGCGCGGATGCTCGCTGTCGAGCAATTTCGGCGAGATGCGAGCCGATGATCGAGACCGGATCGAAGACGAGCGCCCCGCGCGCGACGGCCTGCTCGCGGCGGTCGACCGGAATCCACTTCGCCGGCAAATTATAGACCGGATCGCGCGTCGACTCGCCCTCGATTGTCTCGAGAATGTCGTTGCGGGCAACGGCGAGATAGTCGCCCGTCCGGAGCGCCCCCGACGCGACGACCTCGTCGCGCACGCGAATGGCGTAGGATAGCGAGTCGCGCATCGCATCGTCCCGCAGCCGAACGCCCGGGATCACGACGCCCGTTTCCCCCGCGATGACCCGCCGCACTTCGCTGATGCGATCCAACAGCGCTTCGCCGTTCTCACCGGCAAGCATGGGTGCGAGGTCGGCGCCTAGTTCGATCGCAACCGTATCGACGCCGACCAAGCCGAGGGCCGCCTCGGGCCGGCGGTTCTCCGTCCGTTTCGCGTTCGCCGTTACGGATTCCGCATCGCTAGTGCGTGTGTCGCGCATTCCCTGCGAATAGCGCGCGAGAAGGACGAGCCCGATGCCGAGCAAGCCGAATGCGACGTGTGGCATCGGCGGAAGCACAGCGAGCACGAATGCGAGCACCGCCGCCGATCGTAAGACGTCGGGACGCTCGAGCATTTGCGCCGCGAGATCCTGGCCGAGCGAACCATCGGCCGTCACGCGCGTCACCATCATGCCCATCGCGAGCGACAGCATGAACGACGGCAGCGTCGTTGCGAGCGCGTTTCCGATCGAGAGCATCGCGTAGGTTTGCAACGCGACTTGCGGTGACATCCCGTGGTAGAACAGTCCGACCGCGATACCGCCGATAAGATTCGCCGCGACGATGATCAGCGCCGCGATTGCGTCGTTCTTGACGAACTTGCCGGCGCCGTCCATCGCGCCGTAAAAATCCGCTTCTTCCTGCACGTGCTTGCGCTTCTTACGGGCGCTTTCCTGATCGAGAACGCCCGCGTGGACGTCGGCATCGATCGCCATCTGTTTGCCCGGCATCGCATCGAGCGTAAAGCGCGCGGCGACTTCGGCGATACGTTGCGAACCTGAGGCGATGACGATGAATTGCACCGTGATGAAAATCGCAAAGATGATCAAGCCCACGACGAGGTTTCCGCCGACGACGACGTTACCGAAGGCTGGTATCACGTTTCCGACGCCGCCGGGTTCACTGCCCTGCAACAAGATGAGTCGCGTTGCGGAGATCTCGAGCAAGAACCGAAAGAACAGCGCGACGAGCAGCGCCGGTGCGAACGTCGAAAACTCGAGCGGATCGCCGATCGTGACGCTGAGCAACATGACCAGACCCGCACCGACGATATAGAGCGCGAGCAATCCGTCGAGCACGAAGGCCGGCAGCGGAACGATGACCCCGAGCGCAAGGCTCAAGAGTCCGGCAGCGAAGCCGTACGTGATGTACTTTGCTTTCATCTCAGAAGTCCGTTCCGGGAGAGTGCGTTGACGATTTCGGCCACGGCGACGAAGTTCTCGCGCGGAATCGAGCGGCCGACGGTCGCGCTTGCGAGGAGCTCGCGCGCGAGCATTACATTCTCGACGACCGGGACAGCGTAATCGCGCGCGAGCGCGCGGACACGCAGCGCGTTGTCTTCCGTCGCGAGCACGAGGACACGCGGAACCGCGATTTCAGGCGGACGGTACGCGAGTGCGACGGCAACGTGGGTGGGATTCGCGATGACGAAATTTGCGTCCGCGACGCGTGCGATCGGACCGGCAAGCAGGCTGCGATGGCGTGACCGGCGCTTACCGCGCATTTGCGGATTGCCCTCATTTTCCGCGTGCTCTTTCTTGACTTCATAAAAGCTCATCCGCAATTTCTTGCGCCAGCGATTCTTCACGAGCAGATAATCGAAAACGGCAAACAGCGCCGCGACGCCGACGGCACTTGCCACGACGCGTTGCGCACCGAGCGACGCCATCGCAGCCAGCGCGCCGACGTCGCCGCCGAGCGTCCCGCGGACGAAGAGCATCGCGGCCGTCGGCACGAGGAACGCGACCGCGATCGCAAAGGCGAGCAACGCGCGCGCCGCGGCGATCGCCGCCTCCTGCGTGAACATGCGCTTGAGTCCCTCGACCGGTTGCAAGCGCGAGAACTGGAATTTCGGCGCTACGATCACGAGTCCGCCGCCTTGCACCACGCTCGCCAGCGCCCCCGAAAGCGCGGCTGCGCCAAGCGGCACGAGGACGAGCGTTCCGACCTCGCCGACGAGCTCGGGCGATGGGCCGTGCGTGCCGCGCTGCAGCCAGTCGCGTACGCACAGCGCGAGCGAGGGTGCGACCGCGAACGTCGCCATGAGCGCCGACCCGAAGCTTGCAACGGTCGCGATCTCGCTCGAACGCGCGACGTTACCTTCGCGCCGCGCCCGGGCGATGCGCGAAGCGGTCGGCTCGAAGGGTTTGTCTTCGGCCATCCGGGTTGTCTACGGCCGCAGCATCGGGAGATAGATCCAAGGCCGTGCCGCTTGCGGCAGGACGTTCGTCAGCGTCGCGAGCGTCGCCAGCAAGATCACGGTAAAAACGACCGGGAACGTGAGGGTGAAATTATTGAAGCGCGGGATGACGCGCGAAATCGCACCGAGCGCGAGATTGGCCAAGAATCCCAGGACGATGGCTGGGCCCGCCACGAGCGCTGCCGCGCGCATCACGAGCGTCGGGATGCCGATCGCGTAATCGGCAAGGTGCGGCAGCATGAGCACATGGCCGAGCGGAACGATGCGCAGACTCATCGCAAACGCGGCCACGACGACTTGGTAACCGCCGAGTAGAAAGTAGACCGCGAGAAAGCCGAATCCCCAAAGCTGCGTGAACCCTTCGCCCGATCCGGCCTGTACCGCGGGCTGACTCACTTGAATGCCGACATAGTCGTCGAGCATTTTACCGCCCGCCATCGCGCCGTCGTATAACGCGGATGCCGCAAAACCGATCGCCGCGCCCAGAAGCAGTTCCGTAATCAGCGCGACGATGAATGACCCAGCGGCGGTACTACGACCGTTCGCAAATGCCGGCGCGAACGCGAGGGCAAGCACGAAAGCGAATGCCGCGCGGGCCATAACCGGAACGCTGCGATGCGAGAATCCCGGGGCGCGCACGATGAAGCCGACGCAGCGTGCGAACAGCAGCGCAGTCGCCTGCGTCACGGCCCCGTGCGCACGACCGCGGCCACGTTGAGCAACGCGGCGTTGAAGAGTTGCGCGCACAGCGCGAAGCCGAAGTGACCGCACAGGGCGAGAACGAGCCCGACGGCTGCAATCTTCGGGAGTAAGGTCAGCGTCTGTTCTTGGACCTGCGTGGCGGCTTGCAGAATCGCGATCGCCGTCCCAACGACGGTCGCGCTGATGAGGATCGGAAAGCACAGCACCGCACAGACGACGAGCGCCTGCCGCACGAGGCCATTGAAGGCGTCCATATTTCGAAGCCTACCGGCGAATTATGCTACCGCGATGCGCCGGCGATGTGTGCTTCGTGCCACACGCGAATTTCGCCAAAACCCCTAGACAACCGCCCTGTCCGGCGTGGTATGACTTGGTGCGGGAGGCACGTTTGTCGTTCATCGAACAGCCCGGCATCTCTGCGGCGAGCGTCGAAGCCGTGCCCGCCGAGAATCACGCTGGCGTGCCGCATCTTGCGCCTGCAATGCAGCCCGCCGGCGGCGACGTGATCGCGGCAGGCGAAAGCGTCGCCAAGGCGCTCGTTACGTTGCTCGATGCGATGGCGGGCTCGCTCGCCGCGCCGGCACCTTCGCGTGGTGCTGCCGAAGCCGGTCCGGCGCTTGTGTCATCGCCGCTGCCGCACGTGGCCGACGAGCCGCTCTTGCTCACCGAAGCGCTCGTCACCGTCGAAGGCGCCCCGCAAGTTGCTCTCGTGCAAAACGCGATGGCCGGTTCGGCCGCCGCCACGCTGCTGAGCGCGGCGATCGATGCGGCTGGAACCGCGGCGGGTCTGGGCGCTCGCGCGCGCGCGCTGCTCGCGGCACCGCAGGTGGCGAACGCACTCGCCGCGCTGCCGGCGCGTGGTCTCCCGCTGCTTCCGGCGTCCGTCGCGGGATCCGCCGCCGCACTGGCGGTTCCGCTCGCCGCGATCGCCGCGGCGACGACCGAAGCTGTCGTGCAGACCGGCATCGTTCAACTCACCGCGCTCCTTCGAGCGCAGGGCGCCGAGCCGATCGTGGCCCTGGCAAACGCGCTCGGGGCCTCGAACGCGGCCGCGCCCGGAAGTCTACCGCTCGCGTTCGTGCCGCCGTATCAGCAGACCGAGCTCCGTCGCGATGGAGCGACCGGCTCGGCGCGGCGCGCCGATCGCAGTAGCCGTGAAGAAGCGGCGGTTCCGCTTCCGTCCAGCGACCCACGCGGGCGAGCCTATACATCGCAAGATCTCGTCCGACTTCGCGCGCTCGGACGCGACCCCCGGCGCGGCTTCGCGCCCGAAGCCCAAGCAGCACTCGCGGCGGAACGTGACTACGCGTTGCAGTTCCGACGGGCACCGGGAGTCGAACACGACTTCATCGACGCCGCGGGCCGAATGTGGGATGTCGTCGCGGGTTCCGACCCGAGCGCCGTGCTGCGAGCGATCGTTGCGCTCGGCGAGGGTGCAAATGTTATCGTCTCGCTGGCTGCGATTCGCGCGGAACCGCATGTCGTCGCCAGCATGACGGCGCACCTAAGTAACGCCGGCCTACACCGCGTCGCAATTGTTCTTGCGCCGTAAGGAATCATCAGAATCACTCGAGCCGCATCGAAGGGCAGACAAGACGAACATGCACCGAAACCGGAGATGGAACATACCGCTGCGCGCGGCCTTCGTTAGCATCGCGCTCGTCTGCGCGCTGATGCCACGTTTTGTAGCGGCGCAGGTCGCCGGGCCCTACGGTGCCTCGGCGAACCAAGCGCTCGTCTTAGGAGCCGGTCCGAGCGGGATGATGGCGAATGGTTGGAAGTTCATCGCGCAGCAGAACTTCTTACTAACGATGGCGGTGCAGCAGCGAATGATTGCGGCTCAAGCCGCGGGCGGAGGCGGCGTGAAGGCACTTCCCGACGGCCCCCTCGTCGAGCCGAAAACGCATTTTGTGAGAACGAGCGACATCGACGTGGCGGCCAGCATCGCAGACGAACTGGCAAAGAAATCATCGCAACATACCAAAGCCGAGTACACGAAGTACACGCGCGACCGTTTCGACGACTTCACGAACCAGTCACGACAAGCCAACATGCCGCTGGACAGCGTCCCGACATCCTGCACGTACTACATTGCAACCCTCTATGCGATCGGCGCGCATCAAAGCGTCCATGGCGAACGCGGTCGTGATACCGTTCGCGGTTCGTGTGTACTTTTGGTCTCGTCCCTCCAAACACAAGGCCGGATGGAAACCGACGCAGAGCGGCAACGCTATTACGACGCATTTGGAATCATCGCTTCGGGGTTACGCTGGGAACTCGTCGATGCGCAACGCAAGGGCGACCGAGCCGCCGTAACGGCGACGGTTCATACCGCTCACGAGCTGCTGGCCAAATCGATCGGCTTCGATCCCGCCGTGCTAACGATCGACCGACTCCCGTGCGCGTTCGTTCCGGAAAACAAGTGCGACGCCGTTCTTCCGAAACTTCAGAACTATTTGATCGCGGCCGCGTCGAAGTATCCGTAGTGGCGTACGTCATTCTCGGAGCGCGTGGTGCGAGCTGGCGCGGGGCAGATTGGGTCGTGCGGAATGTCGACGAATTTTTCGCCGGCGCACTTTTGCGGCAACCAAAAGGCGGGCCGCTCGGTGAAGCCTGGTCGCGCGCGCTTCTCGAAGGACGCCGCATTATCGATCTATCGAGTCTCCTTGACGACGAGGGCGCGAGAACGTCGTGGTATGAAGCCGTTCGCGAGACGCTTTCGGAAGCGATGCTGGAGGAGTTCGAGATGTGGCATGAGCCGCAACGATATCCGCCTTATCTCAACGCAATCCGGGACCTGGGACGCCTTAGCCACATCGATGGCAACGTTCTCGTGACCGGCCTTGCCGAACGAATGCTCGACGCGTAGCACGCCACGCCTTTTGTAAGGCGTTTAGGTGTTCAGGAAGATCGGTCCCGGTCTTCAGCGCTTCAACTTTGACGGCCTGAAACATGTGATGGTGGTTGTTCGAGTAAATACCAATATTCACGAAGCTGAGCACGTAGACGAGAAAGGTTGGCAGCACCGGCGCAAGCGCATGCAGGCCGGCTCCCTGACGAAAGCACGTGCGGCGAGCGTCGTGCCAACCCGCCCAATCGGCTAGGCGCATCGCTTGCATCGTCCGCTATTATGGCGGTATGGCCACCACCTTGCCGTCCAACGTTTCGACCGTAACGACACGTGAGGAATTAATCTATCTGCTTTCGCGCGCCGCAGAACTCGAGCATGGACTGGCGTGCGTCTACCTCTTTGCCGCCTATTCGCTCAAAGGCGACGTCAGCGAAGGCGGTCTGAGCTTGGCCGAAGCGACGATGGTGCGCGGGTGGAAGCGCGCGCTAGCAGCCGTTGCGATCGAGGAGATGCTACACCTCGGGCAAGTCGCCAACATGCTGACCGCAATTGGTGGCGCGCCGCATCTGCGACGAACGAATTTTCCCCTGCCGGCAACGGCTTTTCCGTTTGGCTTACGCCTCTCACTCGAACCGTTCTCGCTTGAATTGATCGAACGCTTCGTGTGCTACGAGATGCCGGAGGCTGGCGTGCTTAGCGCGGAACAAGACGCCCTCTACGCGCCGATGCGCGAACGTGTTCTGGCCGCCGAGCGTTCTTCAGCACCGAGCCGAGCCGTGCCCCATGGCGGAGCGCCGCTGGGCGATCTTGCCGTCGCCGGGTGCGAGCCGTTCGAGATCGATTTCGCGACGGTCGGCGAATTTTATCATAAGATCGAGTCGGGTTTCGTCGCGATCCCCGAGAGCGAATTGTTTATTGGACCGCCCGAAGCGCAAGCGGATCCATCGGCGCTCGATTTCGGCGGCGCAATGCGCCGCGTCACCGATCGGGCATCGGCATGCGCCGCGATCGAGATGATCGTCGAGCAAGGCGAAGCGCCCTCACAATCGCATCCGGACGCGCATTTCGTTGTGTTCGACCGGATCCGGCGCGAATTTGAAGCCGCAGTTGCGAGCGCACGCGGCGAAGGCCGTGCGTTCGAAGCCGTACGACCGGTCACGGCCAATCCGATGACGCGTTTCTACGACGATACGAGTGGCGGGACAGTGATCGCCGATCCGGCCGCGCATGCCGCCGCGGATCTGTTCAACGTCACCTATGACACGATGTTGCTCATGCTGCTGCGCTTCTTCGCCCATACCGAAGAAGACGACGCGGAGCGCGCGCTGCTTGCGCGAGCGGCACTGCGCGCGATGTCGATCGTGTTGAGGCCCCTTGGTGAAGCACTTACGAAGTTACCGATGGATGCGAACGTTCCGGGCGCGACGGCCGGTCCAGGCTTCGGTTACAATCGCGACGTGCATCTGTTGCCGCACAAACGTTCCGCCTGGGTATTCTTCGGCGAACGTCTGCGCGACTTGGCGGTGCACGCCGCGACCTTGCGCGCCAAACCCGGCATGCCGCCGGAGATCGGCGAGGCGGCGGCGGCGCTGGAAGATTTAGCGATTCGCTTCGCGCCGACCGACCGCTCGTGGAATGCCGCGAGCGAGGAGGCGACGTTCGAGCGACTGGAGGATCGCACGGCGTTCGGGATCGCTCCGGAAACAAACGGGCCATACCTTGTAACCGGAGTCGAGAAGTTACTCGATTCGCGTGGCCAAGCGTTGACGTGCCGTCCCGCGATGGCGTTGTGTCGCTGCGGCGGCTCGGCCAATAAACCGTTTTGCGACGGAACACACGCGCGGATCGGCTTTGAAAGTTCGAAGATCGAAGAGCGCGTACCTGACCGCTTGGACCGCTACGACGGGAACGACATAAAGGTGGAAGATAATCGCGGTATTTGCCAGCATTCCGGGTTCTGCACCGACGAGCTGCCGGCGGTTTTCCGCGCGCACGAGGAACCGTTCGTGACCGCGACGGGCGCTGAGGCAGGCGCAATCGTCGCGCAAGTGCGGCGCTGCCCTTCCGGCGCGTTGCATGCCACGCGTAACGGAGAACGGTACGGCGACGACGGCGGCGAGCAACGCATCACCGTATCGAAGGACGGCCCGTATCGCGTCTCGGGCGCCGTGCCGTTAGCCGAGGCCGAACTCGCGTCAGGTCAAACGATCGATCACTATGCGCTTTGTCGCTGCGGCGGTTCGAAGAACAAGCCGTTCTGCGACGGCACGCACTGGTACAACGGCTTCAAGGATGAGCAAAATTGATTTTCTCGGCTTCGGCCAGCTTCCAATCACGCGCGCAGCACCGCGCGGTCGCCAGGGATCAACCCGGGGACACAGCGTCGACGATTGTCAATGCGCGCGGGCCCGCGGCATTGCGAATCGCGAGCGCCGGTGCGTACGCCTCGGAGGTGTACCACGCATGGGCCGTCTCGAGGTCTGCGAATTCAATGACGACCAAGGAGTGCGGCGCCCAATTTCCTTCGATCGCCTTGCTGGTGCCGCCGCGAATCAAGTATCGTCCACCGAAAGCTGCAACAGCGCTTTGAGCGAGCGCACGATATCGATCCAACGTGGGCTCGTCGTCAACCCGGTCGAATTGAGCGATTACATAAGCTGCCATCGCTCTATCTTAGCGTCATCTACACATTTTCCATCGTTTTGTGGCGTTCCGCTGTTCCGCGCATCGCAGCTGGGCTGGAAAGGTTTATTCACGCATCATGTATCTTGATCGGTTCCGGCTAGACGGCCGACATGCATTCGTCACGGGTGGCGGACGTGGCATCGGGCTCGCCGCCGCGGAGGCCTTCGCCGAAGCCGGCGCCAGCGTTACCATCTCCGATCGAGATGTCGCGGTGCTCGAAGACGGTCGCGTTTCGCTCGAGTGCAAGGGTTACGCGGTTGATGCCGTGACGCTCGACGTGACAGAGCCCACGGCGGTGCGCGACGTCGCCGATCGGCTCAACGCCGGACGAGCCGTCGATATCCTTTTCGCGAATGCCGGAATCGCGGGGCCGGACGCGGGCGCCGAGGAGATGGCCGATGACGTGTGGCTCAAGATGATCGACGTCAATCTCAACGGCGTTTTCTGGTGCTGTCGTTCGTTTGGAGCGCACATGCTTACTCGCGGTCGCGGCAGCATCGTCACGACGGGCTCCATGTCCGGCATCATTTCGAATCGGCCGCAGCGGCAGGCGCACTACAACGCCGCAAAAGCTGCGGTTCACCACCTCACGCGTTCGCTCGCCGGCGAATGGGCGCCGCGCGGTGTGCGCGTTAACAGCATCGCGCCTGGCTACATCGACACGCCGATGACGGGCGCCGGGCTGCTTACGCCCAAGCTCAGCGACATGTGGCTTGAAAACACGCCGATGCACCGCGTCGGCCGTCCAGACGAAGTAGCGGCGGTCGCGCTCTTTCTTGCCTCGGATGCTTCGAGCCTTATGACCGGATCCGTCGTCGTCGCGGATGCCGCTACTGCATCTGGTAAAATTGCCGCTTAGAAAACGACGTCTGCCTCGCAACGAGCGTGCACGTCGATCGTTCCGTACAGCGCGTCGGCGGGAAGCGTCGTGTGTATCGCGCGCACCCGAGCCAGGCAACGACGGGTCGGGATACGCATGTTTCGCCGTGCGTCGGGTGCGTGTTCTCCGGGTTGAATCGCTCGAGAGAACCGAGATCGTCGATGAAGAGGCCGACGCCGTATCGAAGCTCAGGCACATCGCTCACGCTCAAAGGAGAAGAAGTGCTCAACACGTTGCTTCTGGCCGCCGCGACGGCAGCGTCGCTGCCGATTCCGCTCCCCGACGCGGCGACGCCGATCGTGGCCGTGCAAGCGGGCGGCGTGCAGATATACCGTTGCGCGAACGTAGCAGCGCAGTCGGCCGCCTGGACGTTGGATCACCCGGCCGCGACGCTCTACCGAGAAGATGGCAGTACGTTCGGAATCCATGGGGCGGGTCCGAGCTGGACCGCAAACGACGGATCCGGGATCGTCGCCGACGGCGCGGTCCCGATCGCGCGTGTAGCGCAGGCGGCGGCCGTGCCGTGGTTAGCGCTTCGCGTCAAGGCTCATAGCGGGAGCGGCATCCTTGGCGACGCGCGCTACGTCGAGCGTTTCGATACGGCCGGCGGTACGGCTCCGAGCGCATCGGAGTGCACGTCAGATCGCATCGGACAAACGCGAGCGGTTCACTACAGCGCAGTCTACCAATTCTTTCGGTAACGCCGCTCTGAAGTCGCCATGCCGAGCGACTGGCGGCATGCGGCGCGACTAGCTTCGAGCGGCCAAGCGAGTTACTATTCCACCCTGCACCTCGCAATACGTTTCGTTCAACCTGACCCATCGCACGCGTTTTCAGCCGCTTCGTCTGGATCGGTGTCGTTCTGTTCGGCGCAATTGCCCGGATGCGTTTCTCTGCGACGCTCAGCAACGTTCGAAAATGGTTGCAATGCCTTGGCCGACGCCGATGCACATCGTTGCCAGGCCGTAGCGCCCGTTTCGGCGGCGGAGCTCGTGTAAGAGCGTTGCCGCGAGCCGCGCGCCGCTACAGCCGAGCGGGTGTCCCAGCGCAATCGCACCGCCGTTGACATTGGTTTTCTGCGGATCCATCCCGAGCTCGCGCAAGCAGGCGATGCTCTGCGCTGCGAACGCCTCGTTCACTTCGTAAAGATCGATGTCGCCGATTTGGAGGCCGGCGCGCGCGAGGGCCTTTCGTGTTGCGGGAATCGGCCCGAGCCCCATGACCGAAGGATCGACACCGGCGACCGCCGAGGTGACGACGCGCGCGAGCGGCTGCCAGCCGCGGGCCTCCGCGACCGCGGCCGAACAAAGCAACAGCGCCGCCGCGCCGTCGTTGATACCGGACGCGTTCCCGGCCGTAACGGTGCCGCCGGCCTTGAAGGCCGGTTTGAGTTTCGCGAGATCCTCCAGCGTCGTTTGCGGGCGCGGGTGTTCGTCGGCGCGGAGCTCGGGCAACGTCAAGAGTTCGTCGTCGAAGGCACCGCGCTTGACCGCGGCGCTGGTTTTGCGTTGCGACGCAAGCGCAAACTCGTCTTGTTCTTGACGCGAGATGCCATAGCGTTCCGCGACGTTTTCGGCCGTCTCACCCATTTGAATCGGCGGATACAGGGCCGCGAGCACCGGATTGGTCATGCGCCAGCCGATCGTCGTGTCGTACATCTCGGGGACGCGGCTGAAGGGCTTGTCGCCTTTTGGAATGACGTACGGCGCGCGCGTCATCGATTCGCCGCCACCGGCGAGCATGACCTCGCCGCAGCCGCTTGCGATCGCTTGCGCGGCGGAGTTGATCGCCTGGAGTCCACTGCCGCACAACCGGTTGACGGTCGTACCGGGAACCGCGATCGGCAAGCCGGCGAGCAGCACCGCCATGCGCGCGACGTTGCGATTATCTTCACCCGCTTGGTTCGCGGCGCCCCAGAAGACGTCGTCGATCGTTCCAGGATCGACCTCCGTGCGCGCGACGAGTTTTCGTATGACTGCCGCTGAAAGATCGTCCGGCCGCGTGTGCGCGAGGGCACCGCTCCAACGGCCAATCGGCGTACGCAACGCGTCCACCACGACGACATCGGATCGGGTGCTCATCGTTTCAAACCGAGTTCCTTCCGCACATCACCGCATCTTCGAGCCCGAACGTACGTTGGCGCTCAGCCGGAGAGTTTCATTCGCACGCGCGTCGAAAAGCCGTCGCGGCGTTCTCTTATTCCGGCTGACGCGAGGCGGCCCGCGGGTCGTCCGCGGAGTCCTTGCCGGCGTCGATGATCGTCCCGCGCAGCGCGTATCCGCCGACGAGTGTGAGCGCTGAAGCAAGCAGTGTCTTCCAGCGCGCGTGGAACGGTAGGATGGCAAGGACCGTGGGCGTGATGATTCCCCCGGCGACCGTAACCGCGCGAAATCGTCGGCCGCGTGCATGGTCGAACATGGGTGCCGCGAGCGTGCCGGCGTAACGGCGGAAGTGCCAGAGCAACGCGCCTTCGGCAAGCGAGGCGACGGTCTCGAAACGTTCCAGCTTGCGCAGCGTGCCGAGATTTCCGTCGCCGCAAAATACGAGCAGCGCTGCATTGGCGGCGCACGCACCCGCGACTCCCGAACAGACCGAGACGGCGGGAATGTGCCGCTTGCCGATCGCCCAGAACGGTATCGCCGTCGCCGACAAGAGCACACCCGTGTAGCCGGCGATAAACGCACCAACGAGCGCCGAGAGCGGCGTTGTCAGCACGCGCGGGCCGGCATATCGCAACCAGTTCGGTAGAAAACCATCGCGCGCCGCCTGCGCCGCTGCGGCCGCGGTGGCCGGTGCCGAAAACGCGATCAGTCCCCATACGCCCATCGACATCACGGACTTGAACTTCACGATCCGCAGCATGTTGAGAAAACGTTCGGGCCGCCCCAAATGCTTGATGAGACGAGCGGACACATGGCGGCGAGCGCAAAGGCGAGATAGCGCGCGTTTCGCGCGAGTGCTGCGTCCTCACCGCCTTCATCGGCGAGCGCGACGAGGATTGCGGAGCCGCCCATGACGCCGCCAAGAAAAAGGTATGTCTTGACTTCCCATTCCCAGTGCGGTTTCTTGAGGAGTGGTTGTTCATAATACGTCGGCGATGCATGGGGCGGCAGCACGACGCCGTCGGCCACGCCGTACGTCGCGCTATCGGGGCGCAGGGCGTTGGTCGTCTTCACGTGCGCGGTCGAAACAGCGCGTAACCGACGAGCGCGAGCGCACCGGCGGCTAGGGCGGCACTCGTATATCCGGCAGCCTGCCGCGTCGACGGCAGCACGGGACGCTCGGGGAGATTATAGACTTCGGGTCGATCGGTCAACAGAAAAAATGCGTTGAGGTCGCCCACCGACGTATCTTCATCCACGCCGTACAGATACGCGTACGTTCCTTGCGCGCGCAGCCTCTCGACGCGTCCACGAGCCTGTTCTTTGAGCGCCTCGACGTCGCCGAAGTGAATCGAATCCGTCGGACACGCCTTCGCGCACGCCGGCGTCAAGCCGTCCTTTTGGCGGTCGTAGCAGAGCGTGCACTTCCCGGCGACACCGCCGCGCTGTTGCGTCGCATCGTCGTGCGTGCGGCCGTCTGAGACGAAATGGCGGCCGTTATCATAATCCGCATGCGCGATGAGATCGACGACGCCGAAGGGACACGACGGCACGCAGTAGCCGCAGCCGTTACAGATATCGGGCTGAATGTAAACATCGTCGAATTCATTGCGCACGATCGCACCGGTCGGGCACGCCTCGAGGCACCCCGCATTGGTACAGTGCTTACAGACATCGCTCATCATGAGCCAGCGGCTGCCACTGGGCGAAGCGTCGACAGGCGCCATTTGCTCGATGAACGCCACATGTCGCCACGACGTCGCGCCGAGCGCCACCGTGTTGTCATAGGAGTTGGCGGTAAGTTCGAAGCCGTCGGTTGGCAGCTGATTCCACTGCTTACACGCGACCTCGCAGGCCTTGCAGCCGATGCAGATCGTCGTGTCGGTGAAGAAGCCCATCGCCATCAGCGCGAACCGCCGTCGGCACCGTGCGCCTGCGATTCGCCGTAGGTCGTGCGTTGGTCGGCGGGGACGTCGCGATCGACTTCACTGCGTACGTAGCGCGCACGACGGCCGGCACGAATATTACACGTTGTCGTCTTCGCCTCGTGGATCGAGACGTTGGGATCCATCGCAAGCGGAATGAGCGCTCCGACGGGATCGCCGTCGACACAGCCGAGGCTGCCGAAATTATACGGAATGCCGATCTGGTGCACGCGACGTCCTTTTCCGATTCGCAGTGGACGCATGCGACCGCTCACGAGGGCGCGCGCTTCGATCTCGCCGACCTTGGTCGTAATCGTCATCCAGCCACCGTTGCTAATCCCTTTCTCGACGGCGACCTCGGGGTCGATCTCGGCGAAGAGTTCCGGTTGCAATTCGCCGAGCCAGCCGACGTAGCGTGACATGATTCCGTTGTGCTCCGTCAGCCGGTACGTCGTCAGCACGAAGGGATAATCGGGGTTGTCCGTGCCGTTGTACCGGTTATCGTCACGATCCCATTCGCGCAGCGCCGGATTGTTCTGCTGTGTATACACGGCGTTACGCATCACCGATTCGACGGGTTCGTAATGCGCGGGAAGCGGACCATCCTTGAGCGTATCGGAGACGAAGAGCTGCGCGCGACCGTCACGTTGCATGATGAACGGATCGCTGCCGGCGAGCGCGTCGTACCCGCGTGCCCCCGCTTTCGCTTCATCGGACGGCGCCTTGTGCGGTGGAAAGTCAACGATGTCGGGACCGGTCCATACGTTTTTCTCAGCATCCCACGCCATGTAGCGTTTGCGTTCGCTCCAGGGCTTGCCGTCCTTATCGGCCGAGGCGCGGTTGTAGAGCATGCGCCGGTTGGCCGGCCACGCGAAACCCCATCCCAGCGCCGCTGCCGCATCGCCGTTACGATTGCGCGCGACGTTGGTCTCCTTATCGGGATAGACGCCGGAGTAGATCCACGCGCCGCACGCCGTCGAACCGTCGTCGCGCAACTCATCGTAGCCTGCAAGCTGCAGCGAGAGCGCCGCCGATCGGCCCCGCGCGACGTGATAACCGTTGATCTCTTGCAACACGCGTTCTGCGGAAGGTTCGCCCAGTGCGCGCTCGTGTGGCTCGTCGCTCGTATAGTCCCACGTCAGATCGCGGATCGGCCGATCTTTCGGATCGGTCGAATCGGCGTAGAGGTTCTTGAGCCGGCGCCCAAGTTCCGAAATGTAATACAGATCGGAGTGCGCATCGCCGGCCGGGGTGACCGCGCGATCGTGCCATTGCAGCAGACGATTCGTATTGACCATGGTGCCGTCTTTTTCAAGGATCGTCGCAGCCGGCAAGAAAAAGATCTCCGTATCGATCGTCTTCTGATCGGCGCCTTCACGTTGCCAGAAGGCGGAGGTCTCCGTATCGTACGAGTCGATCACGACCATCCATTTCAAGCGCTCCATCGCCGCGCGCGCCAGTTCGCTATTGAGACCCGACGCCGCCGGATTCATACCGATCACAAAGTAGCCTTCGACGTTGCCGTCTTTCATCGCGATTTGCGTCGGCAGCGCCGAATGATCGCCCACGATCTGCGGCAGATACGCGTAGCAATACTCGTTTTCGGCCGTTGCCGCATCACCGTAATAAGCCTTGAGGAGCGAGATGAAGAAGCCGCGCGTGTTCGACCAGCCGCCGCTGTTGATGTTGCACGCTTTGAGATAGTCCTCGAGCGTTTGTTCATCGCGCATCGCGGAGGGCATCGGCAAATAACCGGGCAACAGATCGTACAGTGTTGGAATGTCGGTCGCGCCTTGGATGTTCGCGTGACCGCGCAGCGCCATGATCCCGCCGCCGGGACGGCCGATATTCCCGAGCAACGTCTGCAGGATCGCCGAAGCGCGGATATATTGGACACCTACCGTATGTTGCGTCCAGCCGACCGCATAGGCGAAGGCCGTGGTGCGCTCGCGGCCACTATTATCGGCGATCAAGTTGGCGATCGTCTCGAACGATTCGCGCGGCGTTCCGCAAACGTCCTCGACGAGGTCGACGGTATAGCGCGCGAAGTGACGACGCAAAACGTTCAGCACGCAGCGCGGGTGGGCGTAGGTCTCGTCGCGCTTCGGTCGCTCAACCGTTCCGTTGCCGTCATAGCGCGGCACGTCTTCCATCTCGAAGTGCCACGTTTGCGTATCGTAGCTTCCGGGCGCGGCGCAATGGTCGTCCGTTCCCATGAGGCCCTGGCTCCCGCGATCGTGCCCGTGGGTGCTCGGATCTGAGCTATCGATAAAGCCCGAGAAAAGGCCGTCGAGGTCTTCGGTGTCGCGGAAATCCTCAGCGACGAGATACGACGCGTTGGTGAACGCATCGACGTACTCTTTGAAGTAGCGTTCGTTGCGCAACACCCAGTTGATCAGGGCACCGAGGAAGACGATGTCGGAGCCGCTGCGGATCGGCGCGTAGACGTCGGCCAGGGCCGATGTGCGCGTGAAACGTGGATCGACGTGGATGATCTTCGCGCCACGCTCCTTCGCTTCCATGACGAAGCGGAATGCGACGGGATGACATTCTGCGAAATTCGAACCTCCGATCAAGATGCAGTCGCCGTTGACGAGGTCCTGGACGTACGTGGTCGCGCCGCCGCGACCAAATGAGGTGCCGAGACCCGGCACCGTCGAGCTATGTCAAATACGGGCTTGGTTCTCGACCGAGACGACGCCGCACGACTTCAACAGTTTTTGGAGCAGGTAATTTTCTTCGACACCGAACGTCGCGCCGCCGAGCGACGCGATGCCGAGCGTATGATTGAGGCGTTTGCCCTCCGCGTTCGCCCGGACGAACGTCCGCTCGCGCGAGTCACGGAAGTTTCGGGCGATGCGATCGAGGGCCCAATCCAGCGGTTTTTCTTCCCACTCCGTTGCGCGCGGCGCGCGATAGCGGACGGTCGTCCAGCGCGCCTCGTTGACGGTAAGCCCGAAACTCGCTGCACCTTTGGGACAGAGATGCCCGGCGCTGATCGGCGAAGCGGAGTTCCCTTCCACGTCGAGCAGCTTTCCTTCGTCGCTGACGACCGCAAGCGTGCTACACCCGACGGCGCAATACGGGCAGACGCTGACGACGGTCTTCTTGGCGCGGATACGGGGGGCAAGCGCGCGCGTCCGTTCGCTTGCGATGTTCGGTAACGCGCCGATACGCTCGGAGAGACGTAATGCGCGAACGGCGCGCGACAGAGCTGCGGGAAATGCGATGGCCATCCCAGCGCATATTCCCGTTCGCGTTGGCGCCACCCGGCGCAGCTAGGCTTTCGCGGCTCGTTTCGTGCGCGCGGCGTCGACCGAGCGTTCCAGTTTGTGCAGACGCGCGCCGCCTTCGTCGCGAACTTGCGCCGCTTCCAGAAATGCAAGCACTCGGCGTTCTTCGAGATCGAGACCGCCCGCTTTGCGCGCAGCGCGCAGCTTCGGCAGATCGAGTCGCCGCTCGTCGAGATAGCGTTCGACGATTGCGGGATGGACGTAGGCCTTGCGACAAACGGCCGGCGTATTGCCCAGCCGTTTGGCCGTCGCGACAAGCGCCGCGACGACCGTGCTTTGCCTGCGCTTGCGTCTCCGACGGGCCCGCGGCCTCGAGTTCCGATGCGCACGCCACGGTCGCGGCCCACGTTCGAAAGTCCTTTGCAGAGAAATCGCCGCCCGTGGCTTCGCGCACATACGCGTTGACATCGTCGGATACGATCGGTTGCGAATTGCCCGCGTCGTCGAGGTAGGTGAAAAGCAGTTCGCCCGGTAGATCGCGGCAGCGTTTGACAGCGCGAGCAAGACGCCGGTCTTCGATCGTTAGGGAGTGCTCGACGCCGCTCTTGCCGCGGAATTTGAGCCGCACGCGGCGTTCGCCTTCGACCTTGACGTGCCGGGCGCGCAACGTCGTCAATCCAAACGATTTGTTATCGCGGGCGTACGTTTCGTTGCCGACGCGTACGAGGGTCGTCTCGAGCATCCGGACGACGGTCGCGAGCACTTTGTCGCGCGACATATCGGGCTTTGAGAAGTCCGTTTCGACTCGCTCGCGCAAACGCGGCAACGCCTTCGCAAAGGCGATCGTCGATTCGTATTTGTTCGCATCGCGAACTTCGCGCCAGCGTTTGTGGTAACGGTACTGCTTACGCCCCTTCGCATCGCGTGCGGTGGCCTGGACGTGGCCGTGCGGGTGCGGACAAATCCAGACGTGTTCGTAAGCGGGCGGGATCGCAAGGGAGCGAATCCGCGCCAGCTCTTTTTCAATCGGTAATCGCCTTGCCGTGGGCGTCGAAATAGTCAAAGCCCGTCCGCGTCCGCTCGCGTCGTAATCCCGGCAACCGGTCGTCGACGTAGCGAAGGCCAGCCGAACGCGCGTGCTCGACTTCCACCGTGATCGTGACGCTCATGCCACTCGAAGCCCCATAGCGCGCACCTTACCCACAGCGTGGCGCGCTAGTCGCCGAGGGACGACTCTGCGCACGCAACGTGTTCCGGTACACTGGCGCGTGCAGGCAACGCATCAGGTATGCATCGCGCCGTTCACATCCCGGGCCGCTTGTTTCGCCGCTAGCGCGCGTTGTGTGGCTTCGTCGAGCAATTTCGTCAATGCGTACACGTGCCTTGTCGCCGGTACGGGGATATCGAGACGTTCACCAAGCTCGACCACTGCGCCAACGATGCAATCGATCTCGAGCGCGCGTCCAGCTTCGATGTCTTGCAGCGTCGAAGTCTTATGCGGACCGACGCGCCGTGCGCCGTCGACCCGTTTGTCGATCGATACCTGCAGGACCACGCCGAGCCGCGTCGCAATCGCGAGCGACTCAGCCATCATCTCGCGCAACAACGGTTCGACGAGTGCATGCGTCGCCATGTCAACGAGTGTTGCGCGTGTCAAGGCGCTGATCGGATTGAGACAGACGTTGCCCAGCAGTTTCGTCCAAACGTCGCGCCGCAAATCGGTCTCGACCGGAGCCTTGAGACCGCCGGCCACAAAGGCTTGCGAAACCATTTCGATCGCAGGCGTCACCTCGCCGCTCGGATGCCCGAGCGAGTAACGCGTTCCTTCGACGTGCTTGATAACGCCGGGTTCCACGATTTCCGTCGATGAGTAAACGGCGCAACCGATCACCCGCTTCGGATCGAATGTCCGCGCGAGGACGCCGCCGGGATCGACGCGCTCGAGTACGAGGCCCTCGAGTTCGCCACCGTGGTTTTGAAAGTACCACCACGGGATGCCGTTCTGCATCGCGATAACCTGCGTCTGCGGCCCAAAGAGCGGTGCCATCGCTTCGAGCATCCCGGCGATTTGATGCGCCTTCAATGCAACGATCACGCAGTCAACGACACCGACCGTGTCGCATCGATCGGTAGCGGCTGGGTGAACGTGGAACTCGCCGCGCTCGCTCAAGACCCGAACACCATGCTCCTGCATGGCGCGCAGATGCGCCCCGCGTGCGACGAGCGTAACTTCGGCTCCGGCTTTGGCGAGCGACGCACCGACGTACGCGCCGATTGCGCCGGCTCCAATGACTGCAAAACGCACGAGCGAATCCCCCAGACTGATCCTTGAATGCGATTCGTACCCAGGCGAAGGGCCGAACATTACCGCGCCGAAGCGACCATTCCGCACTTTTCTATACGAGGCGCCGACGTTTGATCACGTTACCGAATGATTTTCTGCGCGGTTCGTATGTGCCGCTCGTTACGCCTTTCCGCAACGAAGAGGTCGACTACACCGCGTTCGGCGCGCTCGTCGGGCACCAAGTGGAGCACGGCTCGCATGGCATCGTCGTCGCGGGGACGACGGGCGAGTCGTTCGCGCTCACCTCTGAAGAGCGGATGCGGCTCCTGGAAATCGCCGTCGATATCGCGAAGCGTCGCCTTGTCGTCGTCGCGTCGACTGGAACCGATTCGCTCACGGAAACGCTGCGGCTTTCAGAACAAGCCGAGCGCGTCGGCGCGAATGCGCTATTGATCGTGACGCCGCCGTACATGAAACCGCCGCAGCGCGGTATCGCCGAATATTACGTCCGTTTGGGTAAGTCTACGGGTTTGCCGTTTATGATCAACAATAATCCGGGCCGGACTGCCGTTACCTTGTCGGTTGAGACGGTCGAGCAGATCGCGGCGAGCTGCCCGAACCTCGTGGGTATCGACCATGCGGTCGCCGATTTCGGGTTCGTCGCTCAGCTTTTCGAACGTCTGGGAACCGACTTCCGCATCTTCGCCGGCTTCGAAGAGATGGGCTTTCCGATGCTCGCGATTGGGGCGGCGGGTGTCATGAACGCGGTCGGCAATATCGCGCCGCGCCGCATCGAGCGTCTTTGTACGCTTACGGCGCGCAGCGAGATGGGGGAAGCTCGCGAGCTGCACAATCACCTCGCGGAGCTAAATGCGGCGATCCACTCGGACACGAATCCCATTCCCATCAAGTACATGATGCATAAGGTCGGATTGCTCACGCACAACGATCATCGGTTGCCGATGGTCCCCGCCACGCGCGAGCTGGAAACCCGCCTCGACGCCGTGCTCGAACGCGCCGGGCTCATCGACCAAAGCTATGCCTGACGACGAGCGTCGCGTTCATTTGTTTTTTGCGAGCTTTGCGATGCTTTCCTCAACGATCTGCATCGTTTGAAGGAAGTGCTCTCGTTGCTCCGCGGTGAGGTCTGCGGCCGAGACGCGCTCGAGATCGCGCCACACGGTCTCGATTTTTTTATGGAGGGCCGTGCCTTTCGCGGTAAGCGAAACAATCGTCGCCCGGCGGTCCTCGCCTGAGGGTCGTCGCTTGATGAGGCCGGCCATCTCCATGCGTCCCAGCGATTTCGCTACCGTCGAGTGATCGATCCGTTCGATCTTGACCAACTGAGCCTGCGTTTGCGGGCCGTTTTCCTTGAGGGCCATGATCAGAAGCTCTTGACCCGGGTGGAGCCTTAGGGACCGCAATAGTTCGCCCGCATAAGCTCGATGCGTCCGCGCTAGCTCGAAGATCCCATAGCTTATCGGGAATAGCGAAGCCACGCCTACTCTGCGAGGCTTCACGGGACGGCCGGTTGCGACCGTGTCCCGCATTACACGCGAAGTGACTTCATAATGGGCCAAGCGTTGGATAATCGGTATAACCGTGCTCGTCGCCGCCGTAGAATGTGCTGGCGTCTGCCTCATTAAAAGGCGCACCGTTTTTAAGTCGCGTGATGAGATCGGGATTTGCTAGCGCGAATCGAGCGA
>JAABUQ010004781.1_pt1 | contig 22592 bp, 6 predicted proteins | sample 5560001 | NCBI WGS metagenome assembly JAABUQ01 (sample SAMN10711888, study PRJNA513371) | rock metagenome | isolation source: Antarctica rocks | place: Antarctica: Victoria Land, Finger Mt nord | collected 2015-12-18 | reverse complement strand
CTGGCGACCCTAGAAGGGGTAGTGCAGGCCGTCCAGGAGGCAGAAGTGGCCAGTACGCTGGCTGAGGTGTTGAGGCGCTCAGCAGGAGAGCAAGTCGAGATAGGAGGCAAAGAGCTGTCTGATGAGGCAAACGAGTGGCAAGGGATAGAAGCCAAGACGATGAGCCAGGTGCACCAAGGGGTGCAGGAAGGGGAGCCGGCAAAGGGGCAGGCGGTGCTTGTACCGGTAGAAGTGCTCTGGCGGTTGCAATCAAGGAGAGAGGTGCAAGACTGGCTAACCCAACGACGAGTTCTGGTGGAGGTGGGAGCAGGCTGTGTCCTGGAGTGGATGGGGCAGCCGGAGGAAAAGAGAGCAGGGGGGCTGGGTGTGCGGCTGGAGGTGAGAAGTGGGACGCCACGGATGCAGATACGCGATAAGCAAGGGGTGCAACCGCCGGCAGGGGTACCAGGGCAGTTGTGGGTGGAGAGGGAAGAAGGGTGGTGTGGGACGCAGCAGGGGATGCGGCAGTGGGAAGATGGCACGCTGGAGTGGGTGGGGAGGGTAGAGGAGGAGGAGGGAAGCGGCTATCGGGTGCGTGCGCACTGGCTGGAGGCGGTGCTGCGGGAGCAGGTGGGGGTAAGAGACGCGGCGGTGGTGATAGGAGAAGGGAAGGGGGAGGGGTATGTGCAGGCAGAGGGAGGGCAGAAACTGAAGATGGAGGAGGTGCGTCAGGGGATGAGAGAGCGGGTGCCAAGAGAATGGTGGCCAGAGAAACTGATCGAGGTAGAGGAACTGGTGGTGGGGGAGGCAGGAGAGGTGGAGGTAGAGAAGTTGAAGCCGATAGAAGAGGGGGAGGAGCAGGAGGCGTCGCGCTTCGTGGCACCTCGCACGCCATCGGAGGAGCTGATTGCGGCGATCTGGGCAGAGCTATTAGGGGTTGAGCAGATCAGTGTGCATGATGATTTCTTCGAAATCGGCGGCCATTCACTCCTGCTTGTACATATGGTGACAGAGATTGAGAAGCAATTTGGGCAGCGCATTCCAATCTCGGCGATTTTCCAGGGGCGAACAATAGCTTTATTAGCCATGCAATTGCATCAGGAAGCCTCTAACGAAAGTCAGAAAGACCCACTTGATCTGCATGCAGAGGTTGTTCTTGATCCCACCATTCTCCTCGAAGCAGAGGCACCACTGTTGGATATGGAGACTCATGCCATTTTGCTCACGGGAGGAACAGGCTTCTTGGGCAGCTTTCTCTTACATGAACTGCTGACACAGACTCAGGCAGATATCTATTGCCTAGTACGCGCAGCAAACAATGAGATTGGCAAGCAACGTTTGATAGATGCTTTGCTGCAAGCGGAGCTCTGGCAAGATGGCTTCGCATGCAGAATCATCCCTCTTGCTGGAGATCTCTCGTTGCCAGAACTTGGACTTCCTAAAACATGTTTCGAGGAATTGGCGCAGAAGATCGATACTATCTATCATTGTGGAGCATTCGTCAACTTCTTCTATCCATACGAGCAATTAAAAGCCACGAATGTGCTTGGTACCCAGGAAATTATTCGGCTGGCTTGTCGAAGTAAAGTCAAACCGTTGCACTATATCTCCACGATAAGCGTTCTATCTCCTCTAGGGGCATCGAACGGATTACCATTGCATGAAAGTGAACAATTGGATAATCATGGTCACTATCATCCTCGTGGCTATGCTCAAAGCAAATGGGTTTCTGAAAAGCTCGTGGTGCTGGCAAAAGAGCGTGGTTTGCCTGTGACAATCTATCGTCCCGGCAGAATTATGGGCAATAGCCAGACCGGCTTTTTCAAGTCTCAGAATGATCTAGGATATCGCGTCATCACAGGCTGTATTCAACTTGGTAGTATACCTACGCTAGCGGATTACGAAATTCTAGAGCTTGCTCCAGTGGATTATGTGAGCAAAGCAGTGGTGTATCTATCCAGGCAGAAGGCGTCCAACGGGCAAGCATTTCATCTATTCAATTTAACATATCTCGCCCTTCATGATCTGGTTAATTGGATTAGCTCTTTTGGCTACCCGGTGCGCGAGGTCGCATATAATGCCTGGCTAGACGAGTTAGTATCGGTAACCACGCATTCGACCGAGAATGTCTTATCGCCACTTCTTCCATTGTTGCCTGCAAGAAGGGAGCGTACTAGAGAGATGCGCCCACCTACCGTTATCTTTGATAATGAGAAAACGCTTGCTATGCTGAAAGAAGGCTCGATTGTGTTGCCTGAGTTTGACGAGCCATTGTTGCATAAGTATCTAATGCACTTCGTGCAACGTGGCTTCCTTAAACCCCCGACTCGAAGCACATCTCTATAAGACGAAGCAATAGAGAAACTTGGCCTACGTTAGTTCATGGAAGGGAACCATATGATCACAACTACACGTTCTTTGAATGCCTGGGTGACCAGTCTGAATCATCATCCAGATAGGCGTTTACGCCTATTCTGTTTTCCATATGCAGGAGGAGGCACTTCAATCTTTCGTACATGGGTCAATAACTTGCCTGCGAGCATCGAGATCTGTGCGCTCCAACTGCCTGGACGAGAAAGCCGCCTGGCCGAGGAACCATTTTCTGATATGGTTTCTCTGGTGCAAGAACTGAGTGAAGCAATCTCCCCATACTTAGATGTGCCCTTTGCTTTTTTCGGCCATAGTATGGGCGCTATTGTTAGTTTTGAATTAGCGCGCCTGCTTCAAAAGCAGTATGGAAAGTCTCCTAAGTACCTCTTCGTCTCTGGCCGTCAGGCACCTCACATACCAGATCCGAAGCCACCATTCCATCATTTATCAGAAGTTGAATTTCTGGCAGAGATCCGACGCCTGAACGGCACACCAGAAGTGGTACTACAGAACGCAGAGCTGATGGAACTATTGCTGCCAACGCTAAGAGCAGATATCAAAATCTGTGAGACGTATCTTTACACATCCCAAGACCAACTCAATTGTCCTATTTCTGCCTTCGGTGGTAAGCTCGACGCTGAAGTAGGCTATCAGGATTTAGCTGGCTGGAGCGAACATACGAGTGATATTTTTACCATGCGTATTCTGTATGGTCATCATTTCTTCTTACATAGTGAGCAGGAAATGCTTTTACAATCGCTATACCGTGATTTGCAAGGCGTCCTAGCGTAGAGAAAGAGGAAACATGACTCAGTCAATCATCAAGGTACGCGGATTGTCCAAAAACTATTCTGTAAGAGAGCCACGAGGACTATTTCGTTCAACGAAACGGACCATACCAGCCCTCAAAGATGTCACCTTTGACGTGCATCAAGGGGAAATTTTTGGCTTACTTGGTCCAAATGGTGCAGGCAAGACCACGCTAATTAAATGCCTAACTACACTGCTCCTTCCGTCAAGCGGCAGTGCTTGGATCAATGGGTATGATCTCATTCGGCAAGATGAGAAAGTGCGTGCTAGCATTGGCTGCATGCTCATGGGAGAACGCGGTCTCTATTGGAAACTCACAGGGCGGGAAAACTTACTGTATTTTGCTGCACTCTATTATATCCCATTTCGCGAGCGCCATAAGCGTGTTAATGCTCTTATTGCTCGTCTCAATATGGGTAAATTTATTGACCGCCCGGTCGAGAGTTACTCATCTGGTCAGAAGATGAAATTAGCCTTTACTAAAACATTGCTAAATAATGCGCCCATCCTAATTCTCGACGAGCCAACAAATACATTGGATGTACATAGTGCGCGCGAGCTACGAGCAATTGTAAAGGAATTTCATAAAGAGGGCCATACTATTATTTATACGTCGCACTTAATGTCTGAAGTAGAAGAGCTCTGTTCGCGTATTGCGATTGTTAATCATGGACAGATCATCGCCATAGGATCATTACAAGACATTAAGCAGCAGATAAAACAACCGCGTGTCATAAGCATACGAGGTTTGTTTCCTCCTCACATTCTCAGCTTACTACATGACCTGCCTGCTGTAGAGACAATTCACCTTCATCGTTACGATCTTTACCAAGAACTTGTCGTGGTCTCAACTCTATTAAAGCAAACATTTCCGGATCTACTTCAGATTCTCATGCAAGCAGACTCGTTTATCGAAGATATACAAACAGATACCATAACGTTGGAAGATGCGTTTGTGTATATAACAAGACAAGATCAAGAAAAAGGGTCATTGCAGCAAGAAGTTGTTTATCCGTGATTTTACAATATGGTCATAAAAGATCTGGGTGAGAACACTTGGAGATTAGAGTAATGAACATAGAAAGGAGAAAATGCGAAAAACATCTAGTGTGTAGATCATGCCTGAAAGTATAAGAAGTAGGGGAATCGACTTTACTTGTGCGGCAGTCTCTAAGGAGCATAAAGTATGATTGAGAGCATTCAGGGATCGGTAACTGTTAGCCAACCTGCAAGTCCAGGCTTTGAGGAAGAAACTGGTTCTAGAATTCCAAAAGATGTTCTTGTGAAATGCATACACTGTCAGGCATTACTTTATGTACGAGATTGGGAGAGAAACTTTAAGATCTGTAACCATTGCGGATATCATTTTCGTCTCTCGGCTGTTGAACGTATCGCCAGCCTCGTAGATGCCGAAAGCTTTGTGGAGACTAATATACAGATGCGATCTGGTGACCCTCTACATTTTACGAGCCAGTCACATCCGTATCCGGAGAAGCTCGCTGAAGAGCAAAGGCGTACAGGACTCAACGAAGCTGTAATTATCGGTACTGGATGCATCGCAGGTCATGCTTTAGCTCTAGCCGTAATGGACTTTCGTTTTCTTGGGGGGAGTATGGGATCGGTAGTTGGCGAGAAGGTGACAAGAGCTATAGAGCTAGCACAAGAGAAGCGAATTCCGCTCTTGATTATATCAGCTTCTGGCGGAGCTCGTATGCATGAAGGCATATTCTCACTGATGCAAATGGCGAAAACCTCTGTCGCTCTGGCTCATTTGAGCGAAGCACAACTTCCCTTTATCTCCTTGCTTACTGACCCTACAATGGGTGGAGTCACCGCGAGTTTTGCTATGCTGGGCGATGTCATTCTAGCTGAGCCTGGTGCCCTCGTCGGATTTGCTGGTCCACGCGTAATTGAGCAATTTATGCATCAAAAATTGCCAGAGGATGTTGATACATCTGAGTTTATGCTAGAACATGGCATGATTGATGCAGTAGTTCCCCGGTCCTTACTTCGATCAACGATTGCTCATCTTCTTGACTTCTATACTGTTCATTTGCAATGGGATTGTAAGAGCAAGAGCTTTACGATGAAGAGAGAACAAAAACTCAATACCTCACTTCACCATCAGGTTCATTCCCATCTAAAGGACAATTTACAAAATCAACCATTAAGACCTGAATTACAGCACGCGGAGAAACAACTCTCGTTGAGTCCCTGGGATCAAGTACAACTCGCCCGTCACAAAGATCGTCCCCATACTGCAGACTATATTCGCCTTATATGCAAGAGCTTTTTTGAGCTACATGGCGATCGGCGTTATGCGGATGATCCAGCAATTCTAGGAGGATTGGCAACTTTTGTAGGGAGAACGGTAATTATTATTGGACATCAAAAAGGTCGGAATATCCAGCAGAGGCAGATGTGTAACGGTGGAATGCCCCATCCAGAAGGGTATCGCAAAGCGCAGCGGCTCATGCGTCACGCTGAAAAATTTGGTTTCCCTGTTGTCTGTCTTATTGATACGCCGGGAGCTTTTCCAGGTATTGAAGCTGAGCAGCGGGGACAGGCCCAGGCAATTGCAGAGAGCCTCGCGCTCATGACTACCCTGCGTGTACCTATAATAGCAGTGGTAATTGGCGAAGGAGGAAGTGGAGGTGCCCTGGCGCTTAGTATAGCAGACCGTGTGTTAATGTTGGAACACAGTATTTATACAGTGGCTGCTCCCGAGGCTGCAGCCTCGATTCTTTGGCGCGACAATACGCGAGCAGCGCAAGCTGCTGCGGCCATGCAGATTACGGCTCTGGATCTGCTAGAGTTGGGAGTGATCGATGGGATCATTTCTGAGCCTGTAGGAAGTGCACATCTCGATCACGCTAGCGGTGCTCAATTCCTTGCGGAACGATTGCACACGATTTTGACAGAGTTGGTAATGATTCCCATCCACGATTTATTAGAGCAGCGACAGACCAAGTTTCGCAATCTTGGTCATTTCTTTCTTGCCTGAAGAGATCTCATATGGCATTTGAGCATGTAAGAGCAAAAATTCTATTAATGATCTCTTGTATTTTAAAAGGAAATTTTCGAGAATCTGGTTAGCTAAAAAGGGATTGTCAACTTAGTGATCAAAGAAAGCTACTTTTTGGGAAAAGTGTGCTGGGGAGAATTGTTTAATGGAGAATGTTGCGCATGATTTATGATTCAATTGCTCAATGTATCGGGTCAACACCGTTGGTCCGCTTGCAGAGGTTATTCTCCCAAGCAGGCATTGAGGTCATTGCCAAATTAGAACTGCTAAATCCTGGTGGAAGCGTCAAGGATCGCCCTGCTCAGTTTATTATTGAGCAGGGTTTGCACGATGGAAGTATCACACCGGATACTCATCTTATCGAAAGCTCTTCTGGAAACTTTGGTATCGCTCTGGCTATGCTAGCTAGAATCTATAACCTCTCATTTACCTGTGTTGTAGATCCGAAAATATCCCCAACGAACTTGCATATCCTGCGTCAGTTTGGGGCTCATATCGAGATGGTACAGACACTAGATGAGCAAGGAGGTTATCTGCAAACTCGTATTCATCGTGTGCAGCAACTTCTGCAGAGTATCCCACAGAGTTACTGGATTAATCAGTATGCTAATCATCTGAACTGGCTGACACATTTTTATCGCACAGGCAATGAGATCATACAGGCACTCAACGAGCCTATAGATTGTTTTATTGCTGCAGTCAGTACGACCGGTACAATTCTTGGTGTCAGCCGTCGTCTTCGTCAGACATATCCTCACATTCGTATTGTGGCAGTTGATGCTGCTGGCTCTGTGATCTTTGGAGCTCCGGCAGGGCCGCGAGAAATTCCTGGTATTGGTGCCAGTCGTGTACCAGAATTGCTCCACAAAGATGAAATTGATGAAGTGATTTATGTGAGTGATGAGGAAGCGGTGCAAGGATGTCGTGACCTGGTATCTCAGGAAGGAATTTTTGCAGGTGGTTCCTCTGGCTCAGTTATCGCAGGCATCAGGAAATATTTAGCGCATGACTCATCTCCATGTCGCATTGTAACGCTTTTGCCTGATCGTGGTGAGCGCTATCTGGATCTGATCTATAATGATGAGTGGGTGGCGCTGCTGGCAGATAAAAAAAAGCTGTCAGTTATTTGAAGCGTGTAAACATATCAAGATATTCTTGGTGAACTATCACTAGAATAACAATATCTTGATGTAATTGTACCTCTTGTATCGAAAAGAGAGAAAAGTCCACTTACTTCTCTAAATGGATCGATTGATTGCTAGAGCTGCTCTCTTCTAATCGTTGAGTTGAGTTGACAATGTTCGGCTTATTCTCCAAGAGATTGAGAGTCGTTTTTGAGAGCGAAGTGTAGTAGTCAATCTGATATTAGCGAGAAAGAGCCTGTGATATTCAGATACTAAAGACTCTTTCTCTTCTATAAAATATTGATTATTAGACATAAAAGCCTATTGGAATTGACAATAGTCAAATTATTGCTTATAATCTGATAAGTAACAAGGCTGACATATAACCAGCACTTATTATGGGCATCATACCTTAACGTAGGGTTCGCTGGTTGGACTGACATTCTCTGTTTTTCAAGAAGGAGTTCTTAATGTCCTACGATACGCCCCCACTGCGACAGTCCAATCTTTCAGATACGAAACAGGCACTACTTGAAAAGCGGCTACGAGGCCTTTCTCATAAACAGGCTGAACAGCCTCAGATTCCCAGACGAACTTTGTCAGAACCAGCCCCTCTTTCTTTTGCCCAACAACGCTTCTGGGTTCTAGATCAGTGGTTACCAGAAAATCCTGTTTATATTATTCCGATTGCACTTTCTCTCATCGGCCCCCTTAATGTAGCAAAGCTTGAAGAAAGTATACTTGAATTACAACGACGCCATGAAACGTTACGTACTACGTTCACCGCTATTGATGGCATTCCCAAACAAGTTGTTGCACCAGCAACGGTGATCAAAGCGGATAGTATACGTGTTATCGACTTCAGCAGATACCAGGCGGAACAGCGAGAGCAGTATGTTCAAAACTACATAGCAGTTGAGGCACACCGACCTTTTCATCTACAGCATGATTTTCCTCTGCGGGCACAAATCTTACGTCTTTCTCAAGAAGAGCATATTTTACTGCTAGTCCTGCACCATATTGCAGCTGATGCGTGGTCAATGAGCATCCTACAACGTGAGCTAAGAACATTATATGAAAGTTTCTCCAACAATATGCCGCCTGCTCTACCACCACTTCCAATTCAGTATACTGACTTTGCGGTCTGGCAACGCCAACCCGATTTCGAGACACGCCTACAACAACGACTGACCTACTGGCGGCACCAGCTAGCACAACTCCCCATTCTAGAACTTCCAACGGACTTTCCACGTCCTGCGGTTGAGTCATTTCGTGGTGCAACTTATCTCTTCACTCTACCTGACACGCTTCATAACGGACTGAAGGCTGTCAGTAGAAGTGAAGATGTAACGCTCTTCATGACGCTGCTCACGGCATTCCTGCTTCTACTTATGGAATATAGTAGGCAAGAAGATCTGGTGATTGGTACTCCAACAGCAAACAGAGCATATGTAGAGTTAGAATCACTGATCGGTAGTTTTACGAATACACTCGTGTTGCGCGCTGACCTTTCTGGTCAGCCCACTATTCATGAGGCGCTGCAACGTATACGTGACGTCACCTTGGAGGCCTATACTTATCAGGATGTGCCTTTTGAACGCCTGGTTGAGGAACTTCAGCCTGAGCGTGACCTGAGTCGAAATCCTCTCTGCCAAGTATTCTTCCAACTGCATCATCTAACAGAGGAATCAACGCACTTCACTCCAGATCTAAAGTTTCGACAGTTACCAATTGAAACGGCTACAGCTAAGGCTGATCTCTCACTTGACCTGATTGAAAGCGCAAAGAGTTTGCGCGGAAAGCTAGTCTACAACACAGATTTATTCTCAGAGGAACGCATAGAGCACATGGTTGCGCACTTCTTGGTTCTCCTCGAAGCGTTAACAACCGTTCCAACGACACAACGTATCACTGATGTATCACTATTGAATGAGAATGAACGGCAGCAAACTCTAATTGAGTGGAATGCCACACAAACAGGCTTTCAGCAAGAAGCCTGTTTACATGAACTTGTTGATGAGACAGTTATAAAAACGCCAGATGCTGTAGCAATTGTTCACAAAGATCATTGTATCACTTATGAGGTTTTACAGCAGCATGCCAATCAAATTGCTCACTATTTACAAAAGCATAATGTCGGTCCCGAAACACGCGTAGGACTTTATGTCGAGCGAACGTTAGAGATGGCAATCGGGTTGCTTGGGATTCTTAAGGCAGGGGGAGCCTATCTCCCGCTGGATATTGCCTATCCGCGCGAGCGGATTGCCTACCTTCTGGCGGATGCCCAGCTTTCACTACTGCTTACACAAAAGCATCTGGTCGAAACGCTTCCCACAAACTACCAGGCGCAGCTGATCTACTTGGATACAGACTGGAAGCTGATCGAGCAAGAGCCAACGACAAATCCCCTATCTACAACAACTTTAGACAACCTGGCATACATCATCTACACGTCAGGTTCTACGGGCAAACCTAAAGGGGTGCTTGTCCCTCATAAAGGATGCGTGAATCACAACCTGGCGATCTCGCAACTCTATTATATTGGACCGACGGATCGCTACTTACAGTTCTCTTCGATTAGTTTTGACGTTGCCGAAGCGGAGCTGTTTCCGGCCTGGATTAATGGAGCCACTTCAGTGTTGCGCCCGGACGCATCGCTATCATCTTTAGCCGATTTCCTGAACTGGGTTGAGCGTGAACAATTGACGATCGTCAATCTTCCAACTGCCTACTGGCATGAATGGGTGTCCGAACTGGCCTGGTCAACCACACCACCTCCACCCTCGCTACGTCAGGTTATCGTTGGAACAGAGAAAGCCTTGCCGGAACGCTTAGATGCCTGGAAACAATATATAGGTGATCGTATTCGCTGGTGCAACGCCTACGGCCCAACTGAGGCCTCGATTGCAACTACGGTTTATCGTCTGCTTGATGATCCAACACATAATGTAAAAGGGCAGGTATCTATTCCAATAGGTCGTCCAATCGCCAATGCACAGGTCTATTTACTCACCCCAAACTTGCAGCCAGTTCCAGTTGGTCTGTCTGGCGAAATCTATATTGGCGGCAGAGGACTGGCCCACGGCTACCTTAACCATGCTGGTCTAACGGCAGAGCGTTTTATTCCAAATCCATTTAGTACGGAGCCAGGAACACGTTTATATAAGACTGGGGATTTTGCACGCTTTCTTCCTACAGGCAATATCGATTTTCTGGGCCGCATCGATCATCAGATCAAATTGCGAGGCTACCGTATTGAACTGGGAGAGATTGAGTCTGAGCTGGCAACTCATCCAGCTGTTCATGAATGCGTTGTCATAACGTACAAGGATGCCGCAGGAAACCACAACCTCATAGCCTATATCACTCCAGAGGTAGAGCAGAGACCCGCTGAAGAGCAATTGAGACAGTATTTAAAGGAGCGACTGCCACATTACATGATACCGAGCAGTATCGTTTTCCTTGAAAAATTACCAATGACAACTAGTGGCAAGATTGATCGTTTTGCTTTACCGCAGACGACAGGTGTGAGCAACCGAAAACAAACAGTGATGGTTGAGCCGCGCACACCAGTAGAAGCGTTTCTTGCTGAGACTTGGCGTCAATTACTTGGCGGAGACCGGATCGACATTCATACCAATTTCTTTCATATTGGTGGTCATTCGCTGCTTGCCATCCAGGTCATTTCTCGCTTGAAGCATACATTTAATGTTGACATACCGCTGCGATCAATTTTTGAAGCTCCAACTATTGCTCAGTTGGCACAGTATGTTGAGCAAGCGATCAGGCAGAATACGAGTAGAGCGCCACAACCTATTCCCGCAGTCAAGCATAAGAGCACTCTTCCGCTCTCTTTCACACAAGAACGCCTCTGGTTTCTGGATCAGTGGGTTCCGAATAGCTCACTTTACAATATCCCACTTACCTTACATCTCACTGGAAAGCTTGACCTGATAGCTCTCCAATACAGCTTAGCAGAAATTCTGCGTCGTCACGAAATTCTGCGTACGCGCTTCCAAACTCTTAAGAACGGCGAGCCATACCAATTTATCTCTGAAGAAACTGCACTGCCTCTTGTGGTAATCGAGCTTACTCTGTTAACGCAAGACGAGCAGTTCACCCACCAGCAGTCATTGCTCACTCAGGTCTTTCAACAGCCATTTCAGCTTGCTCAAGAGCTTCCGTTGCGTATTGTACTGCTATGTCTCTCATCAGAGGAATATATCTTACATATCTCGTTGCACCATATCGTGGCCGACGCGTGGTCAATGAGGATATTCCAACACGAGCTGGAAGAACTTTACAAAGCATTTCTGCAGAGTCAGCCAGATTCCTTAGCGGCATTACCGATTCAGTATGCTGACTTTGCGCTCTGGCAGCGTAGTGATGCATACGAACAGGAAATCCAGCCCCAACTGGATTACTGGCGCAAACGGTTAGAATTTCTGCCTGTTTTGGATATAGGGACAGACTTTACACGGCCTGATAATGAAACGTTTCGTGGAGCTACTTATCGCTTTCATTTTAAAAAAGACCTCCGTCAGCAATTGCACGCGCTTAGCCAACGCGAAGGTGTTACGCTCTTTATGACGCTCTTAACAGGTTTTCAACTCTTGCTGATGCGTTATAGTAACCAGGACGAGATCGTGGTGGGAACCCCAAGCGCCAATCGCAGTCGTATCGAACTGGAGCCCTTGATTGGCTGCTTTATCAATACACTCGTGCTCTGTACCGATTTCTCTGATCAGTCAACCATTCATCAAGCGTTACAACGTGTGCGACAGGTTACATTAGAAGCTTATGCTCATCAGGATGTGCCGTTTGAGCGACTGGTTGAAGCGCTACAAATAGAGCGTGACACTAGCCGGAATCCACTTTATCAAGTACTCTTCCAGCTTCATCAAGCCTCAGATGAAACGCTCAAACTGCCTGGCCTGACATTGCGGCGTTTACCCAGCGAGATCATAACTGCTAAACTTGACTTATCGCTGACTATTGTGGAAAGCGCTCAGGGATTGGTTGGCCAGTTCGAATATAATACGGATCTCTTTATGGAAGGGCGCATACAGCGTATGGCGGAGCACCTCCAGGTATTGCTGGAAGGCATGAGTAGCATGGCACCTGATCGCTATAGTAGCGAATTGCCGCTGCTTAGTTCGAAGGAACTGCAGCAATTGCTCATTGACTGGAATGCAACAGGGAGTAAGGATCCATCGGATACTTGTTTTCATCGACTTTTCGAAGCACAGACGGCACAACTGCCAGATGCGATTGCCCTGGTCTTTGAGCAGGAACAGCTCACTTACAGTGAATTAGATCGACGCGCCAATCAGCTTGCCCACTTTTTGCACAAGGCCGGCGTCCGTCCTGAAACTACAGTGGGACTCTGCATCGAACGCTCCCTAAAAATGGTCGTGGGAATTCTGGGTATCCTTAAGGCTGGTGGAGCCTACGTTCCCCTCGATCCTCAGTACCCTGCTGAACGGCTTGCCTTCCTGTTGAGAGATAGCCAGATCGATCTGCTCCTCACCCAGGAGGCTTTCCTGGATACCCTCCCAGATCCTCTGATACCGATCATTTGCCTGGATCGTGATTGGAATCAAATCACACACCAGCCAGTGCAGCCCCTACCCACTGTCATCTCACCCGACAATCTGGCCTATGTGATTTACACCTCTGGCTCAACAGGCCTGCCCAAAGGCGTCGGTATCACCCATCAAAGCGCCATCATGTTGCTCTATTGGGCCCGTGCATGTTTCGGTGCTGAGCAACTCTCTTCCATGCTCGCTGTCACCTCCATCTGCTTCGACCTCTCCGTTTTTGAGCTCTTCGCTCCTCTTAGTTGGGGCGGCAAAGTCGTAATTGCGCCTCACGCCTTCCAGTTGCTGCAGCTCGCCACAAGCGAGGACATTGCCTTTATCAACACCGTCCCATCCGTCCTAACCGAACTGCTACGGACCGCTCCACTACCTGCTTCTGTCCAAACCGTCAGCCTAGCGGGCGAGCACCTCCCGCGCCGCCTCGTCAACATGCTCTACCGCTCTCCCTCTGTCTGCAGGGTTTTCAACCTCTACGGGCCGACCGAGGATACTACCTACTCGACTTCTGCTTGCATTAGTCGCACCGAAACCGACCCGGTCCCTATTGGCTCCCCTATTACTAACACACAGGCCTACGTCCTGGATCAGTACATGCAGCCCGTACCCATCGGAGTTCCTGGAGAACTGTATCTAGGGGGAGAGGGCTTGGCCCGTGGGTATCTGCGCCGTCCAAGCAGCACTGCAGAGCGCTTCGTACCTGATTCATTGAGTCGTCAACCAGGCAAACGGCTCTATCGCACCGGCGATCTCGTCCGTTATCAGGCGAACGGCGCGCTTGAATATCTGGGGCGTCTGGATCATCAAGTCAAGCTTCGCGGCTTTCGCATTGAATTGGGGGAGATCGAAAGCGTACTAGCGACCCATCCTGAGATAGAACGGGCATTGGTCATTGCACGTACGATTGGCGAAGATGATAAACAGTTGGTTGCGTATCTGAGGTCTCAACAACATGTCCGGCCAGCAATCAATACACTACGTGGGTGGCTACAAGAGCGCTTACCGAACTATATGGTGCCCTCATACTTTGTCTATCTCGACGAGCTCCCACTCACCCCTAATGGTAAGATTGACCGACAAGCATTGCCCCCACCGGATGAATTTTCTCAGCGAACGACTATCAATAACTATGTAGCACCACGTACAGATTTAGAAAGGCAATTGGTAGCAATCTGGGAACAGGTGCTCGGACACGAACAGATTGGTATTCACGATAGTTTCTTCACCGTCGGCGGTCATTCGCTGATGGCCACCAGGGTGGTTGCCCAGATCCGTGACACCTTGTACACTGCGCTTCCGCTCCGCGCACTCTTCGAGACACCGACTATCGCCGATCTTGCCAGGACACTGGAAGCGTTGGCCTTACAAACAGAAAGATCCACACCGCAATTACATCTGCCCGTTGTTGTACCTAATAAAACTGCGCGTTATCAACCATTCCCACTCACGGATACTCAGCAAGCATATTGGATAGGACGCAGTGAGGAGTTCGAGCTTGGCAATGTAGCAACCCATATCTATCAGGAATTTGAGAGTACCCAGATCGACCTTGAGCGCTTTAACTTGGCCTGGCAACAGCTGATCGAGCGTCACGAAATGTTGCGTACTATCGTGCTTCTTAACGGTCAGCAGCAGATTATCGAGCAGGTACCATTTTATCGCATCGAGATAACGGATCTGAGCGACCACAATCCGACAGCAGTAGAGCACCATTTAGCTGCGATACGCCATCAGATGTCACACCAGGTATTACCCAGCGATCGATGGCCGCTTTTCGAGATTCGTGCAACGCATCTGCTAGACGGGCGGTTACGCATACACATGAGCATCGATGCGCTTATCTGTGATGCCTCAAGCCTGCGGATCATTTCCGGCGAACTGGCAAAATTATACCATGATCCGCAGGCTGCATTGCCACTACTTTCCCTCTCGTTCCGCGATTACGTGATCGCAGAGCAGGCATTACAAAGTACTGACTTGTATCAGCAGTCACAAGCGTACTGGTGGGAACGTCTAGCAACACTTCCCTCGGCACCTATGCTGTCACTCTCTAAGGACCCTTCAGAGGTTCAACAACCGCGCTTTACGCGCAGAAGCTCAACACTGGATAAGCAAGAATGGCAAAAACTTAAAGAACGGGCTGCTCAAATGCAAATGACGCCATCAGGAGTATTACTAGCCGCTTTTGCCGAAGTCCTGACAGTATGGAGCCAGAACGCACATTTTCTCCTTACTTTGACACTTTTCAATCGTCTGCCCTTACACCCGCAGGTTAACGATATCGTTGGTGATTTCACCTCGCTGATGCTGTTAGAGGTCGATAATAGAACAGGTGCAACATTCCGCGAACGGGCAAGTCAGTTGCAGGAGCGACTCTGGAACGATCTAGATCATCGCTATATCAGTGGGGTGCGTGTTCTACGGGAACTGTCGCGTCGGTACATCGGGGGACGACGCATTAAAACGCCAATCGTTTTTACCAGTGTCTTAGAACAAGAATCTCAACGTAAAGCATCCAGGCTCTCATTAGGTAAGACCATCTACGGCATTTCGCAAACACCTCAGGTTTGGCTCGACCACCAGGTAGTAGAACGACAAGACACGCTCTTTTTTAACTGGGACACCGTCGATGAACTCTTCCCTGCGAGGATGCTGGATGATATGTTTGCAAGCTACAGCAACCTGCTCCAACGTTTGTCAAAAGAAGATCAAACATGGAACGAGATAGCCCCCATAGTGCTTCCTTCATGGCAGCAACAACTGACTACGACGATGAATGCAACAATGACCCCTCTGCCCACAGGACTTCTCCATACCATTTTACAGGAGCAGGCCGCAACAAGACCACAGGCAGCTGCTATTATTACCACAAAACGCACCGTTACCTACGAGCAACTCTTCCTCTATGCTAATCATCTTGGTCGAGCTCTGCTTGAGCAGGGTGCGCGCCCCAACACGCTTGTCGCGATTGTCATGGAGAAGGGCTGGGAGCAGGTCGCGGCAGCAATGGGTACTCTCACAGCAGGAGCAGCCTATCTCCCGATCGATGCATCATTGCCTAAAGAGCGACTCTGGCACCTCCTCCATCATGGTCAAGTTAAAAGCATTTTAACGCAATCATGGATCAATAATGATATAGAATGGCCTGCTGGGTTGATACGTATATGTGTCGATACTTTGCCATTGACGGATCTGGATAGGGTTCCACTTAAGCCAGTACAGTTGGCGAACGATCTTGCTTACGTCATCTATACATCAGGGTCAACGGGACAGCCAAAAGGTGTAATGATTGATCACCGTGGAGCACTCAATACGATCGTCGATATCAATCAACGTTTCCAGGTAGGACCGAATGACAGGATTCTGGCACTCTCTTCGCTTAGCTTCGACCTCTCGGTTTACGATCTCTTTGGTATGCTGCATGCAGGGGGATGCATCATTATTCTCGACGCTGCGGAGAGCCGTAATCCAGCACACTGGCTAGAATTGCTGAAGAACGAACAGGTTACACTATGGAATTCTGTTCCAGCATTAATGAATGTGCTGGTCGAGTACATCAATGGACACAAAAAGCGCTTGCCACAGCTGCTGCGTCTCGTCTTACTAAGTGGAGACTGGATTCCCGTCACGCTCCCCGGGCAGCTTCATGAGCATAATCCCACAATGCAGGTGATCAGCTTGGGTGGTGCAACAGAAGCCTCGATCTGGTCGATCCTCTACCCAATCGGAACTGTTAATTCTGCCTGGAAAAGTATTCCATATGGACGCCCCATGCTCAATCAATGGTTCTATATCTTAGATGAACGGATGGAAACGTGTCCAATCTGGGTGCCAGGACGCCTCTACATTGGGGGCAGTGGGCTAGCGCTAGGTTACTGGCGAGATGAGGAGAAGACGCGAGACCGCTTTATCCATCATCCGCGCACCGGTGAACGGCTCTATCATACAGGCGATCTAGGACGCTATCTACCAGATGGCAACATCGAATTTATGGGGCGCGAAGATTTCCAAGTCAAAATTCAGGGGTATCGCGTCGAACTTGAGGAGATCGAGGCACATCTATTGCAACATCCAGGACTCCAGTCGGTTGTTGTCTCAACAATGGGCACTATGCAAGGGGAAAAACGACTGGTCGCCTATTTCGTCCCCAAATCAGGTCAGACGATAACGCTAGTCGCCCTACGCCAGTTTCTGCAGGAGCGTTTACCTGACTACATGGTTCCCTCCACGCTCGTATTGTTAGACCACCTGCCCTTAACTACGAATGGTAAGGTAGATCGTAGCGCGCTGGCAACATTGACGCCACAAACGGAAGTTGAACCGATTGTAGAGCAACCACAGACGACAGGAGTAGTAGAACAGGTACGTAAGATCGTCTTGGAAGTGCTGAATCTGCCAGATATTTCGCTACAGGCTAATCTATTAGAACTGGGAGCGAACTCGGTCGACATGATTAGGATTGCGAATCGCTGCGAATTACAATTTGCCTTCCGGCCTAAGATTAGTACGTTTTATCGTACACCAACGATTACAGCTCTGGTCTCGCTTTACGAACAGCACCAATCCAGGCAGCAGTCACTAATTCCCCAACGCTCTAACTTGCCAAGTGGACTTACGACTTTACCAGTCAGGATACCGCTGCTGCGTGACCCTGTGGAACGCGAACAATTCAAGAAGCAATTGCCGGGTGTCAGGCAAGATGAAGGTTCACGACGAGCGTTCCAGTTCAATCAGCCTCAACTTGACGATACTTGGCGACAGCGCTATAAGCAGCGTCGTAGCTATCGGCACTTCACGCTTCAGCCAATCCCTCTTGAAGATTTAGGCAACTGGTTGAGCTGTTTACAACCACTGCTTGAGAATGAGCAGGCTCACTATCTGTACGCCTCTGCAGGGAGCCTTTATCCTATCCAGACCTATATTCATGTGAAAACAGGGCGGGTCGCAGGGTTACCCGCTGGCGTTTACTATTATCATCCATTGAACCACCACCTTGTGCTGGTCTCAGCAGCCCATATCGAGCTTGATCGTAACATCCATGAAACGCTAATAAATCAGCCAACCTTCGATGAGGCCGCATTCTCCATTTTCCTGATCGCACAATTTAGTGCAATAGCCCCTATCTATGGTGATCAGAGCACACGCTTTGCTTACATCGAGGCAGGGATGATTTGCCAGCTCCTTGAAACTGCTGCAGTTCCATACCAGATCGGGTTATGTCAGATAGGTACACTAGACTTTGCTGCCATCCAGCATCATTTTGCGCTCGATGCAAGCCATGTCTTAATTCATTCACTGGTCGGTGGGTGCCTTGATGATCACCCCGAAGAGACAATGGCACAAAGCGATCAGGAGTCAAAAGAACAAAAGGTGAACCGTTTGCTGGAGAGAGTCAACCAGTTGACGGAAGATGAGGTTCAAGGACTGCTGGCGGCCCATAAGCAATTACGAGAGGAGAGACAGTAAACGATGACAGCTTCACAAGAGAAGGAACTCGTTCTCTCTCAGGAGAGGAGCAGGTTGCTAACGCTATTGCTTGAGCAAGAAGGCTTGGATATAAAACGGATCATCCCGGTCTCTACCGAAGAACAAAAGTATCCGTTGTCGTTCACGCAACAACGCATCTGGTTTATAAGTCAGCTTACTCCTGGCAATATTGCCTACAATGTGCCGGCAGCATTTCGTATCAAGGGGTCTCTTCATATTGAGACATTTACCCGTAGCTTTCAGGAGTTGTTGCGGCGACATACGATCTTACGCACGACCTTTGCTTATGAGCAAGAACAGATTATACAGATCGTCTCTCCCTTCACTCTCCAGATATTATACGCATTGCCTTTGATTGATCTCACATCACTCCCTTCACCGGTAAGGGAAGAGACTGCCTATCGTTTAGCACGTGCTGAAGCTCAACGCCCATTTTTGCTAAGTGAGGACTGGCCAATCCGTGTCCAGTTACTACGTCTCGACATGCACACACATGTGTTGTTGCTAATGCTCCATCACATCGCCGTTGACGAATGGTCAAGTGGGTTGCTACGCTACGAGTTAGATGCGCTCTATACAGCATTCTCACAGGGGCATCCGTCGCCTTTGCCCGAACTAGCGCTTCAATATGGCGATTATGCCAAGCAGCAGCAAGCACAAGCTGACAGCGAGGAGTTACAACAGCAACTTACCTACTGGCGCACCCAACTCGCAGATATCCCAACGCTTGAATTGCCAACCGACTTTCCCCATCCGCTCGTAGAGACATTCCAAGGCACGACTTATAAATTCCTGTTTACCGGGCCGCTCCTTGTACAGCTTAAATTGTTCAGTCAGAGAGAAGGTGTGACCCTCTTTATGACACTACTGGCTGCGTTTCAGATCCTTTTGATGCGCTACACTGGACAAGAAGATATTGTAGTAGGCACGCCCATAGCGGTTCGTACGAGTGTCGAACTGGAGAAGCTCATTGGTTGCGTAGTCAACACGCTAGTACTGCGTACAAATCTAGCTGGTAATCCTAGTTTCTATCAGCTCCTGCAGCGCGTTCACGAAGTTGCATTGGGAGCTTATGCACACCAGGATGTTCCCTTTGAACGCCTGGTCGAGGTGCTCCGGCCAAAGCGAAATTTGGGCCGCAATCCCCTGCACCAAGTCTTATTCCAACTCCTCAACGAGCCACGAGAGCTTCATAGTCTGGGCGATCTAAAAATTGCTCCAATGGCGTTGCATATGATTACTACAAAATTCGATCTCTCGCTCGACCTGATTGAAAGTACTCAGGGATTAGCGGGACACTTAACATATAGCACAGATCTTTTTACCGAGAGATCTATTCATATATTGGTTGAACAGTTCCGCTATCTCTTAGAAAGGATCATTGAGAAGCCAGCACAGCATATCTGGCAACTCCCGTTACAGTCTACTGAGCAACTTACGGGCAATGAACCGTTTTGTATCTTTGATCCCTATAATCAGCCTGTTCCTTCGGGGCTACCCGGAGAGCTTATGATTAGTGGTATTAGCTATGTAGCACCATATATGGGGGGCGATACAGCTCTTTTGCACCCTCATCCGATTCGCAAACAGGCAAACGCATACTTATATCATACAGGTATACGGGCACGCTATCTCCATGACGGTACTCTACAGTTTTTAAGTAACACTTCGCCAACACAAACAATTATGAAGCGCGTTGAAATATCTAGCGGGGACGAGCAAACAGTTTTGCCAATACAAGACTCTGTCAAGACAACTACAAAGATTGAGCAAACAATCGTGAGCATCTGGCAAGAGCTCCTTCGTCATCAGGAGGTTGGGCTAAACGATAATTTTTTTGACCTGGGTGGACATTCACTGCAGTTGATACGCATGCAAAGTCAGTTAAAGGAAAAGCTCCAGCAGGATATTCCGGTGATGGAGATCTTTAAGTATCCCACAATCAGCTTGCTGGCTCGCTATTTTAATGGACAGACCACTGTAGATGACAAACATTTGCCTGCAAAGAATCAGGCACGGGCCACTGCTCGGCGCACATCAGTTCAGCGACGGATAGTACAACAACAGACAAACAACGAGCAGGGAGGATGAGATGAGTACATCACAAGACTCAAACAACGATCTTATACATCGACAGGTTGAGCTCTCGCCGTTGAAAAAAGCCTTGCTGGCAAAGTTGAAACGCGGTGAGCTCAACCAGCCAACAGCCATCAAACCCCGTACAGAGGCAGCGCAGGTACCCTTGTCATTCGCCCAACAACGCCTCTGGTTCCTTGATCAGATCGTACCAGGTAATCCTTTTTACAATACGCCATTGCTCATACGTCTGAAGGGAAACCTTAATACCCACGCTCTACAACGTAGCCTTGAAGAGATTGTACGCCGTCACGAATCCTTGCGTACGACGTTTATAGCAACCGATACACAACCAATACAGGTTGTTCAACCCTATTCGCCCCAGTCAGGCTCAATACTTCCTTGTGTCGATATACGTCTGCTTCCAACCGAGCAACGTGAGGGGGTCGCACGCCAATTAACACAGCAGGCAGCAATACAACCATTTGACCTCACCCATGACTATCTGCTGCGCGCCCTATCGATCCGCCTGGATGATGATGATGTCGTATTGCAGATTACGCTACATCATATTACCGTTGACGCCTGGTCGATTGGCATTTTTTACCGCGAACTAAGCAAACTCTATAGAGCATTTTCAGAGGGCCATGCATCTCCGCTGCTGGATTTGCCAATTCAATACGCAGACTTCGCCCTGTGGCAACGGCAGCAGGGGCAAGAGAAGGCGATGCAGCCACATCTTGACTACTGGCGCAGCCAGCTTGCCAACTTACCCACGCTAGAGCTACCCACTGACTTCCCACGACCACCCATCGAGACCTTCCGAGGGGCCAGATGGTTATTTGAAATTTCTCCGCAAGTCTACATCCAACTCAAAGCTTTTAGTAAGCAGGGAGGAGTCACCCTTTTTACGACGCTCCTAACGGCCTTTCAGTTGCTCCTGGCCCGCTATAGTGGACAAGAAGAGATCGTCGTGGGCATCCCCATCGCCAACCGCACGCGCCTGGAATTGGAACCCCTGATCGGCTGCTTTGTCAACACGCTGGTGGTGCGTACGGATCTGTCTGGCTCTCCAACGTTGCAGGATGCTTTGCAGCGGGTACGCGCTGTATTATTCGAAGCCTTCGAGCATCAGGACGTTCCGTTTGAACGGCTAGTTGAGGAGCTACAGCCGCAGCGTGACATGAGTCGCCAGCCTCTTTGCCAGATACTATTCCAGCTTCATAATGAACCACAGCAACCATTAGCGCTACCAGGTCTCAAGCTCCAAGCACAGATAGCAGATAATAAGACAGCCAAGTGCGATCTCACCTTAAGTATGATTGAAGCAAGTACTGGCCTGCATGGTTACATCGAGTATAATAGCGATCTGTTCACAGCCGACACTATAGAGCGTCTGGTCCACCATTTGCAGACGTTGGTGGCAGCTCTCCCTTCCTCCCTTGCTCATTCCTGCTGGCAACTTCCCCTGATGCCATCTCACGAGCTGCAACGCCTCCTCCTCGACTGGAATGTCTCTCCCCCCCTCGCTCTCTCCTACGACCTCCCTCTGCCCCTCCTGGTGGCCCAACAAGCCACGCACACCCCTGATGCCATCGCCCTGATCCAATCCGACTCCTACCTAAGCTATGGCGAGCTCCTCGGACGCAGTTCTCTGCTCGCCCAGGCCCTGCGCCTTCATGGCGTCGGACCCGATGTCCCCGTCGCCGTCTGCCTGCCTCGTTCTTTCGACTTCGTCATTGCTCTGCTCGCTATCCTGCTGGCTGGCGGTGCCTATGTCCCGCTCGATCCCTCCTCTCCCTCCCAACGTCTCTCCTTTATGCTTCACGACTCTCAGACTCCCCTGCTGCTCACCCATCATGAGCTCTTCGCCCACCTGCCTCCCCTGGCTCCCGACCTCACCGTCTTCTGCCTGGATACCCAATGGGAGAGCCTGGTCTCCCCATGCCTCACCGTCTCTGTCACCGACCTGCCTCCCTCCTTGCTCTCTTTGCAGCATCTGGCCTATATCATCTATACCTCAGGGTCCACAGGTCAGCCGAAGGGGGTGCAGATCCCCCATGCTGGACTGCTCAATCTGGTCAACTGGCATCTGGATGCCTTCGGCCTCTCCAGCCTTGATCG
>JAABUQ010004780.1_pt1 | contig 22598 bp, 22 predicted proteins | sample 5560001 | NCBI WGS metagenome assembly JAABUQ01 (sample SAMN10711888, study PRJNA513371) | rock metagenome | isolation source: Antarctica rocks | place: Antarctica: Victoria Land, Finger Mt nord | collected 2015-12-18 | reverse complement strand
TGGGATGGGTTTTGGGAGGGGATTGGGGGCGGATTGGATACGGGAAAGTGTTGTTGCGATTTCAGATAGACGGGACTGGGCGTGAGGAGGAGGGTTGTACAGCTTGGTTGAGGCGAGGAAGGTACGAATGAGCTAGGAGGGGTGCGAGGTTGAGATGATAGGGCGCTGGCTGGGGACTGGTGGGATAGGGGTTGGAAAGGGGTTGGGGACGTGGAGGGAAAGGGTGGGAAATGGATGTGGAGGGGACGTAGAGGAGATGTAGAGGGGATGTAGAAAGGATGGGGCTGAGTGCTGGCAAGGTTGTTGAGGATTAAGAAGGTGTGATGGGGTTTGGGCAAGGGATATAAATGCGCAAGGGGAAATTTGTTGGGTATCAAGAAAGTGGGAGGGGGGCTGCTGGGTATGGGGAAGGAGGACTGTGTGGACGGTATGGGCGCTGATGACCAGCGCTGGCGGAAAAGGCGGCGGGGGAGAGGAGATGGGTTTGGTGCTTGGAGGGGTGGGAGGATTTGGGCGTGGTTGATGTAGATAGAGCATCTTCTTACGAGGTGTCTGTCTCCACGTTCTTGCTAGTTTTGGCAAAAGGTCATGCAATGGAGTTCATCGAGGGCGAGCTTGCCTGGTGTCTGATTTTGTTGTGACGGAGAGGGTTGTCTGCTATCCTCTTGCTCAGACTGCTCTTCTCTGTTACAGATTTCTTTCACGTTTTCCCGTCGCTGGGGCTGTGCTGTGAGATCACTAGTTCTTTCGCTTCTGTTGTTGTAGTGCTTCTTTGCTGTGTCTGGCGCACGAGGGAAACAATGACTCGGGTTGTAGACATACGGACTGGGGGGTTGGACAATTGCTTTGGGGAGGGCAACAACAAGCACGAATTGCGGGAATGAAGCAGACAAGCCAGATAATGCATTCTTGGGTCACTGGCCGGACGAAACGGTCGACTGAGTTTCTAGGGAGCATTGTCTTGATGCTTGGGACTTGATGGCATCCTCATTGGGTCATGGTTCATTTCTTCATCATTTGGCTTTTGATCTTGGAGTATTGAAACTCACGATAAAACGGGGAAATTGCTTCCTGAGTTCACAGCACGACGCAACAGACACGTCTTTTCCATGGCCACGCTCGACGATTCAATGAGCCGAAGAAAATTTCTTTCCTCGTAAGTACCGCTTCCTCATTTCCTTGACTGATCTACCGGACTTTCGACAAAATTTTGCCACAACAGAGAGGCGGTCGCCTCCCCGAAAGGAGCAGGGAAGGGATCTCTCACAGGTAGAGTGCGCCAGTGGCGTGATCATATTGTTTTAATACATGCTGAGAAGCTATCGCAAACCGAGCCTGCCCATAGACATGACCTGGCGAAGAAGCTTGCGGTCTGCCAGTCACACGCCACGTGTGGGTTTTCACGTCAGCGTTGACCCGGCCGGGCTACGCCGTCAACTGCATGTGCATCTAAATCTGTACTATGACATAGTATGGAAGCTCGCAGGAAATGTGCCGCATGTTTTGGTTCGTATTTTCGCGAGTCTTGGCCATTGCCTCGTGTTTTGACGGAAGTGCTCGGCCTGCGATAGGAAAACGCGACGTTGATCTCGATGCAAGGGCCGTCACGAGTCAACCAAACTCGGGTTGTCTTGCTGAAGTATGGGTGACCCTCATGGACCCCAGTTTGTGGCCCTTGGTTGGTGAGAACCGTCCGAGGGTAGCCAGACTTGCGACCTCTATCATCGGAGATGATGTGCGATGGCCTTTTTCAAAATTCATCATAAAGCTTCGGCTTGGTGGATTAGCCTCGGTAGTGTGTGCCGGTACCTGGAAGTACACATGGTAAAGGAGACCCTATTAGATAGATATCTCGGACGCGCATGACTCACAAAATGACATCTGCAAAGAATTTCACCAATCAGGTCAACAGGACGGTGTTTTTGACCATACAGATCAACAGACCTTACTCAGCGTATAGGCGACGTTTCGAAATGCAACATGCAGCATGAGTGCAGACATGCACAATCAGATCACCAGGATACGAAGAGGGGTTTGTGTCATGCAAGATTTTGCAGCATTGTTGTTTCTTGGGAAAGATGTTCAATGCGGGCACCCGAACATGGCCGGACGGTACCTCGCGTCCGTCCCGCTGCCAGATCAGGAAGATTTACTACAGTATGCACGCATGCATCATGACAAATTATGTACCTAATCCCAATTATTGCAGATACAAGCGAGTACGGGATGAACACATACGAATGAAGCTGAAAGAGGTGACTCTTTTGTCAGTCTTCCATGCCGTGTGCAGGCCGATCACATAGGATCGGGCCTCGGCGTGATAAGGTGAGGTAGGATCAAGCTATCTCATCAAGTGATTTGTATTTCGTGCTCACCTGCGACCATACTATATGCATCCAAAGGCATCTCTGTTAACTTGGGATACCACTCCTGGAGCCAACATTGTCGAAGCCTTGTTTCTCGTGTATTGGCTGCCGGTGGTGTTGAGGTTTCATTAGCAAGCCTTTAGCTTGGTCTTGGAGCGTTGACACGAGAGCTGAAGTCGGTCTGGACTCTGGACGTTTGATACGAACGATGGATTTGGATGTGGCCTGGACACTATCGACAGGCTATTCTGGAAATGACAGGCAGGATGGATTTGACAGGTGCCAAAGAAAGCGAAATTTGATAAGTGCATGAACATTCATCCGCATTATCCTATCACGTCAAGCCATCCCAAAAGCGCACCACTGGAGAATGGAAGTGGGGTGACTTGAACTGATCGGAGACAGATGTTGCGCTGGTCAAAGATGAGAAGGGAAGAAGGCTTGACTGCTGTGCATCATAGTGCATTGGGTCTTGATTCACGACTACGTTGAGGCGGCGGTCCATCAAGGCCTAGACCGATCAAGGCGTTTCGGCCCATTCACCAATGAAAAGGAGTTTCGGCATTCAAAGTATCTATACTATCTTGTAGATGAATCAGATCTGAGCCTGAGGTGATTGGCGTCAACTGTGACAAAGTCATCACCGTCATAGCCCCGTAATCGGGGGCAGTGGATGGCATTGGAAGGCAGATTGATACGCATTGACAGAGTGGTGGCATGTTTCGCGGCCAGAGTGCAATGAGCTTCCCCACTCATTGCAAATCTCCCAAAGCACAGGTCCTCAGTAGAATTGCTCACCGAGTCTCCCTGAGAGGCGGATCGATGTCTTAAAGGCCAATAAGGTATGATATTTTTTATTCATAGTCGAAGGCGAAGTAGCCCACGCCGCAAGTAAGGTACTCTCCTGCACGTTTGACACCCTTTCCCGAGCAAGACCTGGTAGCCGGGTTAGCCCAAATCCCAGCTGCATGGGAGCCCCTTTAGTGAACACGGCTGGCGTATGCACGATGCCTTCCCGAACCTCGATCCCTGCCCATCCAAAATGTAACCTCGACGACTTTCATTCTTTCTTAGGGCCTGAAGCCTCTAAACTTTGATCTCAGAGGATCTCCGATTCCATCTACTGTACGGAGTACTCCCGCGGCCATTCAGTCGTAAAACCCAATTCTTGCTTTGGCGGGCCTCGTGATTTGTCCTGTGTTGGCCACATGCACAGACCACGCGCCGGGTCTCGCTGCTCGTCCTCCGTCGCATTTGGCTCAAACCGAATCAAACTCACCCTTTCCTTCCGTCCATACTCGGCTGGCAAGTGGACCCATGCTGGAAAAGTGGAAGCAATGGAAAGGCAACTTCCAACAGGACAGCCTCGTTCATCCGGGGTAAGCCTCGGCAAGGCGAAAGAACATTCTTCGGCCGAATCCATTACATGAGATGTTCCAAAACCATAACCACTTGCCTCGAACTTGAGGTAACCGTAGTATTCAAGTCCAACTCCAAAAGTCTCCAACTTCAGGGGCGGTCTTCAAGTTGCCAATGGCACTTATTCTCGCTCGTGCTCGATCTGAGCGGCTATTCGCTCAGCACATTTGCCACTAGGCGGACCCGGCTTGCGACCATCCTTGCTTTCCACACTTTATCGAGATGCTTTGGCCAATGGTTTGCCACTCTACCGTCGTAGAGGCTGGGCCGGCACTTGTGCAAACCAGCCAGCCCCGATTGATAATAATAATATTGGGGCGATGACTTGCATGACCGTAAGCAGCGGTTCGATGACTATGACGATAAAACCACCACTGCCCGATTTCAATACCATCATCTTGCCAGCATGGCCATAGAAGAAGGAGTAGTGGCTGTCAAATGTCATACTAATGCCGATAGCCTTGAAAACGATCTCAGTACTATCCCACATGCTTTGGAGTGGTGTCCAGTCTGACGTTCAGGGGCCTCGAATTCACTGAGTCAGGGATCATCGACTTGCTCACACAATGGCGGGTCGAGGACACATTCGGCCTATAGGCTTGTTCCTTTTGAATCCTTGTCTACTATCCGAAAGGAGCCAACTCATGGGAGGACCGGCTGTGCGTGAGTATCGATACATAGTTTAACTCGACCACGGAAAATAAAGCGGGGTGTCAGATGGCTCATCAGCCAAACTTCCACCATCCTAAACCACATTGTGTCTTCTATTTTTTCCTTTTCCTTTACCTTTTCCTTTCCCTCTCACCGCATGTTCCTGACACGCATAAAACTCGGCAAAGTCCGGCGTTGACCAGAAAAGTTCAAGTCAGAAGGTCAAGTACTTGTGCAACAATACGACTACCCTCGTATCACTCACCGGTACTACCGACCAATTTCTCTATTGCCACTTTCCATCACCATTACAACATCGCCCCACGAATTTGCTGAAGCGCAGCCATACTTGCCGGAAGCCTGGGCTAACGATGTCTTACCTGTCAAACACACCTTAGCCTTGTCCACAGCCTGGTCGGTGCGTTTCCACTTCTATTCTATTTCTTCTCTTTTCTCCGTCATCTATTCTTCTGCCCCATCCTGCAGATTCACGATAACTCTTCCATCAGCAATGTTGGATATCATATCTGCTTCATTAAGATCCATTCCCTTCTCGACATCGTCTATTCTCACACATTCTGTTAGTCTTACGGCCTTTGACACGTCACTTGACCAATTCTCATAATCTCAGGTGCAACAAGGACATACTCGGGCACCTTTTGCCTTCGGACGTGTGCGAGGACCTCCAGTAGGCCGAGTCACTCTTCCCAATTGAGCCCTTGCAGATTACCGTTGCTGGCCATCGACGCCATCGATCGTCTTGCCGTGGTCGACATGCTTAAGAAGAGATATCTCTGCAACTCGTACGACCTTCCATTAATCTAACATTCCATTGTCTCCATTCCACAACAAGAACTCGCACAGCACATCATTCACAATCCATTACAAGAAGATTCCGGTTGCAATTTAGGTCAGTACTCAATACTTCTTTGTGGTCACACGACTGCGTCTCACTCTCCCCTGCCCTCTCTGATCAACCGAGGAGCGTTCCCATTAGCAGATTTCATATTAGACGAACGTTGCAGACATCTGTTCTTCTTCTCTCCCAGAGTTTCAGATTGGCATTTGCTGACACGCGTAGATCACTACTCCACCCGATCAGCCTCAAGCACGAGACATCCCCTCCAACCCAATGCCGTCCCGCCAACACTCACCGCGTCTTGAGTCCGAAGATCGGAGATTGAGGACTTATCCATCGCCCCGCGTATCGACGCAGCCATCGAAATATGGGGGTGACCGAAGTTTGCCATCGATCCAAGACGTATGTGACATCCCCAGTCAGAAACAGAGAAACCCTCTCACTGATCCTTGACCAGATTCTTCCCGACATTGCACGCCCATCTGACAACCGTCAAGACCTTTCTCAGATGCGATCTCCACTTAGCCACGAGCCGGCAGGGCCCAGCCGATCTTCATCTGGCCGTGCTCGTCTCTCACCGCCTCCGTATCAGAGCAGGTCGTCTCCAGTCAGTCCTAATCAAATGAACGACAGGTATCAGGGCTCGTCTGGATACGGTGACCGACGCCTTCCAGTTCGCTCTGGTCCTCCTCCCAATCGAGAACACACGTCTTTGTCTGCATCAGGCTGGCCCGACAGACAGCCACCTTCGAGCCTGGCCCCGAGTAATTCCTTTGGGGTTCCAGCTCCACCTCAGCATGCCCATCATGACAGGTACGGAGCGAGGACCCCGGACTATGGTGGACACGATCGAAATGGTGGATCGAGTCTACCACCGCCTCCGCCACCCTTCCACAGCAGTACCAATAGCTACTCACAAAGTCAGAGTGACCGGGAACACGCTAACGGAAGCGCTGCTTACAGCGCTTCACCCTATGCAGGTGACCGGTACAGAGGGTCACCAAGCAACCACGGTCCAGCTCCCTCACTAGCTCATAACACGACTGCGTATGGGCGCCACAGTATGCAGCCAAGTGGATATCCTGCTCATCAACCAAACACAAATGGATACTCTGCACATCAACCCAACGCAAATGGATATCCGTATTCCAACGGGCAAGAAGCCGTAAGCTACGAGGGTGCAGATGAGCCAGCCCCACGGAGAAGACGAGGGAATCTGCCACGATGGGTGACGGATTACCTCAAGGCTTGGCTGTTGGAGCACATTGCACATCCTTACCCGACCGAACAGGAGAAGAATCAAATGTGCTCCGTCACTGGACTTCAGATGACGCAGGTAAGTTGGATGTAGGTACATTGCTTTCTCTTTATCGTGCTAAAAATCATGTTCAGATCAGCAATTGGTTCATCAACGCCCGCCGTCGCCGAACCCCCGAATTGACAATGCAGGCTCAGGCCGAGGCCATGTTGCGTGATCACTCTGGCAATTCGAACAGCAATTCCGACTAGCAATTACAGCGGTCTCCGTCCGATCCCCGATCTTCATGGAAAATCGAGACTTGGAGACTGAGCCGCTAGGCATTGCGAAGGACGGAGGCATCTCATTCAACATCTACGTCCCTTGACTACTCTTCAACATCTACATCACTTATCCACTATTCAGCATCTCCACACGTCTTTTCCCCCAGCAATCGACACACAAACATCACCAGATCCACCATATGCAGTACGCAACCCCTACACCAGTCCACCATCGGCAGCGGAGTCCGGTACCCCTCTGTTCTCCATTCCCAAATCCCGCACTTGGAAACGGACAACCCCAACTAGAATACCACGCTCACCCGACTTCATGACGGCAAACCACGACAGCATCCATCAGCATCGCGAGCGTAGAATTAGAACCACCCCGGTCTCACGACCACGACGAAATTGCGGCATCACGGGGGAGCAGGAGGAGACATGTCAGGATAAGAACACCAAGGCGCGCCATCGAAACGGTTCCCTGCGACTTCACTCCGTAGTCGACCCTTAGCATAGCAAATCTCAATATTACAGTACTAGCACCCAAGTCTGCCGCAGGCTCCCCGTACAGATCAATAATACTACCCAAACCCCCCACAGGCTCCCGTAGAGATTCCTACAGTAACAACTAGCACCCCCATCTCACTTTCTAACCCCGAGCCGTGCGATGGCGACACCCCTGCAACTTCCCTCCCGAAGCAGCGGCCGGCGGCACGACTGCCAATACCCTCCTCGAGCGATAAATCCTGGGAGGGTGGGGTTCAGGGAACAGTAGAGGGAAGGGTGGAGGGAGACGAGTGGGAGGGAGATGAGTGGGAGGGGAGGGGGTCCTGTGCTGATACGTTCCTGCCTTTCCCCCCGGCTTGTTGTTGGAGTGGATAAGTGGATTTGCGGGTGTTGAGATGAAGGGATAGGGGGATGGAAACGGGATGCATAGGAGAGCGGAGGGCATGTGCTTATAACTTCGCAGGTATTCAAGAAGGGGCGGTGGTAAAGGATCCAGCATTTCAAGTTGACAAGAAAACAGCATGTAGAACAAGCATTCACATCACCATCATCTGAGGTATCCGCAAGGTGATCGAATAGATGCACGAATCGCACGGCACCTCCTTCCCCCCCCCACCCCAAACCCCAATAGATCTACCCCTCAACCCACCCCACTCACCTCACGCCCTCCCAACAATACCCTTCCCCTTCTCCCTCCTCCCCCTCTTTCGTTTCCCCTCCCCAAAATTATGCAACCGCTCCCCAATCAAATAAACCTCATCCCGAACCCGCCTCCTCCACCCCCCAAACGCTTTCCCCAGCCCCACCAACAGCAACCCCGCCACCCCCACCGCCAGCACAGCGGGGTACGCATACCGATACACGCAGGCGCGGGCAAATTCATTTTCGCTTAGGCCCTTCAGGAAGGTATGGGTTGCCACCCAACCGAGGCCTAATGGGAGGGTGAGGGCGATTAGCATGGCGATTGTAGCAGGGAGGATGAAACCGCGGGTGGCGAGCCAGATGTCTGGGTTAAAATAGCCGCGGCGGACGATGGAGCGGAGGGCGGTGGCGGGGCGGGAGGGGGCGTTCCAGAGGATGAGGCGGGCGAACATTTTGATGTAGAGGACGCCGAGGGTCCAGTCTTGGATAAGGTGGATTATGGGGCGTTGAGGTTGGGGTTGGGTTGTTGGGGACGTGGGGTTGAGGTTTGTGAGGTCGTTGAGGGTGGCGAGGGTGAGGGTGGTGGAGAAGTAGGTTTGGAGGGGGATGATGAGGTAGCATTCTATTAGGAGGGAGAAGAGGGCGGGGAGGAGGATGGCAAAGGCGGAGTAGGTGTAGAGGAGGCCGAGGATGCGGAGGGCGATGTGGCCTGTTTTGCGTAGGAAAGACGTGAGGGTAGTGGCGTGAGGTTTTAGGGTATCATTGATGTAGGTTGTGATGGCGCGGTGGTGAAGGAGGGTGTAGAGTGTGCCGCCAAGAATGTAGATGCTGGTTGAGAAGGCGTAGATGTCGTTCATGCGGAGGTGACTGGGTGTCAAACTTGCGAAGACGAGACGGCCAAAGATGAGGGGGATGATGGTAACGCTGACGCCTGTTGCTGTTGCGAAGAGCCAGATGAAGAAGACAAAGATGGCGATGCGGACACGGAAGAAAGGTGGGATGTAGACTTGGGTGAACATTTCGCTTTTGCGGCCGTGGAGGCCGTCGTCAGAGTCTTCCTGGCCATCCACTCGATTGTTGTCGATGTCCACTTCCACAAAGGTAGTAGCGCCTTTGGGGATCCGGACTTGGTCTGATGCTGGCGCTCGGACATATCTGCCGTCTCTCACGTAGTATGTCTTGAGCTTTGGCTCCTGTCCCATTGCTTGGTGTTCTTCACGGGAGATCGATTGCATTACATTCCCCTTCTCTCCTCGGAACACGTCTCTCCAAGTCCGTCGAACGTGTCCCCCTTCTTCATCTGCTTTGTCTTCATTGAAAAGGAAATTGGTCAATCGTAATGTTCGCGCGCATTTTCGGAACCACCAAGTGTACATCTTCGTAAGACCTGTAGAGGGTCTAAAGAATTTGATCGCCAGTGGCATCAAGAAATTGTAGAACAAGAGATCCACCGGGAATTCGAGTACTGGTTCGTTAGATGACCAGTGAATCGGGAAAACCCCATTGAATGCAAATGCCATGCCCCAGACAACGCCGCCGAGGCACACGAGAACTAAGCCTCCGTAGACCATGGCACTAAATGAGATCTTCCAAAGCTGAGCCGAGACGCTTCGTTCGAGAACATCGCGGACGGGGTGAAAAGTCGGATCCTCGGGATCCCGAATGAAGTCTGCAAATGAGTTAGTATGCTGATTGCAAGAATGTGAGAAATCACTCACACAAGACTCCCTTTCGCAGAATCTTGCGGCACATGGAAACAAAGAGCGCAAAGTGAAACATGTAGCAAGTCCCTACAAACCAATGTACAAAGAGGGAGGTGTTCGGTGACACTATGGTAAACTCAACCCTCGACATCAATGTGACGTTCCCGAAGAGCGGTAGCAAAGCCACGTCCAGAAGTAAGCCACAGTACAATGGGAACACGATCATCTCAATGCTGATGATGAGTATGACCTTCATCACCCCGCCGGCTTGGTAGAGAACTTCCGCAAGTCCGCCTTCAACTCTTCCTCTTTTGTTCGTACCTTTCATTGCTGCTGCAGCATGGAGGTAGACCACACCCAGCAGCGCGAAGAAAAGATAGCCGAAAAGGATGGCAATCGCACGATCTTGGGCATCCCATGAAGCTAGGCTGTAGTCGAATGGACTCGTGCGGTGCGATCTCGCTAGATCAACTCGGAGAGGGTTGATCTGCAATAATTTCGGTGTCGCTGATAGAAGGAGGGTAACGTTCTCAGTAAGCTTTCCGTAGAAAGCCTTCAGAGTATGTGCAGCAAGTTTCGTGATTTCCAGAACCCCAGTAGTCTCATGTACGAGATCGAGGAGCTCAGCAGTACGCACATAAGTCAAGTGCAGCATTGCTGTGGTCTGTGTCTCGATGAATTGCAACGATTCGTGGGCAACAACGGAATATTTGGGAACATCGAGGCCCCTCAAGACATGCTCACCCGTTGCCATGAACGCTTTTGCCAGTCTATCGAGCGCGTTTTCTGCATACGACTTCGCTGCGTGGGCGACTATTTTGTTCTTGGCAAGCCTTCCCAATGGCGGTATGAGCCACCCTATTGGGACGCAGATGAAGGTGATCATTGCATCGGCCCAGTAGAAGGACAGACCGGCACCAAAGACGAATAAGTCCACAATGATGTCGGCGCACGAGGAGGTTATTCGAAGTGGTTGTATGACGAGAATGCTGATCGGGCTTGCCAGGATAGTCAAGAATATCTTTCCGAGAATGTACGGGATCCAGATTCCAGACCCAATTGTTAATGAAACGAGTACGGCGCAGAATACTCCGTTCTGGACCAGGCCAGCGAGTGGCCCTTGCATGCCAATCAGCTCCATGATCCCCTCCATATCTTCGATATCATCCATGACTTCTGCTTCGTTGGGATCAATCCCAGCTTGGGCAGCGGCGGCGAGGACCTCAGGATCTTGACCTTGGTTCGGCACTTCGTTTTGGCCAGGAAGTTGGTGTTGACCACGAGCGACAGGTACGAAAGGCGCTTCATCTGCCAGATCATCTACAACATGTTCATCGTCGCCAACTTGCAGTTCAACGGGGGCTTCGGCCATCTCGACCCCACCCCACAGCCAATTGGTCAAGATCTCGGCTAGACTTTTTGTTTGCGGCTCAGGATCGGGGGATGGATGCACATTGTCGTCTGGTACCGGATCCTCTGGTTCGAGGCTTTCCTCGGCAGGCAAAGTCTCGGTCTGACGGCCATGAACCTCTCCAGAGACAGTGTTGCTCTCCCCCACATCGTCTCCGGTCATTTGCGTTAGCTCAGGCCGCCCAGCGTCTCGTGGGTTGTCAAACTCCGACGGCCAGGTCCAATGGGCTGGCGAGCTTGGTCGACGCGATTGATGTTGGACTTCTACCTCCTCTCGAGCTCTAGCAGCCTCTTTGCTTTCAACGGATTGCTCGCCCTTGTGTTGCCCCACTTCACTACTGGAGTTGCCAGCTTGACTTTGTGCAGGTCCTGGCAGGCTTGAAAAATTTGGGAGGTTTGGGAGATCAAGGGCTTCGAGACCTTCGCGGTCGGCATCTTCATGGGCGTTACAATGCTTAAGAGCTGATGACACCCTAGGCGATGTAGTTGTCGACAATGTCTCCGCTTCTGGATTCTTCTCTAGATTTTGTATCAAGTCCACGATCCAGCGTGTGTCTGTGCCCTGTTTCTCTTCACGAATGATACGGACAACCTCCGCAGGCTTGTGTGCGGCTCGCTCCCACAATTCCTTGAAGGTGTCAACTCCGCTATCCTGCCCTGCAAATCGATACCACTCCTCGCGCTCACGCCGTCTTTCTACAGCTCTTATAATCCTGTCACTGAACCTTTCAACCCGTTCATTCCTTTCTTTAGAAGATTCTGGCTGCTGCGTTTGCTGGATTGAGTGATGAGGACTAGCGGCAAAATCCGAATCTTCACGTCGATTGGCCACTTCGGTTGCTGCAGGTGCGTCATGCCGACCCTGGTTTTCAGGTTGTGTGGGACGTCTATGTAATCTCCGTCTTGGCCTGGCTAGTATTCTTGCCGCTGGTCCTGCTACGTGGTCGCCATTCTCGGCGACTTCCTCATTCCCTCCACCATGCTGAATCTCCTGTTGCATTTCCTCGCCAGGCCTATTATCGGCGTTGTCTTGCCCTAAGCCCTCGTCATTCCTTGCTATTGCTGCACCCGGGTTTCCATCGGGGCCGAGCAGCAGGTTTTGCTGTTGCTGCATGACCCACTCTCTGATCAGGAAGATCAAGATGAAAACTGTCACAAGCAGACTCGTCAAGAGCTGGCCCTCTAGAGTATCGATGATTACGTTGTTCATGGTTGTTGAGCGCGTCAGCCTATTCAGGGCCTCGAAATCGGAGAGCCACGTCGACGAACGAAGCGCTGGTCTAGGAGTAGCAGACGCGTTGTTTGCAGGAACAGCGGAGGTTTGATTGGAGTTTGAACTGAGAAAATCACGGTAAAGCTGTTTCAGTAGCTTGTATGCGATAGGCTCTCCGTAGTCGAGTTTGAGTACCGTTGTGAGCGGGAATGATATTCGAGATAGCTTGTCAGATATGTTAGATATCAGCGCAGATGCTATGGCATCCTTGGACATTAGGTTGCTCCATATCGTATGGTTTGAGCGAAGCTTGATCGAGTCTTCGTATATTGTTGCATTGGCATCGAGCGCTCGCTGCTTCCCGTCGACCCAGCCTCCATCCCCAATCCAGAAAAGCCCTCTCCAGACTGTCCGCATGCACCACGGTAGCCAGAAAACCCACACAAATGCGACCAAATGGAACCGTGACCATGTCAGGAGATTCTTCCAAGTGTGAAGTGCTGCCTGTCGAAGAAAGACTGGGATTGGTACAGTGCTCGGCATGTGGGCATCATAGAGCTTCGTGAATCGAAAAGGCGTCTTGCATAGCTCGCAGTGTTTTTTCTGCGAGTGGGAAAGCCATTCCATCAAGCAGTTCTGATGGACATATTTAATGCTACCACTGCACTTGCAGGGATAGAAGAGATGTTCTTCCTCGGAACCTTCCCCACGACATATTCTGCAGGTGTCCGTATCTTCCAAGCTCCTCCCATCTGCTTGAGCGTGAGTGTCATATGAAGCATCGTTCATGATATCTAGCTCGGCAGGGGACCTGGGAGACAGCTCAGTGACGCTTGCAGCTTCAGGTGGCTCCATGGTGATATCAAAGACTCGGAGGGCGGCGGGCAAATGGCTGGCAGGGAACGAAGAGAAGAAAAAACGATGTTCATGTTAGCGCCACCATTACATCCTAGCCATGCTTCCGGACTGGCTTTCCACTTCTCGCCGTCAGTAGCCAAGGAATGTTTGAGAAGTGAGATAATAGAGGGATTCAGTGGAGTGTATCCTTTCGATGTGTCCGGTTTCGTTGGTTCTCACGGGTAAGCCTCGGCTAGCGAAGAATCACGACTCGCGTTTGAAGATGGGGCAGAGATGAGGTGATGGGCTTGTGAGCACCCAGTTGACATGATAGATGGAGTGAAGAGATGAATGATGCTAGAAAAGGTTGAAGTATCTAGACTCATAGATACAACTCTTATTGCTACAGATCCACATACTCTCACTGACAGTACAAAGCGTTCCTGCATGCACGCGACCCATGGACATCATTTTCCGATAGGCCAAACAGGTTATCTTCTTGTCTCCCGCCCTGACCTCATACGCCTTCCTACTCCCCTAATTATTTCTCCCATTTCATTCTGCTTCATTACTCACAGAGATCGCGTTAATGGAGGCTTGTCCTGCCGAATAGGCAGATAAGAAGAGCTCCCTGCGATTGTATCCCTAATCTTTGAGAAGTCTTCGTTCTAGCGCCTTAGCCAACACGTCTAATCCTCCGCTCAGATTCTGCCAACCAAGGGCATTATCCCCCGAAACCACTCAACATGGCGGGCGAGATGAATGGGCGACCGACAGAACCTTCAATAGCAAATTCAAAAACAAATGGACACGTCCCTGGCCGGAAGCCTACCACCACCGTCACCACCACTAATCCTTCCCCGAGTTTGGTTGCAAGAAGTTTTAGCTGGATTTCTAGGTGAGAAATGCCCCAAAGTCAGGCTCGATATATTGCAGAAATTCCCATGCTGACTTCTGTTGAAGGTTACTCTTGTGGTACAGCATTTTCACGGCGCTGTTCCTATGTCCCTCATCTCTCGACCAAGTCACCGAGAGCTCTTCGCGCGTGTGCAAACCATACCTCAACGCGCGATCGTATGTAGCACCCTACGTCCAGCCATATTATGACTCCTACGCTGCGCCCCACCTTGAGAAGGCCAGGCCGTATGTCGAAAAATTTAATGATCGATTATATGCCCCCACAGTGAACTATGGGAAACAAAGCTATGATGCATATGGAGCTCCCAGGGTCGATCAGGCCAGAGAATTCAGCCAGCAGCAGTGGGAAAAGTTCGTAAAGCCTCAAATAGATGCTGCCCAATCACAGATCCAGAGACAGTACGACTCGAATCTGGCACCGCATGTTAGCAAGGCTTCCGCAGCTGCTGTTCCGTATTTCGCTGCCAGCCGGAACAATGTCCTTGAGGTATATGAAAAGCATCTATTCCCAGTGTACCAATCAAGCCGTCCCTACGCCGAGGGTGCTTACACTGCTGCGGTAGACACTGGCTTGCCGTATGCACAATCTCTTTGGTCTTCGACTGTCGTGTTCTTTGATCGAATACTATGGCCAAAGGTTCGCATACTCTATGGGGAGAACGTTGAGCCTCAGCTTGTCAGGATTGGAGAAAGGCTTGGTAGATATCGGGACGGAAAGAAACTATCATCTGCCATGGATGACTATGATAGCTCCACACAATCATTTTCTACGTCTGCCAGTCGGTCGTCCGTATCCGCTTCTGTCCCCTCTGTCGGTACTTCATCGTCGACTGCTGCCACTGCATCCCCATCTCTCACCCCTGAACAAGAGGCGGAACGGACTCGTGAGAAAATTGAAAGTGATCTAAAGAACTGGCAAGACAAATTCGCCAAGGCCGCAGACAAGGGGACCGAAGATCTAGAAGAGCGCGTCAGAGAAATTGCAGACCGCCAGATCAAAAGTCAAATCCATGGAGTGGGCGAGGCTTTAGTCATTCAGCTGGAAGAGTCTGCTAATTCAGAAGAAGCCAAGCTAAAGAAATCTATCAGAAAGATTGTGAAGTCTTTGCCGGAAGTTCCTACTGAGGAGAAGACCACTAAAGCCCAGGATGAGCTAGCAAAAGCAACGAGAGCTGCTGGCCTGTCCGTCAAAGACAAAGCACAAGCTCTCCGTTCTTGGAAAGAGAATTACGATGCGGAGACTCAGTCCTTGGTTTCGGCAGCTTCCGATTCAACTCTGGAGGTGATTGATAACATTCGCGACTTGGGTCTTCAGGAAATCGGAATGAGATGGGCTTGGATGGAAGGTGTGACTTACAAAGACTGGTCGAAATATCATGAAGTCAAGAAAACTTTCGACGAGTGGCGACAGGGCGTAGTAGCTGTGGCGCAGGCCCATGACGGTCTCAAGAAGTCTAAGAATGCCAGCGACGAGCTCGAATCAAAAGGTATGGCTACCGCTGAACAAATAGCCAAGGAGTTGAGCCGCTTGAAGGATGTGGGCAAATGGAAAATTCAAACCCACGATGACTCGGATGACTTCTCTACGAAATACACGCCACCAGCAGCTGCACTAGCGAGCCAAAAGGTTCTAGAGAAAGCCAGTTCGGCTAGTGAACAATTCATTGGGACGTCGCAAGGCACCATGGAATCTATCGTTTCGAAGCAGCAGGCTTCCGATGCAGCCTCCACTGCTTCTTCAAAAGTCATTGGTACAGAGCCTGGCATGGTTGAGAAGGCAGGCTCAAAAGTTTCCGAAGTTGTCTCTGCTGCATCTGAACAGGCAAGCGAGGCAGTCATCGGCACGCCGCAGCCAAAGTCTGAGAGCATTGTATCTGCAGCGAAGGACAAAGCGAATCAGATGTCTTCTGACGCAAGTGAAGCAATCATTGGTACCCCAGCCCCAAATTATGAGACCGTGGCTTCTCAAGTATCGGAGAAGGCGGACTCTAGCGCTGGAGATATGTCAGATGCTCTCTCCAAGTCTTCTTCGATGTTGGCCGCGAGCGCCTCAAGCAGTGGAGAGGTCATCAGCCCAAAGGCGTCATCGATGGCGAGCAAGGCCTCAAAGAAAGTATATGGCGGAGCAATGGCACAAGAGGTCAAAGGCCAAAAGCCGATTATGGACGAAACCTTCGACGAGGAGGACGCCACATACTCGGAGAAGATGCAGAGCATGGTCAATCAGGCTGGCGATAAGTATGCAGATATCACGAAGGCTGTGAGCGAAGCTATCTTGAAGGCAACCAGCACACAAGGTAGCGTGGGAAGTGCATCATCCGTTGCAGACGAACAATACTCAAAAGCCCTTGCTGCAGCTTCCAGCGTGCTATACGGTACCCAGCAAGGGACCGTCGAAAGCGCTACAAGTGTGGCTTCCGAGAAATGGGCAGACGCCGTTGCTGCGTAAGTTTGCTTCCGTTCGGGCAGCAAGCACCATACTGATTGATACAGAGCTTCATCTATGATTTATGGGACACCAGCACCCATGACACAATCGGCAGCCACTGCAGCATCGTCAGCATATTCCGATGCTATTAGCCGAGCACAGGAGCATTATTACCACGCCATGTCCATTGTCTCGGCCCAGGTCTCCGGCAAGCCAAAGCAGGTCCACCAAGAGATGTTCTCTTCCGTGGAGCACGCCTACTCTGATGCACTGGCTGCCGCCACCCACCGTCTACAAGATGCTGTGAACGCTGCTTCTACTGCGGTCTATGGGACACCCTTGAGTCCGCAGCAATCAGCGATGTCTGCCGCCAATGTAAAATATTCGCATGCCAAGGCAGCGGCCTCGTTGCAGCTTGACTCTGCCAAGACTGCAATGGGTGCCACATCAACACCAGGTTACGAGAAATTTATGTCAGATGCAAGCTCCCGCTATTCCAGCTTGATCGGTGCTGCGAGTGCACAGCACGCATCTGCAACTAAGGCTGCAAGGGAAGCCGTCTATGGCCCAAGCCAGGGTGTATTAGACTCCATATCAGCAATGGCTTCGTCGAGGCTCGCCGATAGCCTCAGCGCCGCGTCTGCTCAATACTCTAATGTGAAGACTGCTGTCGGTGCGACCCCTACGCCCGCGCATCAGCAATATCTCATGGATGGTCAGCGTCGATACTATGAAGCTGTCGGCCTGGCTCATGAACGCTACTCGGATTTCGTCAAAGCTGCCTCTTCTGCAGTCTATGGGACCCCCACACCAGCTTATCAAAGCTTGGCTAGTGCAGCATCCGAATCGCTTTATGGAACACCAACTCCAGTGTACCAAAGCATGCTGAACAACGCTCAGGTTCAGTACAGTGGTGCTGTCGCTCAAGCTTCCGAGAAGCTTCAGTCCGCTTTAGCCTCTGCAAGCTCCGTCGTCGGAAAGAAGAGCGAATCGCCGGCACAGAGCGTGCTTGATGCTGCCTCCTCCAAATACAGCTTAGCTCTCTCAATCGCTGCAGCCTCCTTGTCTTCCGTGTCTGCAGCTGCAAGTACCGGTGTCTATGGCAGCTCCACGGGGTACGCCGAGTCAGTGGGATCCGCCATCTCAGAGAAAGCCGGCTCAATCTCTTCAGCAGCAAGCACAGCAGTCGCCGGTTCCGAAACACCATGGACCGAATCAATGGCCAGCCAAGCCTCTGGAAACTGGGAAGCTCTCGTCTCCAAGGCCAGCGAACAAGTCTACGGCGCCCCAACCCCCTTCTCCCAATCCGTCTACTCTCAAGCCGGCGACTACGCCGCCCAAGCGACCGACGCAGCAGCAGCCAACTACCAAGCGGTGCAAGCCCTCTTCTCCGAGCTCGTTAGCGGCAAAGAACCCGATTTCACAGAAAGCGTCATGAACCGTCTCAGCTCGGCGTACTACACGGGCGCGCACGCCAGCATGGCCGCCTCGGCCTCCAGCTATGCAAGCAACGCCTATGCTTCCGTCTCGTCCGCCGCCACGGGCATGTTCACTCCCCCAGCAACCCTCGAAGCCATCATCGCAGGTGCACAAGAACAAGTCAACGCCGCCGTCGAGGCCGCCAGCAAACAAGCCTACGGCACCACAAAGGGCACCTACGAGCAAGCCACCTCCGCAGTCGCAGACAGCGCTTCCTCCGCCTCGTCCCGCATCAGCGAAGCGGTCTACGGCACCCAAGCCGGGTACGTCGAGTCCGCCTCAAACAGCCTCAACTCCGTCGCCGCCTCCGCCTCCGACGCCATCAAAGCCGCCATCTACGGCACCACGGCCACAGGCGCCACCGCCAGCGTCTCCAGCGCCGCGGGCAACGCCTACGCGTCCGCATCGTCTGTCGTCGCGGACGGCGCCTCCAGAGCGAGCGAGGCCATGGACGCCACGCAGTCGAAGATCAAGGAGGCGGTCTATGGGCCCGAGCAGGGGGCAGTGGAGAGCGCGCAGAATAGGATTTTGGCTGCGGTGGAGAGCGCGAGGGCCAAGATGGCGGAGATGGGGGGGAGGGCCGCCGAGGCTGGGGAGAGTGTTATGAGTAGTGTTAGTAGTGCTGCGGGGAAGGCTACGGAGAAGGCTACGGGGAAGGGGAAGGATGAGTTGTGAGGTTTGTTGAGAGGAGCTAGGGTGGGGAGGGGGGGGATGAGAAGTGCTGAGAGGAGCTAAGATGGGGAGGGGGGACGAGAAGTGCTAAGAAGAGCTCGGGTGGCAAGAGGGAGGGAAGCGATATGATTGATGGAGGAGCACAGCGAATCCCTGCCGCGAGCAATGCTTACACACCGTCGAAAACCCATTGGAGCCCTATTTCTAGGGCGCGAGAATGATGTTACCAGCGAACCTTCCCTTTCCTTCCCCTCGTTCCACTCGTTTGTCTATGAGTCGCGATGCGCGCGGCGGGGCGGTCTATATCCCCTTTATTTGAGCGTGCTGGCTTGATGGGTTGAGCGGTTGTGTTTGTTTGTTTTGTATGTATGCTTAGTTGACTAGTTTAGTTATGATGGAGAAGGGGGAGGTATGGATGTGATATCATCTGCCTGTGGGAGTCGTGGGCTGTTGTGCTTTGTGGGAAATACTTCGGTTTAGGCTTAGCTACGTAGAGTTGGTGAGGATATCTGAAGTAGAATCAATCGTTTTCTTGCATTCAACCGCAGAATGTTTCTGTTGCTATATATGCTCCGTTGACTGCGGTTGCGGTTTCATGGCCAGAACGGCTACGGGTTCGGTCCTGGCCCATGGTTTCTTTGTTGGTGGTGAGAATGAATCTGGAGAGGGAGGAGAGGATGGTTGGGTTTGGGATATCACATGCGTGGATCCGGCGCTGCGGGATATTGCTGATGCTGTTGCTTGTTCCTTGCTGTCTTGACAGAAGGGCACGCCGGTGCGGGTGGCGGGCTGCATGATGTGAAGATGTTGAAGGGGCTGTCGCGATTGGCGTCCACGAAGTTGAGCTGAGCAATCTCCCCACGCCGGCAGCCTCGGCGCTGCTTTTTGAATCTGTGCAACGACTAGCGGCACTCAGGTACTTCTTGAAGTTCTTCCAGTCCTTCTGCTCCTGCTGTCTGGCAATCTACGCCCGATGCATGACAGCTCCCTACCTTGTCCACATATAAAGTCACACCCCTTTCCTCCTCACAAATACTTCTTTCCCGCCGCGATCACCCTCGCCCTAAAGACCGGACTCCCCAGCTTTCCTTCCACACTCGCAAACGGGCTCAGCACACTCTTAGTCCAAATCTCAAACACCTCCCCAAAAAATGCTCTTATGGCTTCCTCCGTCTGGGGACTCGTGGGATTATTCGGTATGCTCGTGCTGCTTCCGGAAGCGGAAGTACTACCCCGACCACCTCCTGCGGTGGAGGTGGGAGTCGAAGTGTAGGGCGTAAACGGTGGGAAAGACATGGGCGTTGTTGTCGCTTGGGGGGGCGTGTTGGGAGGGTGGGGGAGGTGGAGTAGGAGGAAGCGGGTTGAGGTTGGGGTTAGGAAGGCGGAGATGTGGGTGGAGGCGAATTGGTCTATTCGTTTGAGATACCTGTGACTAGGATATTAGCGTGCATGTTCTTCTCGTCTTTGGCTTGGGTGTGGGGCGAGAGGGGTGTAGAACGGTGATGGCGTTGGAAGTGCGGCGGTTGGGGGAACGTACATCTGGTTGTTCGTCCATTGCACCTCGTCCACCATGTCTAGGCTCGCATGTACAATGTAGGGATTCATGTGCCGAGCTTCTTGGCTGAAGCGGGGAATGCCATCGCCGCCTTGTTTGGAGGTGCCGAATTCGAGCTCAAAGAGCGGTTGGTCTCTCGTGCCCACTATGCAGAAGTAGTATGACATTGTGGCGAAAAATCAGCTGGGCAGGGCTAATGGAGGAAGGGTTTCGTCGGTGAGAGCTTCAGCCATGCTTTCGAGGCTCAATCTGGCTTTGACAGAAATACTCAGGAATAGAGTAGTATTCGTATATGGTCGTTCTCACCGAGTCATTTTTCACCCGTCATCTTTGTTACCCGGCGTTCACCGACCACTTTTATCCTTGTGCACCGTCGGCTAACCCAAATACCAGCTGTACATCTCTGTTCAAGCCTGAAAGGATTTCGGTGGAGGGTCAGGATCATTGACCAGCCATTACGTGAATGACTAAATAAAGGCTTACGACGCCGCCTCATCCAGTAGGAGTCATCTGACGCCCTGCGCCCTGGTCAGTGGACCAAATCCTAATGGTCAGCCGGCATTCTTCGATGCGGCTCCCATCATCGAATGCGGGCCCTGGCAGAGATTCAAAGGAAAAATGCAGCTAATGGAGCGACTGTCAATCTATTCGTTGCGTTTTGCACGTATCGATTCCGTGTAAGAATGGAAATACCTATCTCCTCGTGGAACAATGTTAGTCTATCTATACGAAGACTTTACGTATGGCGTTTGGTTTCAATCTGGGAATTGCACAGGCTTGGGGTTCCTCTATGGCAGGGCGATGTGTGTGCTCGTGCCCAAGTCATGCACTAGCCTTTGGGTATAAAGTATTTCCTCTCCCATGCAATTCTGTTTTCTATGGCCTCTCATCTCAATACATTCTCTCATCCCGTGAAAACATCAAGTTGACTGTGCTCCTCTTGCGTCTTTTCCATAAGCAAATATTTCCCTCTTGATCTAATGATGCCTATGCCTTCATGATGCATCCACTTCGAAAGCGGCACTCGTGGCCGCCACTACGCAGGCCAAGATCCTTCTTCGCCGAGGACAATATCGATCAAGACCCCTTTGCCTATTTCATATCCTCCTCCGAAGACCGAGACGCCTTTGTGGACAACGACCTCACAGCGGGCATCGACAGGAAGCGGCGTGCACACTCGCTGTCGCCCAACCTCCACAAAACGCGAACCCTGTCACTCGCCGTGGCAGCCGCCTCATCACCCACTATGAAGCTAAAGAAATGGATCCAGAGAATGGAACTGCGCTGTTTCCACCGCAGCCCGCCAATCATGCAGCGGCCCATGCCGTCGCCAGATAGGCCATCATTATCTCAGATGCCCCAGACAGTCTCGCCGCCTGCCCGCGGCAGAAGGGATTTCAGGGTCGGCTCGAGTCGCAATCGTAACGGGCACGGTGGCAGGAGAAGTGCGAGACCGCAACGGGTTTCGATAGCGCCGAGTGGGGATATATGGACTATTGCCGAGGAAGGAGATTCAAAGGATGAGCTTGGTCTTGGGATAATTGTATGAGGATTTCATAAAAGAGCGGACGCGCAGAGGATGGGTTTGACGAGCTGGCAGTTGGGGAACCAAGCAAAAATACTAGCTGAGCTCCTTCATTCGAGCAGTGGGAGTCAAAACTGCTGTACTAGATTGCTTTGTTTGTGTTTGAGACGTCGTCTACACCATTATGTACCAAAAGAAAGATTCGAACGATGAAAGGGCAAGATACGCAGTAGAGAGGAGCAAGCATTCGGGTGCCCTAGCTCTGCTGATGTAGAGACTCAAACAAAATGCCGTGGTGGCTCTTCGGCCAGATGGTTCAGCTTGCATAACAGAATTGATAGAATGATCACCGCACCATCTCAATGCAGCGAAAGCCTTGACTTTGCAATGCCACCCATCCATAAAACCCACGCCGTATGTATGCTCAACGCCAAACCCCACACTCGCATCCCACGCTCGTTCCCATCCTCCTCTTCCACGACCCCCTCAGAACCCCGGCGGATTAATCCTCTGACTAACCCTCGTCCACTTCGGCAGCCCTGCACACCACCACCATCATTAGCCCTCATCCCCCCTCCCCTCCCCCTTTCCCCTACCGCCTCTCCCCCCAAAAAGAAAAAGGATAAAACTCACTATGCACCCCCTTCCGATACCCCTTCACCTTCCGATCAAACATAGTATACTTATCCTTGGGCCGCATCTCGGCCTCAGTGGGCATTTCCTCCTTCCAGCGCTCCAGCGTGGTCGTGCTAGCCATGTTGTGTTTCTTGAGGGTGGCGTCCACGGTCGCGATGACGCGGTCGACCATGCGGAGGCGCTTGCGCTGGCGGCGTTTTTGGTGGGAGGAGAGGCGCCAGGGGATTTTCCTGTGGGGAAGGGGGGGGGTTTAGTGG
>JAABUQ010004778.1_pt1 | contig 22606 bp, 20 predicted proteins | sample 5560001 | NCBI WGS metagenome assembly JAABUQ01 (sample SAMN10711888, study PRJNA513371) | rock metagenome | isolation source: Antarctica rocks | place: Antarctica: Victoria Land, Finger Mt nord | collected 2015-12-18 | reverse complement strand
GCGACGCAACCGCATCAGGGCCAGGGGCTGCCACCACCGCCGCGAAGCACGGGCGCATAATCACCAACCTCGCTTCGACCGGCCAGGATAGTTGTCGCGGCTCGGTCAGGATAGTTGTCGCGGGCCAATGCGGTGTTGCGCGTCGACGAGCCGTATTCGTCCGCTGCACACCGTTTCGTGCAGCTCATCTTCGATGCGATCTTTGGCGCGCGCCTCATTCCGTGGCTGCGGCCACAGATTGCGCACGTCGTTCGAGCCGCCGAGCTCAAGCGGAACGAGATGATCGATCACATAGCCGCGCCGTGGACAGCGCTCCGGAACGCTTTGCGTGCGCAACGGACTTTACGAGCTGAGGACGATTGTCGAGACGGTCCTTGCGTCCCGTCTCGACTTCCGCGATCGCGCAATCGTTGCCAACGAAGCCGCCGCGTATCTGCGCGCGAGACAGCCAGCATCGCCGATGGTAGCTCGAAGACGGCTTTTCGATCGTCTACGCTTGGGACGGGCTCTTAGTCAGAGAACGGCCCGACGGCCGACGCTTCGCAATCCGCTCCGAAGAGGACGGCTCCGCGACGATTCTCTACGAGCTCTAACGATTCTGCGGGCGAACGCGCTCGGTCCTTTTTATGCTCAAAGGTTCGGCAACGAACTCGGCGATTTCTAACTTTCGTGCTGTCTTAAAGTTGGAGACACGGACTTGCCACCTTGCTCCTTGACGGTCTCATTCATCCGACGGCGATCACGATATGGATCGCGAGGTCGAGCGTCTGGTCCGAGCCGTTCTCGAACGGCATGGCCCACGAAGCCGCTCCCGTCCGGCGCGGCCAACGCACGAATGAGGGGCCGCTCGTTACCGAGCGGCCCCTCATTCGTGGATCCGGAGCGGGACTAAGCGAGGTCGAACCGGTCGAGGTTCATCACCTTGGTCCACGCGGTTGCGAAGTCACGCGCGAACTTTTCTTGCGCGTCGCTCTGTGCATAGACTTCGGAGATTGCACGAAGCTGCGTGTTCGATCCGAAGATGAGATCGACACGCGTGCCGGTCCACTTCAGCTCGCCCGTGACGCGATCGCGTCCTTCGAACGCGTCTTCGAGTTCCGAGGTGCTCTTCCACGTCGTGCCCATGTCGAGCAGGTTGACGAAGAAGTCGTTGCTGAGCGTCTCGGGGCGCTTTGTGAGGACGCCGTGCTGCGACCCACCGGAGTTCGCACCCAGCACGCGCAGCCCACCGACGAGCGCCGTCATCTCGGGCGCGGACAACATCAAGAGTTGCGCGCGATCGACAAGCATCGATTCTGCCGAATGCGTGTACGTCGTCTTCTGGTAGTTGCGGAATCCGTCCGCCTCCGGTTCGAGCGCCGTGAACGAATGGACGTCCGTCTGATCTTGCGACGCATCCGCGCGGCCGGGCGTGAAGGGCACTTCGATATTCTGTCCCGCGTTCTTTGCGGCTTGCTCGACGGCTGCACAGCCGCCCAGCACGATCACGTCGGCGAGTGAAACCATCTTCCCGCCGGACTGCGCGCCATTGTACGCCTTTTGGATTCCCTCGAGTGCATCGAGCACCGCCGGCAACTGGGCAGGCCCGTTGACTTCCCAATCTTTCTGCGGTGCGAGGCGCAGACGTGCCCCGTTCGCACCGCCGCGCTTATCGGAGCCGCGGAAGCTCGCCGCCGATGCCCACGCCGTCGACACGAGTTGCGAAATGGAAAGTCCCGCTGCGAGAATCTTGCTCTTGAGTGCGGCGATGTCGGCGTCGTCAATCAGTTGGTGCGTCACGTCGGGAATCGGATCTTGCCAAATCAAGACTTCCGCGGGCACTTCGGGCCCGAGATAACGCGAACGGGGACCCATATCGCGGTGCGTGAGCTTGAACCATGCACGCGCGTAGGCGTCTGCGAACTCGGCCTGGTTCTCGTGATAGCGCTTTGAGATCGGCTCGTAGATCGGATCCATGCGTAGCGCGAGATCCGACGTGAGCATCATCGGAGCGTGTCGCTTCGATGCGTCGTGTGCGTCCGGTACGGTGTCCGCGGCAGCGCCATCTTTCGGCGTCCACTGCCACGCACCGGCGGGGCTCTTCGTCAACTCCCACTCGAAGTTGAAGAGATTGTCGAAGTAGTTGTTGTCCCACTTGATCGGATCCATCGTCCAAGCGCCTTCGAGGCCGCTCGTGATCGTATTGACCCCGTGACCGGTGCCCAAACGATTTTTCCAGCCTAAGCCTTGCTCTTCCATGGCCGCGCCCTCGGGTGCGGCGCCGACGTAATCGGCTGGGTTGGCTGCGCCATGGACCTTGCCGAAGGTGTGTCCGCCGGCAACGAGGGCGACCGTCTCTTCGTCGTTCATGGCCATCCGGGCGAACGTCTCGCGAATGTCGCGGGCCGAACCAAGCGGATCCGGCTTACCGTCCGGCCCTTCCGGATTGACGTAAATCAAGCCCATCTGCACGGCCGCGAGCGGGTTCTCGAGCTCTCGATCGCCCGAGTAGCGCGCGTTGCCAAGCCAGGTATCTTCGCTACCCCAATAAATACTTTCTTCGGGCTCCCAGATGTCGACGCGCCCGGCGCCAAAGCCGAACGTCTTGAAACCCATCGAATCCATGCCCCACGTGCCGGCCAAAACGAACAGGTCGGCCCACGAGATCTTGTTGCCGTATTTCTGCTTGATCGGCCACAGCAGACGGCGCGCCTTGTCGAGATTCGCGTTGTCGGGCCAGCTGTTGATCGGCGCGAAGCGTTGGTTGCCGGAACCTGCGCCACCGCGGCCGTCGCCGGTGCGGTACGTGCCCGCGCTGTGCCACGACATGCGAACGAAGAACGGCCCGTAGTGACCGTAGTCGGCAGGCCACCAGGGCTGCGAATCAGTCATCAGGGCCAGCATGTCCCGTTTGAGGGCAGCGAAGTCGAGCTTCTTAAATTCTTGCGCGTAGTTAAACGCCTGGCCCATTGGATTGGCCGAGGGCGCGTTCTGGTGGAGCACCTTGAGGTTCAACTGGTTGGGCCACCACGCTTGCTGCGTCATGAGCCCAACTGGCATGTGTGTGCCTTTTGGCTTTCCGTGCGGGACCGGGCACTCGCCCGACGTGTTCTCGCGTTCGGCTTCGATCATACTTTTCTCCAATGGCGGCTGCGCCTACTTGAAATTCCTTACGGCTATGTGAGACGTTAGCACGTTCCGATCAGCAAGAGAAATCGATTTATCTAAAGGGTTCGTCAAGCAATACCGATTAATCGACCCGCGATGCTCCCCGTCACCGTCTCTTCGCTCTCCCTGCGCGACCTCGAGTACGCGGTCGCCGTCGCCCGCGAGCGTCATTTCGGGCATGCGGCCGAATACTGCGGCGTGAGTCAAGCCGCGTTGAGCGAGCAGGTGCGCAAGCTCGAGTCAGTTTTGGGGGTCCCGCTCTTCGAACGGACGACGCGGAAAGTCGAGCCGACGGTACGCGGCGAGGCGATCCTGCGACAAGCCGAGGCATTGCTCGGCGATGCACGGCGCATGCTCGAAGACGCACGTCGAAGCGCGGAGCCCCTCTCCGGCGAACTGCGCCTGGGCGTGATCGCGACGCTCGGGCCCTACTATATGCCATCGGTTATCGCACTTGGCCGTCAGCGTTTTCCGCGGCTCGGCTTGCGTTTGCTCGAGGCAACGACCGAGGGATTGCTCGTCGCCCTGCGCCACGGCAAGCTCGACGCGATCCTCGTGGCCCTACCGGTTCCGCTGGAAGGCCTCGTTGCCGAGCCGCTGTTCTTCGAACCGTTCCGGCTCGCATGTCCGAGCGACCACGAACTCGCGCAGCGTCAACACGTGCGCCTACGCGACCTCGAGCGCGGTCCGCTCCTGTTGATGGAAGACGGCCACTGTCTGCGCGATCAGACGCTCTCGCTCTGCGATCCGCGCCGTCTGCCGAACCAGACCCGCTACGCGAGTTCGCTCGAGATGCTGCGGCACATGATTGCGGCGGGCGAAGGCATTTCCGTCATCCCGCTGCTCGCCGCCGCCGAGCATACGACGATGCAGGGCATGATCGCTTACCGCGAACTCGACGAAGCCCGTGCGGGACGCGCGATCGCGCTCGTCTGGCGTACGACGGAGACACGCGCGAACGATCTGCGCGAGATTGCGGCCTTCATGCGGGAGGGACTGCCTGCCGGCGTACGGCTGCTCGAAAACGCTTCCGTCCCGCGTGCGGCCGCATCGGCGCCGATCGAGCGATGTTAAGCTCCGGGGCGTCGCGAAGCTCGTTCCCGAACATGCGTCGATGCGAAAGACGCTTTCTGCGTCAGGCGCGTCAAAATGCGATAGGCGGCCGTGACCCTTGCCTCAGTCGGATATGATTTATTGGCGACTAGAACGATTCCCATCTTTCGTTGCGGAATGAACGCGACGTACGCACCGAAGCCGCTCGTCGAACCCGTCTTGTCGATCACAACATTGCTCTTGGGCTGCGACGGAGGATAAATCCGCAGAGCGGGGTTTTCTTCGAACGCCACGCGGTCGGACTTACCTTGCAGCAAACCCGACAACGAAATCGGGTAGCGGTACTGCTCCCAGATTAGGTCCTGAGTCATCATGCCGATCTGATAATATCCCGTATGCGTATCAATGATTGCGCGGCGCAGCGCATCGTCGAGCTTAAGCAGACCCATGTTAGCGTCGATGAAGCGCAGCATGTCGGTCGCAGTCGTTCGAATACCATACGCTTCTGCGGCAAGAGGTCCGGACGACAGTCGCCTCGGTTTGTCTGCCCCCGTGTAGCCCTGCGCGTAACGTGAAAATTGATTCTTCGGGACAACTAACAATGTGTTGCTTAGGCCGAGCGGGGTGAATAATTCGCGCTGCATCAACGTGGCGAAGTCCGCGTCCATCTTTTTCGCCGCGATGAGACCGAGCAGCATGATGCTGGGGTTCGAATAGAGCCGGAACGTGCCCGGGGAGTGCAATGGCTTCCATTGCTCGTAATACTTGATCGCTTCGCCGTCGCTCTTGACGTCATTCGGAAACTGCAGCGGCAGACCGCCCGCGGTATGGGTACCCAAATTGATAAGACGGATGTGATCGAAGCTCGTGCCGCGCAAAATTGGAAGATCAGAACTCACCGTGTCTGACAGCGAGAGCTTCCCCGTAAGCTGCGCGTACGACACGAGGCTCGCCGTGAACGTCTTCGTGATCGATCCGATCTCGAACAGCGTACTACTGTCGACGGGACTTCCGGTCGCTTTCGATGCGACGCCGTAATTGAAGACGTAGTGGCGTCCGTCAACCGTGACTCCGACCGCCATTCCAGCGATGCCGTACTGCTTCATGAGCGGGCGAACCGTTTGCATCACGGCGGTCTTGACGTCGTCATGTTGTAGGGCCGCGGCGGCGGCCGGTTGTGACCTGAGGTTTGCTAAGAGCAACGCAGCAAACGCAGCGTGGATGATCGAGCGCATAGCGCCGCTGCTTCGTTTGGTCCGACGTCAGACCCGCTCGCGGCAGCTCCTACGAGCATGACGACATTAATTGCGTCGCATCATCGGACGCGGTCTCCGAAGGACGGAAAGACAACGGAGGCCGGTCCAGGGACCGGATTGCCACAACATGAGGCGTCTACTGAAAATCGTTTGCATGAGGTTGGCGGCGAACTCCGAATCCACGAAAAAATGACCTAATTCGGAGTATTAGTGTGGGAAACGCATTAAGTCGCCGTCGGTTCGCCATTGGTACGGCCGCGACGTTCGCGTCGATCGGATTCGTCAAAGCGCCGGCGAAAGCGGCTCAATTCCAGTACAAGATGGCGCACAATCTGCCGGTGAGCCATCCGCTTCACGTGCGGAACGTGCAGTGTTGGAACGCCGTGAAACGCGAATCCGGTGGTCGCCTCGAAGTGCAGGTATTTCCGAACAACATTCTCGGCGGCGATACGCAGGTGCTCTCGCAGCTCCGACTCGGCGGCGTGCACTTCTTCACGCTCTCTGGCGGCATTCTCACGTCGCTCGTTCCGGTCGCCGCAATTCAAGGCGTCGGCTTCGCGTTCAAAGACTCGAAGACGACCTTTGCCGCGATGGACGGCGACGTCGGCAAGCTCGTGCAAAAAGAAACGGCGACCAAAGGGCTCATTGCCTTCGATCGCATTTGGGAAAACGGCTTCCGCCAGATCACCTCGAGCACGCACCCGATCACGAAGGTCGAGGATCTCGAGAACTTTAAAATTCGGACGCCTCCCGGGCGGCTCTGGATCGATCTGTTCAAAACGCTCGGCGCGTCGCCGACACCGATCAATTTGGCCGAAGCGTATACGGCACTGCAGACCAAGGTCGTCGACGGCCAAGAGAATCCATACGCGGTCATCGAGACGACGAAGTTCTTCGAGGTCCAGAAGTACTTGAGCGTCACGAACCACATGTGGGACGGCTACTGGCTGCTCGGCAATGCGGACGCGTTCAACGCATTACCGCCCGATATTCAAACCATCGTCCGACGCAACACGACGAAATATTCTCTTCAGGAACGCGAAGATGTGGCCTTGCTCAACGGATCGCTCGCCGACAAACTCGCGCGACGTGGGATGAAAGTCAATCGCGCCGACACGTCGGGATTCCACGCGCGCCTGCAGCCGTTTTATACGAAGTGGAAGGGCGAATTCGGCAACGACGCCTGGGCCTCGCTCGAGAAGTATTCCGGAAAGCTCGGGTAGCTGCCCATTACGCTCGCGCGTTCCATCGATGCCGCGATCGGCCGGTTTACCGAGCCGGTCGCAGCTTTTTTCTTGGTCGCCGAAGTGCTCATTCTCATCTCGGGTGTCGTCTCGCGATACGGTTTCCACCACGCGATCGTCTGGACGGATGAAGTCGCCACAATTGTCATGCTGTGGCTCTCGATGTTTGGCGCGGTGATCGCCTGGCGGCGCGGCGAGCACATGCGGCTCACGGCGCTCGCGCGCGCGATCGGCGGCTGCGCATCGCAGTGGTTCGATGCCGTCGTCGCCGTCATCGTCGGCGGCTTCGCACTCGAGATGCTTCCCGCATCGCAGAAGCTCTTCGTGCTCGATCTCAACGACGTGACCGCGGTCCTCAACATCCCCCGGTCGTGGATCATCGCGGCGATCGTCGTGGGTATGGCGCTGCTGCTCGTGCTCTCGGTCTTGCGTCTGCTCGAGATCGATCGCACAATCGTGATCCGCGTCCTCGTCGCAAGCGTCGTCGTCGTCAGCGCGATGTTTCTACTGCGACCGTTCTTCGCGACGCTGGGCAACTGGAATCTCGTAATCTTCTTCTTCGTGGTCGTCGGCGGCGCGATCGCGATCGGCACGCCGATCGCATTCGCATTTGGTTTCGGCACGCTGACGTACGTGCTGTTCGCCTCGACGATCCCCATGCAAGTCGTCGTGAGCCGCATGGACGAGGGCGCATCGAATATCGTCTTGCTCGCGATTCCGATGTTCATTCTGCTCGGGTATCTCATCGTGAGCGCCGGCATCGCGCGCCGGCTGGTCGCCGCCCTCGCATCGCTCGTCGGACACTTTCGCGGTGGACTGGGCGTCGTGCTCGTCTTCGCCATGTACGTCGTTTCGGGCATCTCGGGTTCGAAGACGGCCGACATGGCCGCGGTCGCGCCGGTCCTATTTCCCGAAATGCGACGCCGTGGTTCGAACCCGAGAGATCTCGTGGCCATGCTCGCATCGGCGGGCGCGATGGCAGAAACGATTCCGCCGAGTCTCGTGCTCATCATCATCGGCTCGGTAACGGGTGTCTCGATCGGCGCGCTCTTCACCGCCGGCCTCATGCCCGCGTTGCTTGCGGCGATCTGTTTGCTGGTCGTCATTCTCGTGCGTTCGCGCGGCGATAAGGTTGAACTCGCGAAACGCGCAACGGGCCGTGACATCGTGGCCGCCATGTTCGCGGCGATTCCCGGATTCGTGTTGCCGTTCCTCATTCGCGCAGCCGTTCTGGGTGGCGTCGCGACCGCAACCGAAGTGTCGACCGTCGGCATCTTCTACACGCTCGTCGTCGGCGCGTTCGTGTATCGCGAACTGCGCTGGCGCGACATGTATCCGCTCCTGCGCGAGACGGCGGCGCTCACGGGTGCGATCATGCTCATCATCGCAACGGCGACCGCCATGGGTTGGGCGCTCACGCAATCCGGCTTCGCGCAGCAACTCACGGAGGCACTCGGACACGCACCCGGTGGCGCCACCGGCTTTATGGCGCTGTCCGTTCTGCTCTTCGTCGTGCTGGGATCGGTGCTCGAGGGTATTCCCGCCGTCGTCCTCTTCGGACCGCTGCTCTTTCCGATTGCGAAGTCGCTGGGCATCAACGAGGTGCAGTACGCGATGGTCGCAGTGCTCGGAATGGGCGTCGGTCTCTTCGCACCGCCGCTTGGTTTCGGGTACTATGCGGCGTGTGCGCTCGGCAAAGTCTCACCCGACGATGCGATGGGCCGCATGCTGCCCTACCTCGCATCGATCGTCGTCGCACTCGTCATCGTCGCCGCCGTTCCATGGTTCTCGACGGGTTTTCTCCCACACTAACGCTCCGGGGTCCGCTCTCCGCAACCTTATTTTCGAAGCTCACGCTTCGTCGAGCGCGCGATTGAGGCAGTACGCAGCGCTGATGAGCGCAAGGTGCGTGAACGCCTGCGGAAAATTGCCGAGTTGTTCACCCGCAGGTCACGTCTCTTCAGAGTACAGCCCGAGATGGTTCGCGTAGCCGAGCATCTTCTCAAAGAGAAACTGCGCCCGTCGGACATCTTCGATGCCTCTGCGTTCGAGGAACGCGCGCGGCGCTCGTAAGGGCGCCGCGCTTCCGTTTTGGAGGCTTCGATGCGAAGCTCTGTTTCGTCGCGCCCAAGCGACGTCGTCTCCGCGCTGTTCGTCGACGCGAGCGAATGCGATCGCGGGACGATCATGCCGCATCTGCGCGCGCGCACGCCGATGACGATCGGCCACGAGGTCGCGCACGCGATCGACTGCGCGCTTGGCGATGGCGTGTACCGCAGCGGCTAAGATCCGCAGATACGCAGCGCGTTCGCCGCGCCGCGCGCGTGCGATCCAGCGATGCACGCGATCATCGCTGAGTTCTTCGCTTTAACCTAGTGTCGTGAGGACCAGAATCCCTACTTCGCAAGCTACACGTGCAGGTAGCGGCTGAGGACGTCGTGGCGGTGACGCAGTTCGGCCGGTGTTCCCGTCCACCGGATCGTTCCTTGATCGATGACGTAACAGCGGTCTGCGACGCTCAGGGCCGAGTAGAGATTTTGCTCGACCAACAGAATCGTGATGCCCTCCGCCTTGATCTCGCGCACGATGCGTTCCACTTCGCGCACGATGAGCGGAGCGAGCCCTTCGGTCGGTTCGTCTAAGAGCAGAACTTTGATGTCTTGGACGAGTGCGCGCGCGATCGCGAGCATCTGCTTTTCGCCGCCCGAAATCTCGTCGCCGCGGTTGCGTAAGCGCTCGCGCAGCCGCGGAAACTTTTCGTACACGCGCTCGAGCGTCCAGCCCGAGCGCCGCGCCGTCACTTGGGCGAGTTTCAAATTTTCGGCGACGGTGAGGTTCGTGAAGATGCGGCGCTCTTCGGGAACGAGCGCCACGCCCAGCCGCGCGATCTCCATCATCTCGCGTCCGGCGATGCCGACGCCCTCGAGCTCCACACTGCCGCTCGCCGGTCGCAGCCAGCCGACGATGCTCTTGAGCGTCGTCGTTTTGCCGACGCCGTTGCGGCCCAGGAGCGCGACCGTTTCGCCGTGCGCGATCTCGAGCGAAAGATCGCGTAAAATGTGGCTTTCACCGTAATATGTGTTGAGGCCGCGTACTCGCAGCATCGGAGGAGCCGTGGCGGCGACCGTCATGAAATGATTTCCTCATCGGCGTGCCCGCCCAAATACGCTTCTTGAACCGCACTGTTCGCGCGAATTTCGGCCGGCGTTCCTTCGGCGAGCACGCGGCCTTGATGCAGGACGGTGATCGCATCCGACACGCCCATGATCATGTCCATGTCGTGCTCGATGATGAGGACGGTCATCCGCGCGGCGAGCGTGCGGATCAAAGCTTCGGTCTTGCGCGATTCTTCGAGCGACATTCCGGCGACCGGCTCGTCCAAGAGCAAGATCTCCGGCTGCGTCGCAAGGGCGATCGCGATGTCGAGCCGCTTCTTGTCGCCGTGCGAGAGATCGCCAGCGCGCACGCGGGCGACCGAAGCGAGGTCGACGGCCGCGAGCGCTTCTTCGGCGAATGCGTCGACCCGACGCAGCCGCGTCGAGCGGGAAAAGACGTTGAAGGCGAATGGACCCTGCACGCGCGCCAGGGCAGCGATGCGCGCGTTCTGCATGACCGTCTGGTCCACGTAGAGGTTGGCGGTTTGGAAGGCTTTGGCGATGCCTAAGCGCACCCGCGCGGGGCCGGCGGCGCGCGTGATGTCGTTGCCCTTGAAAACGATCGCGCCGGTCGTAGCTTCGACCGTTCCGGCGATGACGTTGAAGAACGTCGTCTTGCCGGCGCCGTTGGGACCGATGACGGCGCGCAATTCGCCCGGCCGCACGCGAAAATCGATGTCGCTATTGGCCGCGAAGTGGCCGAAGCGTTTTCCCAACCCGCGCGTTTCGAGAATGGTCTCGCCGCTCATCGGCGCCCCCTCACCAGGCGTACGATGTCGAACTTGCGGCGCGCATACGTGCCGACGATGCCGCTCGGCAAAAACACGATTACCGCGACGAAGAGGATGCCTTCGATAAGACGCCACGCCTCGGTCTTCGCGCTGATCACGTTTTGCAGCCACATGATGACGCCCGTTCCGACAAGCGGGCCAAGCAACGTTCCGGCGCCGCCGATGACGGTGTAGATGACGAAATTTCCGCTCGTGTCGATCGTGACGCTGCCGATCGGAACCGAACCCTCGTAGAGGGCGCGCAGCGCTCCGGAGAGTCCGCAAAGCGCGCCCGACACCGCGAAGGCGGCGAGTTTGTAGCGGCGGGGGTTGTAACCGACGAACGTGCTGCGGTCTTCGTTTTCGCGGATCGCCCCGAGCACTTCGCCGAATTGCGAGCGCACGAGCGTGCGCGTGAAGACGAGAACGAGTATTACCGCAACGGCGGCGAACACATACCACCATTTCACTTCGCCGAGATCGCCGAACGGACCGAGATTGAGTGCCGGCAGCGCCGACCCCAGATCGAGTTTGCCGAAGCCGACATTGAGGGGCGGTGTGGTGATGCTCTGAAGGCCGTCGTCGCCTCCGGTCAGGCCGTGCGCTTCGAAGATGATGAAGTACACCATCTGTCCGAACGCGACGGTCAAGAGCGCGAAGTAAATCCCGTAGAGCCGCACGACGAGCGCTCCGATGAGGAGCGCGGCGAGCGTCGCGACGACGACGCCCGAGAAGACGGCGAGCGCAAAACTATTCGCGTGCGGAAAGAACCGCGAGAGCGCTAGTGCCGCCGTGTAGCTTCCCAAACCGTAGAACGCAGCATGCCCGTACGAGAGCTGGCCCGCGTACCCCAAGAGCACGTTGAACCCGATCGCCGCGATACCGGTGATGAGAATCTGCGTGGCAAGGCCCGGATAGCCGTTGAAGATCGGCAAGTGGAAAACGAACGGGAAGAGGACCAGTCCGAGCGCGGTCCAGAGGTAGAAGCGAACGTCCGCCGAGAGCGCGCGCAAACGCTGCGCTCCCGCGAGCGCCGCGGGGCGAGTGCCGCTCGTCATCCGCGAATCACTTCACTTTCGCCCATCAGGCCTTGCGGGCGCAGTAACAATACGAGCGCCATCACGACGTAGACGATCACTTCGGACGCCTGCGCGTAGAAGAGGGTGGTCAGGCTCGTCAGCTCCCCCACGATGATGCCCCCGGCGACCGCGCCCCAGAAACTGCCAAGCCCGCCGATGACCACCACCACGAACGATGGAATCAAAAAGTTGAAGCCGGTGTTCGGATCGACGCTGTAGATGGGGCTCGCCGCAACGCCAACGAGTCCCGCAAGCGCCGCGCCGAGCGCGAAAATCACGGTCGACGCCGCGCGCACGTTTCCGCCCAAGAGCTGCACCATCGTCCGGTCGCGAATACCGGCGCGGACGATGAGCCCGTAGTTCGTGCGTTCGATGAAGAGCCAGACGGCGATGACGATGGCAACGATCGCAAGCGCCAGCGCCACGCGGTACGTCGGATACTGAAGGCCGACGAGCGCGACCGATCCGCCGAGCCAGGCGGGTGTGGGCACTTGTTGCGTGGTGCCGCCGAATATGAGCCGCAGCGATTCCTGAACGATGAGGGCGATACCGAACGTCACGAGGATCTGCGAGGTGGGCTCGCGTTCGTAAAATCGCCGCAGCACGACCCGCTCGAGAACGACGGCGAACGCCGCCACGGCGAGCGGCGCTACGATGAGGCCCGCGACGAAGCCCGCGCGTTGCGCAACGACGAGCCCAACGTAGGCGCCCACCGCATAGAAAGCGCCGTGCGCAAAATTCACCAGGCGCAGCATCCCAAAGATGATGGTGAGCCCGATGGCGATCGCGACGTAGATCAGCCCAAGGATCAATCCGTTGAGCGCGGCTTGGAGCAGGCTATCGAACAGAACGCCTCCGCTGCGCTACTTTAGACTTACGCGCTCTCGATCTTGCACTTTGAGCCGCTCTGCTGAATCGCGACGCTATCGCCGGCATGCTCGTCGAGCACTTTGGCAAAGGCGTACACGTCGCCGCCGCGGTCTTTCGTGGGGATGCCTTCCATCACGAGGACGCTGTTGATGCCCTGGTGATCCCAGGCACGCCAGTATTCCGGGCCCTTGGTTGCGGTGAACTTCCAGCCCTCGAGTTTCTCGATGACTTTGGCCGCGTCGATCGAGCCCGCGCGTTCGACGGCGGACTTGTACTGGAACATGTTGGTGTAGGCGCATTCCGCACCGTTGGACGGCGGCGTGCCGTACTTGGCGCGGAATGCGTCGACGAACTTTTTCGCAGCCGGATACTTGGCGGCGTGATACTTATAATAGAAGGGCGCCGTCGTAACGACGTTGTCGATGTTGTCGCCCGTGCCTTTGGCCATATACTCATCGGCGAGCGGAACGAGGATCTTCGTCGACTTGGTGAGCCCGAATTGCGCCGCTTGATTGAGGCAGTTGACCATGTCCTTGCCGAACTCGGTGATCACGAGCACGTCGGGTTTCGCGGCCTGTGCTTCGCCGAGCGCCTGCGAGAAATCGGTCGTGCCGAGTTTCTGCAAGACGTTTTTGACCGTCTTTGCGCCCTTGGGCTCGAGCACCGAAATGAGATTTTCGTAAACGCTGTGGCCCCACGCGTAGTCCGCCGTGATGTGGAACCAGCGGCCGGTCCCGTACTTTGAGAGGAGCGTCGTCGCCATCGCGCGCGCCGACATATGCGCGTCGTTGTAGCGGCGGAACGTGTGCTTGTGGCAGTTTTCGTCCGTCGTTTCGTCGCCGTGCGTCAACGTTGCCATGAAGATCGTTTTCTTCTGCTGACACAGGCCCGAAACTTGAATGGCGGTGCCCGTGCTCGAACCGCCCGTGATCATCACGGCGCCGTCGCGTTCGATCATGCGCCGGGCGTTTTCAACCGCGGGGCCGGGCGTGGTTTGGTCGTCGCCGACCGTCGCGCGCACTTTCATGCCCATGATGCCGCCGGCGCTATTGATCTCTTCGATCGCGAGATTGTACGCACGCAGTTGGTCCTGACCTTGATCGCTGTAGGGTCCGGATTGCGGAAGGTCGAGGCCCACGACGAGTTCTTTCATCGGCGCGGCGATGACGTAAGGCGCCGAGCTCAAGGCCAGCGCCGAGGCGGCAAGGGTGCCGCCCACAAAACGCCCGCGGCTCATATTCGAAGGAAGGTTCATACCGTCTGTCCTTTCCTTGGAGGGACGAAAGGCGCATCCCGCGATCGCAATCGCGTGATGAAAGGTAGTTGCGATTTGCGCCGTGCAACAAACTCCCTGCGATGGCAAGCGAGCGAGAACGATATTTTCCTGCGGCGGTCGGTCCACGACCCTGCGTCATGGGCGTACCTTGCCGAGTACCGGCGCGTAGAGTGCGAGGGCACGATCGCGCGCCAGCGCGTGATCGACGATCGGTTCGGGATAATCGCGTCCGAGCCGGAAGCCGAGCGCCTGCGCTGCGAGCGGCGCGAGCGTCCAGGGCGCGTGAACGGCGTCACCGGGCACGTTCGCGAGTGCGGGCAACATCTGCCGGATGAACGTCCCGTCGGGGTCGAATTTCTTGCTCTGTAAGACGGGATTGAAGACACGAAAATACGGTGCCGCGTCCGTGCCCGTCGACGCCGACCATTGCCAGCCGCCGTTATTCGCTGCGGTTTCATTATCGGCGAGATGCTGTTCGAAAAACCGCTCGCCGAGACGATAGTCCAGCAGTAAATCTTTGGTGAAGAACGACGCGACGATCATGCGCAGACGGTTGTGCATCCAACCGTACGTTCGCAGCTGCGTCATCGCCGCATCGACGATCGGATACCCCGTGCGCGCTTGCGCCCATGCCGCGAAATCCGCTTCCGATTCTCGAAAACGCAGGCGCTGCGCGGCCGCGAGAAACGGTTCCCTCGCAACGTGCGGAAAGTTCTTGAAAATCTGCTGATAGAAGTCGCGCCAGACGAGCTCGGAGATCCACGTATCGTAGCCCGTGGCGCGCGCGCCGCGGGCGTTATCGCGTGCTTCCTGCGCGGCGAACACGCAGGTGCGGATGCCGATCGTACCGGCGCGAAGTTGCGGTGAGAGGTGCGACGTTCCCGTGATCGCGGGAGCGTTGCGACGATCCGCATACGCGGCGAGCGACGTCGCGACGAACGCGTCGAGCATGTTTCGCGCCACCGCCTCACCCCCGCGCCGAAAGTGTTCCGATCGTTCGCGCCCGTACGCTTCCGGCTCGGGAACCGGGAGCGTCTCGCCGATCGCGTCACGCGTCGCCAAGCGATGTCCGATTGCGCCGAGCGAGGGCACGGGCGGCCGCGGTTCGGTCTGGTGACGTGCGAGCCAGCTTCGTTTATACGGCGTGAAGACGGTGTACGGTGTGCCGTCGGCTTTGAGAATGTCGTCCGCACCGAAGTAGACGTGATCGAGCGACGCTTCGACGGCGATGCCCGCGCGTTCGAGCTCGGCCGTAACGTGCGCGTCGCGCTCGAGCGCGCTCGGCACGTAATCGACGTTATAGTATAGGCGCGTCGCACCGGTGCGCCGCGCGAGCGACGTCAGTTCGTTTGCGAAATCTCCTTCGAGCAGCGCGAGGTCGCTGCCGCGTATTCGGAGCGCCGAACGCAGCTCCGTGAGCGCGTCGAAGAAGACGCACACGATCGGTGCGCCGATTTCGGGACCCCGCAACAGCGGCGGATCGAGGACGAACGCGCAGACGATGCGCGCGCGCGCACGCGCCGCGCGTTCGAGCGCGACGTTATCCGAAAGTCGAAGATCGCGTCGGAGCCAAACGATGGACGTACCGGTCATGATCTATGAGACGACGCAGCAGGCGGGAGCTCCCACCCAAGCCGGGAAGTCGCGCTCGTGCAACTCGTCAGCGCCGCGCTCGATCTTCCGCTCGTTCATCCCTTCACGATCGCGCGCAGCAGCGAAGCGACGGCGCGCACTGCGCTCGTGCGCTTGCACTGGAACGGACTCGAAGGCTTAGGCGAATGCGCGCCGTCGGGCCGGTACGGCGAGAGCGTCGCGAGCGTGCGCGCATACTTTGAAGAGAACCCGCTGCAAGCGGACGACCCGTACTTGCTCGAAACGCTGCTCGCCGGTGTGCCGCCGGGAGCGCGCTGCGCGCTCGACCTGGCCGCGCACGATCTCATCGGTAAGGACTGCCGCCGGCCGCTCTGGCAATTACTGGGCTTGGATCCCGCACGGACGCCCGCGACGTCGTTCACGATCGGCATCGATACGCCCGAGAACATGCTCGCGAAAGTCGCTGCGGTCGCGGACCACCCGATCCTAAAAATCAAACTTGGTTTCCCCGGCGATATCGACGTGCTTGAAGCGATTCGCGCGCGCTACACCGGCGCGCTCCGCATCGATGCCAATGAAGCCTGGACCCCGGATGAAACGGTCGCGAATCTGGCCCGCATCGCACCGTCCGACATCGAATTTTGCGAACAACCGATTCCAGCCGGTACGCCGGAACGGCTGCGGTACATCCGCGAGCATTCGCGCGTGCCGATCGTGACCGACGAAGATTCCAAAGACGCAAGCGATCTGCTCGCACTCGCGGGCTGCGTCGACGGCATCAACGTCAAGCTCGTCAAATGCGGCGGCATCCGCGGCGCGCTTGCGATGATCGCGACGGCACGTGCGCTTGGGCTCAAGATCATGCTCGGCTGCATGGTCGAAAGCGCGATCCTCGCGACGGCGGCCGCGCATCTCTCGCCGCTCGTGGACTGGGCCGATCTCGACGGACCGTTCCTCACCGCCGCGGATCCGTTCGCGGGCATAACGTACGATCGCGGCAAGCTCGTGTTGCCAACGGCTCCCGGGCTCGGGGTCGTCGAACGCGAGCCTGCCGAACGATACGCGGTCGCATGACTCCGCCGCCGCCGGCGCGCCGCTACGCGATCCTCGCACCGGATTGCTTTGTCACGCGGGCCGCGAAGACGGCTCACGGTGTCATCGCATACGCGCCGGATACGACCGTCGCCGTCATCGACGCCGCGCATGCGGGGCGAAGCGTCCGCGATGCCGTCGCGTATCTGGCAAGCGACGCGCCGATCGTGGCAAGCGTCGCCGAGGCCGTGCGGTACGCGCCGACGACGTTGCTCGTCGGTGTCGCACCGCCCGGCGGGGCGTTACCGGCAACCTGGCGCGCCGCGATCCGAGCCGCGCTCGAAGCGAAACTCGATGTCGTCAGCGGACTGCACCAATTCCTTGCCGAGGACGACGAATTCGCGCGGCTCGCGCGCGCGAACCACGTCGCGATCGACGACGTACGGCGCCCGCCCGCGCAGCGACTCTTTAGCGGCGCGGCGTACGATGTCGCGTCGCGCGTCGTCCTCACCGTCGGCAGCGATTGCGCGGTCGGCAAGATGACGGCGTCGCTCGAACTCACGCGAGCCGCCCGCGCTGCGGGCCAGCGCGCACGCTTCGTTGCGACGGGACAAACCGGCATCATGATCGCGGGCTCCGGTACGGCGATCGACCGCGTGAGCGCGGATTTTGCCAGCGGCGCGGCCGAAGAACTCGTCCTGGAAAACGCCGCCGCAAGCGACCTGCTCTTCGTCGAAGGTCAAGGCGGCATCAATCATCCGGCCTTCGCACCCGTGACGCTCGCGTTACTCTACGGCAGTGCGCCGGACGCGCTCGTCCTCGTGCATCTCGCGACGCGGACGCACGTCGAAGATTTCGGCACGCCGCTTCTTTCACTCGCGCGGCTGATCGCGACATACGAAGCACTCACGGCCTCCGTCAAACCCGCGCGGGTCGCGGGCGTCGCACTCAATACCGTCGGCTTGGACGACCGCGCCGCACGCGAGGCAATCGAGCGTGCCCGCCTCGAAACGAATCTCCCGTGCGACGATCTCGTCCGTTATGGCGCAGGCGCCTTCTACGCCGCGATCGCGCCGTCGCTTGCCGTGAAGACGCGGCCGCTGCGCGTGACGGCTTGACGCGCCGCGTCCGCGCAGCGTTCGCCGCATTTCTCGTCACGGCGTGCGCGGCAAGCTTCGGCGGGTGTTCCCGCGTGGCAGATTCCGCGCACGGCGCCCGGCACGCATGGACGATTCCGGGTCACCTACGGATCGGCAGCAACGACGAACCGGACAACCTCAATCCGATGTTCGCGCATTCCGACGCGACGGACCAAATCGACGCACTCATTTTCGCGCCCGTCTTTCGCTACGACGAACACGGCGAGTTCGTTCCCGAACTTGCGACGGTCGTGCCGACATATCGCAACGGCGGCATCTCGCGCGATTCGAAAACGATCACGCTGCACTTCCGGCGCAATCTGCGGTGGTCCGACGGCGCTCCGCTGACGACGCGCGACCTGCGCTTCACGTGGCGCGCCGTGATGAATCAACGCAACAACACCAAAGCCGCGTACGGCTGGAACGACATCGCCGCGATCGACGTCCCCGATGCGCGCACCGCGGTCATGCATCTGCGGCGGCCCAATGCCAACGTGCTCGGCATTCTCGGCGGCGGCGGCGGGAGCGCGTATCCGCCCCTGCCCGAGCATCTGCTCGGCACGCTGCCCGATCTCAACCGCGCCGCCTTCAACGGCAAGCCGATCTCGAGCGGACCCTGGCTGCTGAGCGCCTGGAATCACGGCGCGGCACTCGAGTTCGCACCCAATCCACGCTACTGGCGCGGTCGCCCGAAACTCACCGCTTTGACGTGGAAGATCGTGCCGAGTCCCGAGACCTTGCTCGCGGAACTGCGGACGCACGAAATCGACGTCGACCCAAGCGTCGGCGACGCGCAATTCGGCGGCCTCGCGAGCATGACGAACGTGCGGATCGTCCGCCATCCAAGCGCCAATTGGCGTCACCTGTTCATGAATTGCACGAAGCCGGCGCTGCGGGATGTACGCGTGCGGCGTGCGCTCGCCGAAGCGATCGATTGGGACCTGCTCAATGCGACGGTCTATCACGGCCTCAACGTCCGTGCCCATAGCGATCTGCCGCCCGACTCGTGGGCGGCGCCGGTGGTCCCGCTGTACCCGCACGATCCGGCCCAGGCCAAGCAATTGCTCGCAAGCGCGGGCTTCCTTCCCGGTTCCGGTGGCGTGCGCCAACGCGGCGATGTGGCGCTCCGCTTCGTTATTTCAGCGACCACGAAACCCGGCAACGAACAAGCCGAAGTGCAGATGCAGCAAGAGCTGCGCGCCGTCGGCGTCGAGCTGACCATCAAGAACTATCCGGCAAGCGTGCTGTTCGCGCAAAACGGCCCACTGTACGGCGGCACGTACGATCTCGAGTGGTCGATCGACACCAACGGGCCCGATCCCGACAACCAAGGCAATTGGAGCGCCGATTTCATTCCGCCCAAGGGAGCCAACACGAGCTTCCTGCGCGACGCGATCATCACGCAAACCTCCGACGCGGCGCTGCGCACGTTCGATCGCGCTGCTCGTAAAGCACTGTACCAACGCGAAGAGTCGCGCATTCACGAGCTAGTCCCCGCGGTCTTTTTCTATTGGCAAACGCAAGTGGCCGCGTACAATGACGATTTGCACGGGTATCGACCCGCCGAATATATCACGGACAACTGGAACTCCTACGAATGGACGATCTGAGATGCTGAGCGCCGCACGAATCGAACCGCGTGAAGAGACGATCGTGCGCTTCGGGCCGACGCGCGAAGCGATCGTTTCGTGGAATACGCTCGCGCTCGTCGGCGCGCTCGAGCTTCGCGCGAACGCCTACGACGGCCGGACCTCCGCCTGGCTGCCGTATGTTGCCTTTTCGAGCGACCGGCGCGCGTCGCTCGGTGGCAACGATACGTTCGTGCGCATCGAGACCGATGTCGTGCGCGCGGATGTCGACATCGTGTCGCTTGGGATTCGCTCTCAGGGCACGATCGATGCGCTCTACGTGAGCACGCCCGACTACGGTGCGCCGTCCTCGATCGTCGCATTGCCCGCCCTCGAACTCGACGTGCCGCCGCTCTCGCAATTCGTCGCAGCCTACCCGAGCGAACGCGGCTGGTGCGCACCGGCCGCGATCGCAATGCTGCTCGCCTATCGCGGCTATCCCGTCGACGTGGCCATCGTCGCCCGCGAAGTTTTCGACACGGCGTACGGCGGCACGGGAAACTGGGCGTTCGACGTCGCGTTCGCGGGAACGCTCGGCTTTCGTGCCGCCGTGCTGCACCTGCGCGATCTGCCCCACGCGCACGCGTTCCTCGCCGACGATGTGCCGCTCGCCGTCTCGATCGCCTGGACCGCGGGATCGTTCCCACAGGCGCCGCTGCCGGCGTCGAACGGACATCTCGTCGTGCTCGCCGGCATCACCGCGGCCGGCGACCCGGTCGTCGCCGACCCCGCGCAGCCCGGCGTACGCGTGGTCTATCCGCGCGTCGCGTTCGAACGGGCGTGGCTCGGCCACGGCGGCATCGCGCTTGCCGTCATGCCGGCGACGCTCGGCGAACGGCTCGCCCGGCTCACCAACGATGAACGCGCCGCGTAGCACGCAGCCCGTCCAGCGTCTGCGCGTCACGGCACGCGCCGACGCACCGCTGCATCTCGTCCTCGTCGAACCGCAAATTCCCCCGAACACCGGCAACGTGGCGCGCCTGTGCGCCGCGACGGGGTGCGCGCTGCACCTCGTCGAGCCGCTCGGTTTCTCGATCGACGATCGCGAGCTCAAGCGTGCCGGACTCGACTACTGGAAAGCGCTCGATGTGACCGTGCACGCGTCGCTCGATGCATTTCTCGCGCTCTGGACCGGCCCGCTCTGGCTGCTTTCGACGCACGCGCGGCACGCGTATCGTGAGGCCGGCTTCGCGCGCGGAGACGCGCTCATGTTCGGCAAAGAAACGGCCGGTTTACCCGCGTCGCTCATCGCCGCGCACGCCGACCGTACGTTACGGATTCCGATGCGGCCGGGCGCCGTGCGCAGTCTCAACCTCTCGACATCAGTCGGCATCGTCACGTATGCCGCGCTCGAAACGCTCGGCTTTCCGGGACTCGTGTGAGCGCGTGAGCGCAGCCGGGATCGCGCAGATCGCAAGCGCGGTCGTCGCATGCGAGCGGTGTCCGGAATTACGCGCGTATTGCGCTCGCGTCGCAGCGGAGAAAAAACGCGCGCATCGCGCCGACGAGTATTGGGGCCGTCCCGTCCCGGCCTTCGGCGATCCGTCCGCGCGCGTCGTCCTTGTCGGTCTTGCTCCGGGCGCACACGGCTCGAACCGGACGGGTCGCATGTTCACGGGCGACGCGTCGGGCGTGTGGCTCTACCGCGCGCTCTTCCGCGCGGGTTTTGCAAATCAAGCCGAGCAGCGTGACCGCAGCGACGGACTCGTCTTACGTGACGCGCTGATAACGGCCGCGTTACGGTGCGCGCCGCCTGGTAACAAGCCGACACCTGATCAATTGCGGCGCTGCTTTCCGTATCTCGTCAGCGAGTTCGAAGCACTCCACGACCTTCGCGTCGTCATCGGGCTCGGCGCGATCGGAACGCGCGCCGCTCTCGCAGCCCTCGTCACAGCCGGTTACGCCTTACGGGCGCGCCATGTGTTCGCGCATCTTTCCGAGAGCGAGGCGGTGCATGCGCAGCGTCACGCGGTAACCTTCCTGTCGTCGTACCATCCGAGCCGGCAAAACACGAATACCGGCGTACTGACCGAGCCGATGCTCGATGCGGTTTTCACACGAGCGCGGGCGCTGGTTGACGATCTGCGCTAACAGCGCCTCTATTCCGTGACACGATCGAGCGCGCAAGGAATGATGGACGCATGTCAGCTGCAGCATCAAAACAGCATGCATGTTTGGTTAACCGCCATATAGTGCCAGGCTAAACGTCTTTTGAGCGAGCAGCCAGCGCGCATCTGACTGAGGACGACCGAGTTGCAAGTGTGCCTGCTCAGTTCAGTAAGAAACAGCTTACAAACTCTTCCGAGCAATAAAGACCGCTAGATTTAACGTCAAATGACAAATCATTACCGCACCAAGCGATTTCGTCCAGTAGCGTAACGCCGATAGCAGTATTGCTGCGGCTAGTATATACACATTTATCGGATGGCCGGTCATGAATACGACCACGGTTACGGGGATGGCAAAGGTCGGAATTGCCCGATACAACACCGTTTGTAACCAGCCCTGGAAAATATACGTTTCAGCAAACGGTGCGAGCAATAAATTGTAGTCTTCCAAATTAGAATAAGTCACGTTGTTATGCCATGAATGCAGTGACGAGCTAAAGAAATACATAATTATAACGGTGTACGCCACGAAAAACGCCGCTAGGACCATTAACAAAATCACCGCCGGCGCTGCGCCAACCACGGGGACAGCAGCCCAACTCAGTCTGCCTCTTAACGCGCCGCGCCAGCTGGAACCGCCAAATAGGATTGATAAAACCGTGATGGCCGCGTACCCAAACATATACGGATTCGCTCCGTAAGCACGATTCGCGAACACACCACCTAGAATCCCGGTGCCAATGGTGAGCAAAGGGCGGCTGCTCGCGAAAAGACCTTGAATCGCCAGCTCGCCTCGGACCATGGACCGCTTTTCGGAATAGCGTGACGAGCGAAAGGCCTTTGCCCAAACGCCCTCGCTCGTCCTCGCCATTGCGCTTTAGTTCACCTACAACACAGCTTTCGTAACCGGGTCGTATATCGGACCGCCGCCGGTACCCCCGGTCCATCCTGGGCCTCCCACTTGTACCCAACCGCCACCGATACCGCCCGGAGGGCCCAAGTCTGTCGGTTTCATTTCGACGGGCATCCACTGAGAGTTCGGACCACCAGGCGGACAGGAATTGGGTACCCAAAAGGTAGATTGAGGTGAACCAAAGAGAGCATTCGCGTTGTGAACGAGGTAGTCGACTCGGAAATTGTCAATAGAGTTGGGGCCAGGGTTGTCAACGATTTAGTGGTTGATCGCGTTAAGCGGCCTCAGTCCGCTCGGAGTCACTTGTCGATGGCTGGTTGATGTAAGCAACTGATGCAATCCG
>JAABUQ010004777.1_pt1 | contig 22614 bp, 27 predicted proteins | sample 5560001 | NCBI WGS metagenome assembly JAABUQ01 (sample SAMN10711888, study PRJNA513371) | rock metagenome | isolation source: Antarctica rocks | place: Antarctica: Victoria Land, Finger Mt nord | collected 2015-12-18 | reverse complement strand
GCAGCTGGAGGCGGCCTGATTGCGCGCCGGCGCGCTCCATGCCGGCGGCGGGCGCGGCCAGGTTATATGAGGAGGCTGCGCCAGCTCGTGCGATGGTGTGAGGCGGTGCAATCAGCAGCAGCCCCGCGCCTAGAAGCGGCCGGCGCCGGCAGCGCGTCTCCGAACATTTTCGGCCTGCAGCTCTGCAGCATGGGCCGGGCCGGCGCAGCGCGGGCCGGCGCGCCGCCCCAGCAGGCGGGCGGCCTTCCAGCCGACGTCTGGGACCGGCTGAAGCGCCTGCGGCGGCACAGCATTCCAGCGTCAGGCCTTGGTCCGCACAGGCGCGCGCTGCTGCAGCAGCGCAGCCTGTGGATGCGGCTGCCCGGCGCCGCGCTGACCGAGTGGCGCCGCGCCTGCGATACCTCCCGCCGCCTGCACGCCCTGGCCGGCCCACGCTGCGAGCACAGCAGCGCCCTGCCCGCCGCAGCCAGGGGCGGCGGGAAAGCGCGGCATGCGCCAGCACGCGCGGCCGCGCGAGGCGGCGGCGACCGCGCGCTGGGCTCCGCCGCGAGTGCCGGAGCGCCGGCGGCGGCGGCGACGCAGCCGCTGCGCGCGTCCCGCCCGCCCGCCCAGGGCCGCGGGCCCGCGCCACTGCGCCCGGGCCGCAGGGACAGCAGCAGCCGCGTCGCGGTACGGCCCGCCCTGCTCTCCTTGTAGCGCTTGCAGCGCCCGGGCTCGCCGGCGCGCTCACCAGTTCGCTGTGGGCAGGGGTCTGAGGACGTTGCACTGCCTTCGCACCTCATGCGAGCGCGCGCTCCCGCCGCTGCGGCCGCGCCTGCCAGCAGCGCGGGCGGCTGGGCTAGGGCTAAACCCTATGCCGCGCAGGTCCTGGTCGCGGAGGAGGTGGAGGCCGCGCAGGCGCCCCCGCCGCCGCCCGCGCCCGCGCGCGCCGCCCCGCTGTACGGCAGCGCGCCGCCGCTCCGGAGCGCGCCGGCTGCGGCCGCGCCGGCCGCGCCGGCGGCCGCGCCCGCGCCCGCCGCTGCGGAGCCTGGGATGGACTTTCTGAGCGACACCTCGGGCACCGTGCCTGCCGAGCGGGCGCGGCCCTGAACTGTCTGCTTGCCTGAGCCGCGTCTGGCCCGGGCGGTGCCCGGCTGCGCTGAACAGCAAGCACGAGAGAGGGGTGCATGCAAATTCTCGCGGTCGTCAGCTGGCGCGTACGCAGCTGGAAAGTCTGTCCTGGTGTGCATTCATGGGGTCGTGCAGCGCAGCCCCTTGTGCCGCAGGTCAATGGCGGTGTTGCGGCTAGCTCGAGGCGGAGGGTGTCTGGCATCACGGCCTGACGCCTGCCCCTCCCGGTTCCGCCAGCACCTTGGGCCCCAAAGGACCCCGTTGGCGTCAATCATGGCACACATGGCAACCATGGCCATCATGGCAATCACGGCAATCATGCCACTCATGGAACCATGGCAGTCATGGGGGCGGGCGCCGCGGCGCAGGTGGGCGCGCAGCTGGAGAGCCTGGTGCAGGCGGGCGGCGGGCTGGTGGAGGGCAGCGTGCAGCGCGTGACCTTCCGCGCCGACGACACCGGCTACACCGTGCTGCAGGTCAAGGTGGCGCACGCGACCGGCCTGCCGCCCGCGCTCGCGGCCGCGGCCGCGCCGCCCGCCGCGCCGCCCGCCAAGGCGGGCAGCCGCGCGCGGCGCTCTGCCGGTGCGCGCGTCCGCTGCCCTGGCGTTATTCAAGGGTACCCCTGGTGCTCCCGGAAGGGTCGAGCAACGCGTTTGCTGCAGCCCTGCAGTCGCCTCCTTCGTGTTGCCTTGCAAGGCCGTTCGTGTGCCTTGCGAGGCCGCTCGTGTTGCCGCGCGAGGTTGGCGCCAAGCCGGGCCGGCCGCGCAGGCGCCAAGCACGGGACCATCACGGTGGTGGGCGCGCTGCCGCACGCGGCCGTCGGGCAGACGCTGCGCTTTGCGGGCGCGTGGGGCGCGCACGAGAAGTTTGGCGTGCAGCTGCGCGCGGCGCGCTGCGAGGAAATCGCGCCGCAGTCGCGGGAGGCGCTCGCCGCCTACCTCGCCGGCAGCGCGCTGCCAGGCGCGCATGCTTGCGCCTTTGCAGGACTTCTGGCAGCTACCATGTTGCGCGCACCCTACAAAACAATGCTGTCGGCCCAGACTTTACAACCATAAACATCTGCAGATAGAGCTGTCTCATTTGCCCAGCACCAAATGACTGACAGCAGGAAGCTGGCATGATGCGGCATGAGGCGGACGCCTGCCGGCTCGTGGCGCTGCCCCTGGCCATGCGGCGGAGAGCCATTGACGCGCCATGCGGGCGCGCGAGCGCGCCGCGCCGCGCGCGCCCCCCGAGCCCCCGCGTCCCGCGCGCGCGCCCGAGCGCCCGCGCCCCGCGCGCGCGCAGGCGTGGGCCCCAAGACGGCGGAGCGGCTGGTGCAGGCCTATGGCGACGGCGTGATGGAGGTGCTGGACGGCAAGGCCGCGGCGGCCGCGCTCGCGCGCGTGCCGGGCATCGGCGCCGCGCAGGCCGCGCGCATCAAGGCCGCCTGGGACGCCAACCGAGGTGCGCGCGCGCCGCCAGAGAGGGGGGCCGCGGCCGGCTGCGCCGCATCCTGGGCGTGACCATGACCGAGAGCTTGCAAGGCGTGGAGGAGCGCTCTTGTGGATGAGGAGCGTGTTGCGCATGTAGCTGGCGGTGGGGGAGGATGTTGTCAGGGGAAGGATGCTTGTCAGGAGCTCGGGAGGGAGAGGCGGCGCAGCATGGTGCCAGGAGCGGGAGATGGCGTGGCACGACACGCCATGATACAGGCGTGGTCCCGAGCTCGCCTGCGGCCGCGCAGGCTCGCGCGACGCGCGCGCCTTCCTGGAGAGCCACGGCATCGGCGGGCGGCTGGCCACGCGCCTGGCGCTGTGGTTCGGCGGCGACACCGAGGCGAGGATGCGCCAGGACCCGTGCGCCGGCCGCCGCCCTGGGCCCCGCGCTTCCGTCCAGCATGCCTGCATCAAGCTGCCTGGTCGCATAACGGGCTTGCAGCTGTGCGCGGACGCAGCGACTCTTGCTGGATCCCTCAAACGCTTGTGTCATGTCACCAACAGCTCCAGGAAACCATGGCGAGGCGCTGCTGGCTCCGCCGCTGCTGGCACTCGGCGCCCGTTGACGTGCCGCGCATAGGCCGGCGCGCGGCAGAGAGCGCAAGCCGTGGCAGGCGCCCCGCCCGTAATGCAGGACAGTGAGTCTACTTCTGAACAGTGAGGCGCGCTGGGCTGCCGCAGGTACTCAGCGCTCGCTGAGGCACCGGGCGGCGGCTGGCGGCTGGCGGAGGGCCTGGCGGCCGCGCTGGGCTCGCCGGCCGACCTGCCCAGCCGCGCCGCGCTCGCGCTGCTGCACACGCTGCAGCTGGCGGCCGCCAAGTCGGGCCACTCGTACCTGCCCTGGGCCACGCTGGCCACGCAGACCGAGCGCCTGATGGGCTCCACAGGCGCGCTGCTGCACGGACAAAGGACTGGTTACAATTGCGCCCGCGCCGCTGCTCCAGCCGCGCGCGCACGCGCCCCGCGCTGGCTCTGCCGCGCTGCGCGGCGCAGCGCCGTGGGCCCTGGGCCGGCATTGCATGCTGCATTGCTCAGATGCCTTCACCACCAGTGCCCACAGTTCGTCAGCTTCGTGCAGGGTGCTGTCCACGCTGAGCAAGTATGTGCTAGCCCTTCTCACTGTAACAGAAGACGATAAAGCGGAAAAGCTGGACACGCTAGGGTTAGGGTTGAATGAGGGATGCGCTCGAGCGCGTTATGAGTTCCGTGGATGCGCGCGCAGGCCGGGCCTGGCACAGCCGCGACGCGCTAGCGGCGGTGGCGCGGGCGCTAGCCGCGCAGGGCAAGCTGGTGCTGGAGCGGCCTGGCGCGCCGCTGGCTGTGGCGCCGCTCGCGGTGCCGGCGCTGGCGGCGCCGGCTGCGACGGCGCGCGGCGGCGGCGGCGGCGGCGCCGCCTGCGGCGGCCAGCTGCTGCAGCTGCCGGAGGTGGCGCCCCGTACAGCTAATTATGAAAGCATCATATCTGGCAAACGGTCCCGCTCATCCCGCTCACCTGGCTCAGGGTCCAGCTGCTCTGGCACAGGTATTAGCGCATGTGAGCGCATGTGAGCCATGCTGCATGCTTTGCGCAGAGCACCAAGAAGCCACCCTGCCCTCCCCCGGCGCCTCGTAGAGCCGCCCGGCTGACCATGCGATGGAGCGGCTGAGCAGCTTGTCGAAAGAAGATGACGGTAGAGGCGCCTGCAAGCGTGTGCGGCGATGCGGCGGGCGGGGTATGCCATGGAACCCCCGCCAGCTTGAAACCCTAGTTTGTAACCCCTTAACCCCTGTATGCGTGTGCACCGGCGCGGCAGGCTGGGGACGCCACCGGGGGCGCCGCACAGGCAGAGTGGACGGCGAGCCTGGAGGCCTACGTGTCGCGCCGCGTCCCCGGCGTCGGCAAGATCCGGGCGCGCCCCCCGCGCCCGCCAAAGCGCCGTCCACGCACCGCCGCGACATGCCTGGGTCGTGTTGGGTGCACCGTGCCTGCATCAGTCACGCTCTTTTGCGTCGCGCGGCCGCTCGCAGCCCGTTCTGCGCCTGCCGGGTCAGGAGCAGATAGGGTTACAAAGGGTTACAAAGCGCGCAGGCTCGCCAGCTGGTGGAGGCGTGCGGCGCGCGGCTGCCGGCGCTGCTGGACCACCGGGACGCGGCCGAGCGGCTGCTGAAGAAGAAGGTGTACAGCATCGGGCCCAAGCGCGCGGCGGACATCAAGGCCGGCTGGGACGCAAACCCCCGCGGCTGTGCGCCCCGCCCCCCTCCTCATAGAAGGGGTAGGGTTAGGCTGAGGCCCCCGCTCGCCGGGCTCTGCCGGCGCCCTGTTTATGTGCAGATGCAGGCGTGCCGATGCAGGCGTGCGCCCCTCTTTGCAAGCTGCTGCGCTGATGTCCAGGAGCGATGGGCCAGCTGGCACTGCAGCTCTGGCGTCCTGTTTTGCTGCAGCGCATACTGTTAGTGTGCACATCACATCGCATGCCTCCCTGCCTGACCTGGCCTGGCCTGGTTGGACAGCCCAGCTGACAGAGCGCCCTGGCATGCGCAGGCCCAAAGTGGGACAACCCGGCGCGGCAGGCAGCGCCCGCGCCCGCGCTCGCGCCCACGGCCCTTCCCGCCGGCCTCGAGGCGGCTGCGCCCGCTCTCAAGCCCGCGCAGGCGCCAGGCCTTCCCGCCGGCGCCGACGGCGCGCACGCGCCGGAGGCCGCCCGGGCGCTGCCCGCGCCGCCGCCCGCGCTGCAGCCGGCGCTGGCGGGCGCGGGCGAGTGGCCGCCGGACACGCGCTGCTACATCGGGGAGCTGCACGGCGCGGAGGCGCGCGTGGCGGCGGGCCTGGCGCGCCTGGCGGCGCAGGCGTCGCGCGTGCCGGACGCGCACGAGGCGCGCGTGCGCCGCTGGCTCGCGCGCAATGAGAAGGAGACAGGCGTGCCCCGCCGTCAATCAGCATCGTTGCATACAGGGGCCCCACAGCGTCCCGAGCATGAGTACTGGGAGGTTTGCCGAGCGCGGCCGGCGTACGGCGCGCGGCTGGTTGTGCGCATCCTGCCAGTCAGTGCAGGAGAGCAGCCTCTCTGTGCACAGTGCATTAGACAATTCCGTCTGTTTCCACGCTCGCGTGGCAGGTTGGCGACGGCGAGCGTGTGCGCACACTGATGTGCGATACTTGCTGCAAGTCACACCAGAGTGCTCTGCCTGCAGCCGCGCCCTCTCAGCGCAAGCACAGAAAAAGGCCGTCTGGCACATCATGCGAGGTGCATGCGATGCAGTGCTTACAGACAGCGGCGCGCGCGCGCGCAGAGGTGCGCCTGAGCGAGGGCCAGCGCGCGGCGGTGGCGCAGGCGAGCGCGGCGCCCGTGCTCGTGCTCACGGGTGGGCCGGGCTGCGGCAAGACGTTCACGACGCGCACCATCGTCAAGCTCTGGCGCGCCATGGGCAAGCGCGTGTGCATGGCCGCGCCCACCGGTGCGCCCCGCCCGCGCGGCCGCACGTTTGCGCTTGGCGCGCCGTCTATGTGGACGCTGCGCACCGATGCCATGGCCGGGGGACGCGAGCTGCGCGTGCCACTGGCGCAAGCGCGCACCGCGCCGCCTGGTCGGTCTGCAGTCACGTCGCCGGCCGACGCGCTGGAGGCGCAGCACGCGCGGCGCCGCTGTCAGAGGCTGGGGAGCGGCTGCTATCAGCAAGGCGCATGGATGCTTTGCCTGCCTGAAGCATCAGAGCACACAGGAGAGCGCCGACGATGTTTGGCGCTGGCGCTGCGTGGAAGCGCTGCGGGGTCACGGGGCTGGGATGACTGACCATACTCTAACCCTACCCTATCTGCGCACGCCGCAGGCCGCGCGGCGCAGCGGCTGCAGGAGGCGGCCAATACGAAGGGCGCGCGCGCGACGACCGTGCACCGCCTGCTCGGCTACCAGTCGCGCGGCGCGCCGGGCGCTGAGCCCGAGCGCGCCGGCAGCGGCCTGCTGCCCGGCGTGTTCACGCACTGCGCGGACGCGCCGCTGGAGGCCGACGCCGTGCTGGCGCGCCCCGCCCGCAGCCTGCCCCGACAATTGCAAGTGCAGCGACCAGGATTTTGTCTGATGGATGCGCTGTCAGCATGAGCAGAACGAGCGTGGAGTGCAGACGTGCTCAGCACAGCACTGGCAGGCTGTGTCGGACTTAGGGTTGGGTATGGTATGGACAGGGTTGGCATAGGGTTGACGCCGCGGCGGTCCGCGCGCGCAGGTGGACGAGGCCAGCATGCTGGACCTGGGCCTGGGCGCGGCGCTGCTGGACGCGCTGCCGCGCTCGCACCCCTGCCAGCTGGTGCTCGTGGGTGCGCGCCTGGAGGACAGCCCGCGCCCAGAGGACAGCCTGGAGAACAACCCCGCGCAGCAGCCGTGGCTGGCCTGGCGAGCTGCTGCTTCAACAGAGAGCAGCGCGGGCGCGGCTGGGCGCGCGGCCGCGCGCGCGCCTGCGCCTGCTGGGCCTGGTGGTTTGGCGTGGGTATTTTGCAGCGGTGTATGCATGCGTATAAGGCGCCACAATCAGCGAGAAGCATTGAGAGCTGCTGGCTCATCTCCCGTGCTCACTCTGCTGAATGGTGTCAGGCTCTCCAAGTGATTGATGAATACAGACATCAGGTGTGTCAAACACCCTCAACCGGCCCCTGCGCGCCGTCGCGCACAGGCGACGCGGACCAGCTGCCGCCGGTGGGCCCGGGCTCGGTGCTGGGCGCGGCGATCGCGGCGCGCGCGGTGCCGGTCGTGGACCTGCGCGACATCTTCCGCCAGGAGCGCCAGAGCGCGATCGTGACGTCCGCGCACCAGATCCACTGCGGCGCCTTCCCCTCGCTCGCGCCCGCGCCCGCGCCGCCGCCGCTCGCCGTGCGCCGCCGGCCGCCCCGCTGTCGATGCTCCTGTGCGAATTTGATGACTCTAGCTCCTGGATAGCCTGCGCCACAGCTTTGTTAGAAAGGTAACAGATTGGTTTGTGAGAGAATTGCTGTGGCGCATACTGCACCTGGTCACGGGCATGGCACGCAGCCCCTGCTGTAGGGCCGATGTTCTGGCGAGCATGTATTGACGAGCATCAGAATCTTGCACCAACCGGTTGGTGATGGGGCGGCGCAGCCCTACGGCGCGCCCGGCGCGGCGCCGGCCGTCGTGCGCGCGAGTGCAGGCAGCAACGCGCTGTGGGTGCGCGTGGCGGAGGGCGGCGGCGCCGAGGACGCGGTGCGGGCGGGCGTGGTTGACGCCGTGCGCCGCCTGCTGCCCGCGCTGTCCATGGACGTGCGCGCCGACCTGCAGGCGCGCGTCCAGCTTTCCTGCATCCGCATTCGGCCACGACTCAGCTGCCCCACTGACGCGCCAGTGCGATGAGGCAGTGCGCTCACGCCTGCAGCAAGGGATGCCCACGCGCGGCCCCGCGCGCGCCCGGGCGCCCGCACGCGGGGCCTGGGGCAGCGCCGGGCGCGCCGCAGCATGCCAGGGCGGTTGCGCGGGCGCGGGCGCGCCTTTAGCCTGTGCGTGAGGGGCGTGCGTAACGGGCTGCCGGGCAGCCGCGCGGCAGACTATGGGCGCGCGCGCGCCGAACGCCTGTAAAACCATGTGCAGGTTGTGACGCCCATAGTACCACCGCGCAGGTGCTGACGCGCGTAAAGTTGCCGCGCAGGTGCTGACGCCGATGCGCAAGGGCGCCGCGGGCGTGGCGCAGCTCAACGCGCAGCTGCAGGCGCTGCTCAACCCGGCTGCGCCCGGGCGCGCGGAGCTGCCGCTCAGCGGCAGCGCCGCTGCGCCGGTCATGCTGCGCGTCGGCGACCGCGTCATCCAGGTGCGGCGTCGCGCTGCCTAATTAGGCGCTTGCGCGCATTACTTCCCTCCCACAGGCGCCATGCTGCTTGTTCCGGCAGTTGACCGCGACGCGCTCTTGCCGCTATCTCTGGTGCCGCCGAGCTGTATCTAGGGCAGCCACTGGCGGCACCCTGACCCCTTTTCCCGACGCCCTGAGCTCGGACTGCGGACTGGATCGCACAGCTCTGCATGCCCGGTGCGCTGCAAAGGCCCTGCAGCTCGCGAGGCTGCACGCGCTGCCAAGGTGCAGCTTACCTTAACCTAGCCCTACCTACCCTACAGGGTGACCTCATGACACGCCTAAATGCGCCGAAGGGTGCGTACACTCAAGAGCCTTGCCGTCCTTCCCTGCGCGCCCCGGCGGCTGACCCCTGGGGCCGGGGGCGGGCGCCGCGCAGGCGACCAACAACTACGACAAGGACGTGTTCAACGGCGATGCGGGCTTTGTGGCCGAGGTGGACGCCAAGGCGCGGCGCGTAGCTGTCGAGTTCACGCCGCTGTCGCGCGGTGCGCGCCCCTGGCACAACCTTAAACGGACCCTAGTTTGTATTAGGGTTTTCCAGCAGCACAGGCGGGCGGTTGTGACGGCTGTCTGCTGCAAGCGTGCAGCCTCTGACGCCCCGTTCCACCCCGCTCTTATGCAACCACCTGACCCAGGGCGCGCGGGCGCTAATGCTGGGCGTATGCGCTTCGGCAGGCGAAGAGCCGCGGCGCGTGCAGTACAGCGGGCCGGAGCTGTGGGAGCTGGAGCTGGCCTGGGCGACCACGGTGCACAAGGCGCAGGGCAGCGAGGCGCGCGCGGTCGTGCTCGCGCTCGCGCCCTCGCACCGCCCGCTGCTCACGCGCCGGCTGCTCTACACCGGTGCGCGCGCTCCCGCTCGTGGCGCATATAAGCCACACGAGGTGTGGCTTATGGGCGCTTGCGCTTCGCGGACGCGGGATGCCGTCATTGGCTGCGAGCTGCGGCGCAGAGACCGTCCTCGCGCCGACCAGGCTCACTTTGCTGTTGGATTGCTGGGCGGGCTGGGCCTGGTGCTGCTGCGGGGAGACCGTGGCGGCCCTCGCAAGCAGCAAGCTCCAGTGCTTGCGCTGAATGCTGCCGGCCTGCGGCACAGGCGCCAGACGCAGCGCCCCCCTGCATGCCGCCGCCCGCCCCGCCAGGCGGCGCTGCGCAGCGCCTGAGGCGAACATGCGCGCGCGCGCGCAGCGCTGACGCGCGCCAAGGAGCTGGTGGTGGTCGTGGCGCCGGAGTCGGCCATCCGCGCGGCGCTCATCGACGCGGCGGCCGACACGCGCCTTTCCTCGCTCGCGCCGCGGCTGCGCGCGGCGGCCGACGCGCTCGGCCTGGCCGAGCATGAGCCGCAGCGTTTCGAGGCCGTCATGATCGACGCGGCCGGCGGGCCCGCGTACGACCAGCCGGCGGGCGCCGCCGCCGCCGCCGCTGTGCCGGCGCCCGCGGCCGCGCTGGCCGTGGCCGAGCCGGGCCCGCTGGCGAGGCCGCGGCAAGTGCTGGGCGGCGCCGGTCTGGCGGCGCATGCGCGCGTGTGGACGGGGCATGTGCGCGCGCCGCGCGGGCACCTGCCGGCGGACGGGCTGGGCGGGCGCGCGGGCGAGGCGCGGCGCTACGCGCCGCTGGAGGCGCCGCACCGCGGCAAGGTCCCGGTGGCCGCGTGACGCGCCTGCTGCCGCGGCGCTGCGGGCGGCACAGAAGCGCGCGCGCGGTCTTAAGCGGCTGCCTGGGCCGCACGGTCCTGAGCGGCCGCCTGGGCCGCGCAGGTGCCTTTTTCAAACGAGGTCGCCCTGCATGTGCATACCAGCAAAGTTCTGTCCTCTGGCAGGTTCTGTCGGGGCAAGGGCGTCGTTCTGCGCGCCCAGTTTTCCTGGCACACCGACCCCTTTTTCCTCGTCAGAGTGCCGAGTGTGACTCTCGCGTGTACCATCACCAGCGCTGGCGTGTCATGTTTGCATAAAGTATGGTTTAGTTGTCGCGTAGGCTGTGTGCATGAGAGGCTGCTTTTTGCTGCGCCGCGTTCTATCCTGCTCAGCAAAGTGTGGGACCATGCTGTCCCCCGTGCAGCCGCTGCGTATAGAGAGGTGAGCACTGCAATTGTAACGAGAGGAATTTTCTGACTCCCGGAGGTCTCACTAGGTCCGCCAAGGTTGCACGCGCTCCTTCGCCCATGGTTGATGACTAGGCGCTGTGCAGCGGAAGGAGGGTAACAAATCTGAAGCCCAAGGTCGCTGTGGCTGTCGTGATGCATGTGCTGGCGTGTCACGCCCAGGCTGGAGCCAGGCCCCTGGTCATCCCCCAATCCAGCTTACATGCCAGGGACCGGACGGCCCCAGCACACCCACCCAAACTATTCACTTCCGAGGTCCTGCTCGGACTCAGAGGGACCCTTTACCCCCCAACCCTGCAGACCCTCACCCGCTCACTTGTGATGCAAGAACACAAGCGTGAGGCCGAAGAAGGCGGCCATGGTGGACGCGGCGGCCGCGTAGTAGGGGTAGGCCGCCGTCAGGAAGCGCTCAAACTCGTTGTGCCGGAACGGCCGCACGGGCACCTGCGCGGCCGCCATGCTCTGTGCGCGGCCCGGCGCAGCGCGACGTGGAGTTAAGTATCATCGCTCCTTGACAGCAGCGACGGGCCCTGCTTGGGAGCACTGCATGTTGACGCAGCAGCAGGGCGCTGGGATACGGCGCGCAGCTCGCGGCAGCAGCCGGCTGCCGCATGCAAGGCATACGCGGCCAGGCAGACCCAACGGACGGAATCACGGGGTGCCAAGCGGCGCGCACGGGGCGCGGGGCGCCGCGCCTGCTGCTCCAGCTCGATGGGCGTGTAGCCCAGGCGCCGGTGCGCCACGCGCAGCTTGAACACGCCGTACACGTCCGGCGCCTTGAAGCGCGCCGAGAAGGTGCCCTGCGGCCGCGGCGCCGCCCCCGTACGTTGCCTGCCAGCTCCACGGTGACCCGCTCTGTGATAATAGTTACCAGCCGATATCGAACCTAGGGTGGCTGGAGCACAGGAGGTGCTCCAGAATGTTGTGGAGGAGAGCACATGCACCTGGGCCCCTGCGGCGATGTGTGTCGCCACGCACAGCACGCATGCTGAGGAACAGACCTGGTGGGCAAGAGCATGCTGCGCTGCCCCTGGTCTCCCATCCAGCCACTTTATGCTCCGCAGGAACCGCAGAGAGGGTGCTCGCTCGGCATGGGGCGACAGGCGGCCTCACCTTGCCGTTGTGCTTCATCGCGGTGCGCACGTACGGGTCGAGCATCACAAACTCCAGCTGCACGTCCGAGGCCCTGGCGGCGGAGGCGCAGGGTGCATCACAGGGCGGCGGCATGGCTCACGCGCCAGGCTCCCCGCGGAGCCTCGCCGGCTCCGGCCTTTCAGACATGCAGCGGGGCTCTGTCGCCCCACTCCGCCCAACTCCGCAGCATCTGGACATGTCAGCGGCGGGGCCGGCCGCAGCATGCAGGGGGCCCCAGTGGCCTGCGCCAACGCGCCTGCGCACTCCAGTGCACCACCACAAATTACAGGCCTTGCGCGCCCCGGGCGCGCGGCCCCGGGCGCGCACTGGTAGGGCACCCACGCGCCGCCGGACAGCTCCTGGATGTCCAGCTCGACCGCGATCACGTCCGTGATGCGGTACCAGCGCGGCTGCGGCCCGTCCGCCGGCGCGCCCGCGTGCCGGTGCCGCAGCGCGCCCGCGCGCAGCACGCCGCGCCCGTGGAATGCCCAGCGCGTCAGCTCCGCCGCAAACGCGGCGTTGCCCGCACGCTCCGCCCTGCGCGGCGCGCGCCGCAGCCGCTCGGAGCTCGGGCGGCCCGCGCGACGAGGTGCCGCGCAGCGGCGAGCATGCGCGCGCGCGGCGCCGCGCGCATGGGGCTGCCAGGGCGCGGCGCCGCAGGCCGGCACGGCACAACTCGCGCGCATCACACCACGCGCCCGTCGCACCTGCTCGCACACTCAGCGACAACAGAAAGGTGCCCCGGCGCCGGCAGCCTGGCACTCTTCCAAACAGCGGGCCGCTGGCCAGACTCACGCAGCAGCTCAGCTCAAAAACGCCGCAGCCGCCTGGGAGCGGGCCTGGCGGATTCCTGACCCTACCTGATCTTACCCTTCACCTACCCTGACTCACGCAGCGCTTGAATAGAAGTTAGTAACGCCGCGGCCGCCTGAGAGCGGGCCTGGCGGCGGGTGCTGGAGGGGGGGCCCGCCGCGCCTGGGGCCCTGCGCGGCGGTGTCCACGGGCGCCTGCAGGAATCGGTTGCTGAACATGTCCAGCGAGCCCGCCACCGCCACACGCGCGTCGTTGCGCGCCTGCGCGCACAGCCGCACCACTTGATGTGGGCCGACTTTACCCACAGCGCATGCGTGAATATTCTGAGGGGCGCGGCTCCCTGGATGCGCTGTCGGAGGGCGACGCCCGCTGGCGCGCATAGCGCGTGGCTTCATGTGCCGCACATGGAGGACATGCTGTGTCCCAAAACGCGCTCGCCATGACCCTGGCCAGCTACCGAGGCAGAGCAAGTGCCAGACCAAATCAGCACGACCTGCACAGCAGCCCGTGCAGGCGCCTAAATGGGCCGCATGCACGACAGCTGCGAGCCTGATAAAGCGCAGGCCTTTTAATTGACGGCCTCCCTAGCATCGCATGCACAGAGGCCGGCGCGCGCGCGCGTGACAGGGACAAGCGCGCCGCCGGCGCCTGCCCCAGGACCTGGTATTCTGCATGATGCCGGGTGCAGGGGCCGAGTGCGCGCCTGCACGATGACGGCGAGCCCGACGTCGCCGCCGGCCAGGGCCGCGCCGTCGGCTAGCGGCCGCGCGGTGCTGCCCGACACGGCGGTCTCCGGCGCGCGCAGGACCACCGCCGCCTGCCCGCCGCGCCGGGAGCCCTCAGGCCGCAGGGCAGCTCAGCTGCGTTGCCCGCTATCCGCTCTGCACCAACCCGGGTTGATCGAGAGGGCGAGAGAGTGTCAAAAAGCTCGGCCGTGCATCAATGCGCATCACACAGGGTATAGCAAGCCCGCTTGGCATCATGCAAAGCAGTGTTGACAGATGTTGGAATGCACAGGATGTTCGGTGCTGGTTGCGGCGTCGGGCAGAGGCCCAGCCCATGAGCTCACGCCCCGCATCAGCGTGGCTTTCCTGGCAGCAAACGGCCAGCGCCGTGCGCGGGCCATCAGGGGCCACACAAGACACAAGACACACTCAGGGAGCAACAAAGCCATGCTGGCCCCCTCGCACCAGCTCGCTGTCGGCGGACACCGTGAGGCCGATGCCGCGGAACAGGACGGGAGCCTGCGCCGAGCGCGCCTGCCCGCTCAGCCACACCATGCGCACGCCAGACGCGCGCGGAGCCAGCTTTGCGCCGTCGCAAGCGGCAGCCTTGCGACTCGTGAGCATCTTGCTTGCCATAGCAGCGGGTAAAGAGTGCAGTGGCCTGCAGGGCTAGCAGCGCCCTGGATGGAATTTCACTCGGCGCGTGTACTTTCATGACCAGGCTAGGGTCACGGGGTAGGTCCTACCCTACGGGCGGCGCGCCTGGCCATCGAAGTCGCCGAGCACGGACTTGGCGGGCACGGTGTTGTTCGTGGCCACCACGGCGTGGTCGCCGGACAGGCCGCGCGCGTAGTCCACGTGGTCCACCACCGCGCTGCTGCGCGGCTCCAGGTCCACGCCGCAGTCCGCCGCGAGACCCCTGCCGCCCGGCTCTGCGTGAGCATACTGTATATAACCTGACGCACCCGTCGACCGTGGCCAACGACCGCGCTGCTGCGCGGCTCCAGGTCCACGCCGCAGTCCGCCGCCAGCCCCCTGCCGCCCGGCTCTGCGTGAGCATACCGTATATAACCTGACGCACCGGTCGACCGTGGCCAACGACCGCGCTGCTGCGCGGCTCCAGGTCCACGCCGCAGTCCGCCAGCTCACCTAACCCGCCGGCTGAGTGTGACCAACGACCGCGCTGCTGCGCGCCTGCAAGTCTGCACCGCAGTCCGCCGCCAGGCCCCTGCTACACCACAAGATGATGACACAGGCAGGGCGGAAGACATCCAATCCCCTGGCCGCGTTGGTTGGAAGAAAATCCAAAACGCCACATATCCGTGTTGGGAATGCATGTGAGCGCCGAGGTGTGCGGCAGGGCCATGACCTTCTTAGCCTGCCGGAGGATCGTAGCGCGGCAGAAAGGGATCACGAGTGGAGCTGCGTGAGGCAGGCCTATTGCTCTACAGTGCAAAATACACAGCCTGGCAGCGTGCGCGCCTCATCTCATCTGATGCGCGCGAGTCCACCGCCAGCAGCAGGTCCCGGCCGCTGTCCACAAAGTCCAGCAGCTGGCCCGCGTCCACGGCGCCTCCCAGCTCTGCGGCACCGTGCAGGCTGATGCGCGTCAGCAAAGTGCAAGTGCCGGCGGTTTCCTGTTTGCTGCCCGGGTGCGTGTGGGAGGCTTGTGCAGCACTTGAGCTCCTGAGCTGACACCTGGGTCAGTGTCGAGCCCGATCAGGCCAGATCACTCCCATACGCGCCTATGAAGCCAGACTCTCCTGCACGGCAGGTGTGATGCAGTGCAGCAGCAGCCCATGCGGGGGCCTGGTGGTGCGCTGGGCGCACCAGCGACGCTCGGGGCAAAGACAATCAGCTTGTCATACAGCCAGTCGTCCCACTCCCGCAGCCGCAGGCCCTTGCCGGTTGCCAGCTTGAACTCCAGGCTGAAGCCATCCTGTGCCAGAGCGTGGAAGTACGCGCTGTGCGTGTTCCTGATGGTCAGGTCTTCCAGCAGCACCAGCACGCGCGGCTGCGCCGCTGCGGCAGCGACCCGCAGCAGCAGCAGCAGCGGCACCAGCCACCGCACGCCGGCACGCTCCATTTTTCTCACTGAGGCGAGACTTCCTCTAGACGTAGAGTGAAACAACTTCACATGCGCTATCGGCCAACATGCGGCCGTTTACGGGCGCTGCAAGAAAAGGGGCTAGCAAAGCGCTCCTAACTAGGCTGCGCAGCACGGCCAGCACGCTGGTGCCTTGGACTCGGGTGCGCCAAGAGATTGCAGCAGGCCACCGCGCAAGTGTCCTGGTGCTGTACAAGACAAGAACTGTGCATCCTGGCCACTATGGTGAGCTCTGACACTATGCTGAAGGAGTTTCAAAGGGAGACCCAAGTGCGCGCGCGGCTCTATACTAGGCAAACAATACAAGCCTCACTGATAGGAAGAAGTACGGAGCGCAAGTCAGCCTCACGTTTGCCCGGTCAACAACGACGCGCACAAGCTGACTTGCGCGCCGTACTTCTTGCTGTCACTGAAGCTTGTATTGTGTGCCTTCCTTTATGGAGATGCTCCGCACTTGGTGTCTTCCAGTGGGACTCCTTCAGCAAAGGTCCAAAGTCCATAGTCGCCAGGGTGCACAATGCTTTGTTTATACAGAGCCGGCACAACTCGCGAGGTGGCCGGTAGCGAGCGTGCATGAAGGCCTGTTCCTTATCGTAGTATGCAATGCATTGCTTGTTGGCACATCCGTCTATTGCTGCCGCCATTTTGCTTGGATGGAGAGATTCTGGGCTGGAGGCATAGGTGCCTTCATGGACACAGCGCCCTCCTCGACGTCTCTGGCGCAGACCAGGTCTCTGGCGCAGACCTGGTCTGCGCCAGAGAACGTCGGTGGGGCGCTGTGTTTGTGAAGGCGCCCATGCTTTGCCCAAAAATCTCTTCGTCCAGGCCAAGTGGCGGCGGCCGTAGATGAACACCAGTGCAGTGGTAACAAAGCAATCTGCATATGGTGTCTGCTGAGGATGCATTATGTTTGTACAGGATGCCATTATGTTCATACATTTGTGTTCTTACGTTGCGCTGCAATAGTGCGGCCTGCCCACAGAACCCCGTCGGCGAGTTGCATTGTGTATGTTCAAGAGGTGTTGCTTAGAGGCCCGGGTTTGATCATGATCCTCTGCACTCATCATGGTCTGTGATGACCGTGGACCACTGCATGTGTGGCGTGTCCTTCTCAAGGCAAAACTCCTTAGCCCATATCATCTGAACACGCTGTCAACATGATTAGGAGCATGTCATTAAGTTTATTGGCGTGGTCATGGGCGTGGTCATGAGCAACGTCCACGCATGTCATCTGGTTCAGACAAGTTTGGGCAAAGCGCGGTGCACATTTATTGCAAATCGTTCGCACACCGTTATCTCGCTACTCTTCAAACGCACGCCTGCTGATACCCGTGGATGCTGGGGCATGCATGCTGCGTGTAACATGCAATCTGTGCAAATCCGTTTGCCTGCAACAGAGGCCTCCGCCTAGGTGCAGACTTTGCAGTGCAACCCTAGGACATGGGTATCAGCAAGAGGATGAGGCGCGATTCTGCTCATCGTAAGAACGACTTGCTTGGTAAGCCGTTAAAGGGACAGGGCCAGTCTGCCGTGTACCAGCAAGCAGCTCATCGGGCCGGTAACACCAGGTGCGTGCCTGAGTGCGGCAGCACTGGCAGGTGCAGAAGCGTGGGAACGTGTTGAGACGGCGTGTTGGTCCACACGAACCGGGGTTGCCGTCAGGTTGCCAAAGCGTGCGTTCATGGTTGCCTAGCCGCTGTTCGGGACTGTCGTTTCAACCCTCCTCGCCAATGCTGGTCCCAGCATTGCCCAGGAGCTGGAACAGGCCACACACTGAGTTTCAGGAGCTCCCAGGCTTGGTAATCGGGTAGAGATGCAGTGATACGCTGAGTGAGGTGCGCGCTTGCAATCTTTGCAGTCTCAATGCAGGACACTCCAGGCTGGAGGTAGACTGTTTGCAAGCTGGCTGTCGTAGAGACTGCCAGCGTCCTGCTGTGCACGGGCGGCAGCACTGGCCTCCCTGACAGGCAAGGCGCCGCGCTACGCACGCAGCAGTGTCGCGAGCCTTGTGCCAGCCCTGCGGTCTGCCAGGCAGCTAGCCTTCCTGGAGCCATCGTCTGAGACCAGCGTGTGCGCTCCCGCCAGGACGCAGGCTGCCGCGATGCCGGCCTTCCTGATGAACAAGGCGTTCCTGGGCGCCTCGGTGGGCGTTCAGAATGGCAGCAAGACGGTCATGGCGAGCGCTGCCAAGGTCGTCAAGCGGGCGGCCAAGGGGGCTGCCAACAAGGTGGGCGGCCTGAAGCAGACGGCCGGCTACCGCCGCAGCCAGGGTGCGCCACTGGCTCCTCCGCCGGAAGCAGGACAGGGGTGCTCAGCAAGCAGGAGAGGCGCTGCTGCTCCAACAGGCATGCCACGTGTGTGCCTTGTCCACGTAGAATAATGATCTGGCGGTGCCAGTCAGGCCTGGGAGCAAGCCCACCAAGTGCTGGGTGGGGTGGCCGAGACGGGCGCGCGCGCGCAGGCGACGCGCTGTGGCTGCCCAACACCACGCGGCCCGACTGGCTGGACGGCTCGCTGCCGGGCGACCGCGGATTCGACCCGCTCGGCCTGGCCAAGCCGAGCGAGTACCTGCAGGCGCGCCCCCGCAGGGCCGGGCTCGAACGGAGGCGTTCCCTCCCTGAGGCAGGCGACAGTGCCGCCCGGGGGGGCGAGGCTCCCGACGCCCCGGGCCTGGCCAGGCGCAGGGGTGCACCTGCACGCCCGCCGCGCGACCTTGCGGCGGCGCGCCTTGCACGCGTGCCGCCGGGCCCGCTCGGTGCCTGCAGTTGCGCCGCGCAGCAGGGAAGCTGCATTGCAGGGAGGGCGCGCTGCATGGGAGCCCTGAAATAGCGGCACTGTATATGGCGGCGTGGGCGCTGCTGCCCTGCCATGCGGGCTGTGGCGACCGCGAGACAGCATTCAAGGGCTGCTCACGCGCTCGTTACTGATGGTGTCTGTGTCGCGCGGCAGGTCGACCTTGACCAGAACGACCAGAACTCGGTGCGCCAATTAGCCGCCATTAATCGCCTCTGTTGACGGCCGACTGTAGGGCAGTTGCCTATGGTTGCGTTCTGAGCTACGTCGCCCCTTTCACTTGCGAGGGCCATAGTGCTGAGCCATGCTGCTCCTACTCGCATGCATGTGGGGGCTCACTCGAGACGCACGCGCCGCCCGCCTCACCCTGCCTGCCGCAGCGGCCCAGGCGCGGTGCGCGCCGCAGGCGATCAACAAGGCGGGCGCGATCTTGGGCACCTTCACGCCCGGCAAGACGCAGGTGCGCATCTGAGATGTCCGGGGAGCTGTGGGTAGTGTGCAGGGATGTGAAGCCCGACGCGTGGTATATGGAGGGTGCCCATAGCGCGACGTCAGGGAGACTCTGCTAAGCCACACTGCCTGCTCTAGGGCGCAGTATAATAAGCATAGTGGCCCACGTTAAGCAGGCTGCATGTCTGGCAGCACTGCATTGGCGCTCTTGCCCGCAGGCGGGCGCCCGGCAGCAGCAGCTCACCGCACAGCCAGGCGCCGACGGCGCGGGCGCGGCGCCGCGCAGGTGAGCAGCGAGACCGCGCTGCAGCCCTACAACGAGGTCTTCTCGCTGGAGCGCTTCAGGGAAAACGAGCTCATCCACGGCCGCTGGGCCATGCTGGCCGCGCTCGGCGTCATCGTGGCCGAGGCCAGCACGGGCGTGTCCTGGTGCGCGCCGGCCGGCGCCTGTCTCGTGACGGTGCTGCAGGCTGGGTCTAGTGGTTTGCAGAGCAAGGGCAGGTCTCCGATGAGCACAGGCCGCCCTTGTCTGATGCACCGACAGCGCTGTATGCTTTGCGCTGGTGAGTCCTGGCCCCCGTTGGCTCGCCGCTCTGGGTACCACGACGGACCTGCATGACGCAGTGTTGCCTTTGGCGAGCGCGTCGAGCCTGTAGGGCGTCAGCAAGGGCTACTAAGAGTGGGCAGACATGCGCGCATGTAGAGTGCTCATGGTGCATGCATGCACCAGTCGACCTACCTCTTGGACATTGCAGGCGCTGTGCAATGCAGAGCAGTGGGAGGCTGTGCCGAAGGCTGCGGGTGAGTTCGCGTGTGCGGCCGCGCCTGCCCGCGCCCCATCCCACAGCCCCTACCCTGCCCTAACCTAATCCTAATCCTATTATTGCCTTGCCTGTAAAACCTGAACCCTGAACCCGCCCCGCTTGACCCGCAGGGTGGACGCGGGCAAGGTGGAGCTGGACGGCGCGCAGTACCTGGGCTTCACGCTGCCGTTCTCCATCAGCCAGCTGGTCTGGATCGAGGCGCTGCTGGTCGGCGGCGCGGAGGTGTACCGCAACGGCGCCACCGACCTGGAGGAGCGCATCTACCCGGGTGCGCCGCGCCCTGAACCTCAGCCCTGAACTTTACTCAACCGAGGTGCGGGCTCGTTGGCTGAGGGCGGCCGGCACGTCATGGTATCGCATAGCATGCAAGCCCCAGCTGTGAGTGCACGGCGAGCCTGGCCGCTAGCGAAAGCAGCAAACCAGGCGTCTACTGTGCTGTGCAGGCTCATGGCCCTGCCGCCATCTCAGCTTGCACACCCATAAAGCACATGACAGATTGCACCAGAAAAGGACAAGCCTGGAGGGTTCCAGCTGGCGGGCATGTGAGCTGGAGGGTTGCAGCTGTTGGGCATGTGACAGTAGGGGCCCTGCGGCTGCGAGCTGAGAGCGCGCGCGCGCGCAGGCAACTACTTCGACCCGCTCGGCCTGGCCTCGGACGACTCGCCGCGGACGGCCAAGCTGCGCGAGGCGGAGATGAAGCATGGCCGGTTGGCCATGGTGGCCTTCCTGGGTGCGCCCGCCTGACTTTCACACCGAATGTGCCTGTCTCAGGAAACGATGTGTCTGGTCTAGGGCTGGCAAAGGGTGCATCCACATCAGGTTGAGCATCAGGAAGTACACCATGAGGAGTCATGTTAGGCCTGAAGCACTTCATGCGTGCAAATCCGTGCGCTCCAGGGCTCGTATGCATGATGTGTAGGGACGGCCAGGTCAAGCATGCCGCTCTCAAACGGCCAGTTCTTGACCCGCAGCGCGCCGCCCGTGCAGGCTTTGCCGTGCAGGCGTTCTACACGGGCGAGGGCGCGCTCGGGTCGCTGGCAAAGTTTGCCGCCAACTTCAGCCCCCAGCTGGCGGAGAAGATCGCCGAGTTCTGATGCGGCTTAAACCCCTAGGTTCTGAGGGAGCTTGGGGCCCTACCCCACTCTGTGCCGTGCTTCCCCCGTCTGTGTGGCGCCCGGTGGCGCTGCTGCGTGCCCGCGCTGGTGTCTGTCGTTGTCTGTGAGGTGGGCGGGGGCGGGGTTTAAGTCGCGCGCGCCGTCCGCGTGCGCAGCATGCCATGAGAAGATAAAGAGTGCAAATTGCCACGAGAAGATAAATGCAAGTTGCAACGAGAAGATAAAGAAAGCAAGTTTTGGCAGGGTGCGGGCGCGGCGGTCTGCCCCGCCTGTTGCGGCGCCGACGCCCGTTGCGGCGCCGGCCCCCTGCATGTGCGCGCACGAGCCTCGGGTTTGGTCAAATCTGGACTGCTCCTTGCTGCAGACATGTGGTTTCCTAGCGCCTGCATGCCCGCGCCTCCTGCTCAGGCTGTGCGCATGTCTGTGTTTCCTCAGCGATGCAGCCGCCATTGGCGGCTCTGTAAACATTCACAGCCGGATGAGTGGCAGGCGCTGCTGCTCTGTCCCCTTGACAGCAGAGCAACAAACTCGGTGGTAACTCTGCCGACCAATGCAGCGTCCGCTTGCCTTGTAAGAAGCCTGGCGGATGACATGCATCGATTGAAAGCATGGGTTGAAAGCCTGCCTTGGCCTGCAATGTGATGACTGCGTGCTCCATGCTGCAAGGCCTGCATGCACAGCGTGCTGCAGCGTGCTGCCAAGTGGGGCGCTGTGTGTGTGCCGCGCATATTGGGACCGAACCGAGAGCGTCGCGCCAGGCATGACACACAGAACTAGCGTTAAACAGCATGTACTATGGGGAGTGCCATGGGCGGCGCACAGTCCGACCACCCTACTTCCATGCCGCCCAGAGCTATTCACAAAACTGCAGTAGCAAGTTCATGCCCCAGATACTTCACATCTCGCACCGGAGCTGCTACGCAGCTGCACCCGCGGCAGGGCCGCTCCGCCCGGGCGCGCATGCGCGCGCGCGGGCGGGCAGCCGCCTGCACGCGCGCGCAGGAGCGCCGCTCACCATGGCCGAACCTCACCCCCCGAAAACCCCCCACCCCCCGCCGCGCCCCAACTACCTATGCCTTCGCGCGTGGCGCGCCCCCCGCTAGGACCACAGCACTCTCTCTCATGATAGCATGCACACACACGGGTTGAAGGAGCACACAGGCGGAGGCCGGGGCCGTGGCAGCGCCGCCCCAGACTGGATACGTTTAAAACCCTAGGGTCAGCCGGGCCTCCTCACCCATCCACGCAGTGCTATGGGGTCAAGTCCGTCCTGGCGGCTGAGTACCGCGCCCAGAGGGTGGACAGTCTGGCAGGGCCAGGCTACCCTACCTAGGGTCTCCTAGCATGCATGCCACAAGCGTTCATTGTTGTCAAGCAGCAGAAAAAAGGGGCAAGGGAAGTGTGTTCAAGACGCGGTGCCAAGCGGGGCCCTGCAAATATCCGTTGGGTGACTCCGGGCCTCCCAGTGACCATCCGTCGGGAGACAGCCTCCCCTCCACAGAGCGAAGCTGTCAATCCCTCCGCGAGCACTGCTGACTCCCTTACCGCGCCCCCCTGCGCCGCCTGGGCGGCGGCGCACTCCCGCGCGCGGCTCCGTCGCGAACCCAGCTGGCGCCTCAATTGGCGGCCGGACTCGCTCACTCGATGTGCCAGCGCGTGCTCCCGTAATCCGCCTATGCGTACCTGCATGCGCGCGCGCGGGTGCAATGGTGAGGCGTTTTGCAAGGGTTGGGTGTCGGGCCGCGCCGCGGGCCGCTGTTGGCACGGCGGCGCTGACTCCCCGCGCAACAGGGCGGTCCCAGCGCGTCAGGCACAACAGGTTCGAGCCCGGTCTCGTACCCCCACACATGGCACAAACAGTCGATCCTCGGCCCACGGCGGCCATGCTATCCGTGCCGCTATCCGTGTCTATCCGTGTCTATCCGTGCCGCTGCCCTGCGGCTCTGCACACACGCTCCCAGCCCGCAGGCAGGCTGCGCCGAGCCAACCGACAACGCCCGCCATGGTGCGCCAGGGGCGGGCGCCGCACTTGTCCAGCCTGACGGTCAGCGTGCGGCCTTCCAGCTCGGTGCCGTGGAACTTCTCTATGGCCGCCTGCGCGTCCTGCGCGCTGCAGAAGCGCACCAGGCCGTACCCCTGCC